>MDTF01007893.1_pt1 | contig 18300 bp, 16 predicted proteins | sample 811191 | NCBI WGS metagenome assembly MDTF01 (sample SAMN05326649, study PRJNA326480) | marine metagenome | isolation source: seawater | place: Southern Ocean | collected 2011 | reverse complement strand
ATTAACAATCCGTGTGCAATAGGAGATCGGCAGATGTTCCCCAAACATACTGCTAGTATTCTGTGTGTTTTATTGTTCATTTGGTCAATTTAGTGATCATTGTGTTTTTAAACCAAGTTCTTTTTTACTGACATGACTATCTACATCCTTCACCAGTAACATATTAATGTGTATTAGAAATTTAATACACTAAAAACGGGGCCAAATCATTGGCCCCGTTTTTAAATATCTTTCACTTTTTCTGACTTCAGTATTCCAGGTTAATGAATCGAAAGTTTTTTCTCAAGATCGTCTAAATACTTTCTAAAGTGCTTGTCGGTTTCGCTTAAGTTGTTTACTGTTCTGCATGCATGAAGAACTGTAGCGTGGTCTTTTCCGCCGCAGTGAAGACCTATGTTGGCAAGAGATGACTTGGTCATCTTCTTTGAGAAGTACATCGCAATTTGTCGTGCTTGTACGATTTCTCTTTTTCTTGTCTTAGATTTCAGCAATTCAATGGGGAGGTCAAAGTAATCACAAACTACCTTCTGTATGTAGTCTATGCTAACTTCACGTGCCGTGTTCTTGACGAACTTGTCAATCATTTGACGCGCAAGATCAAGGGTAATTGCTTTTTTATTCAGACTACTTTGAGCAATCAATGAAATTAAAGCTCCTTCTAATTCTCTCACGTTTGTCGTGATGCTGTAAGCGAGGTATTCAACAACTTCGCGAGGCATGTCAATGCCGTCTCCATACATTTTCTTCTCGAGAATTGCCATTCGAGTTTCTAATGAAGGTGTCTGTAAGTCAGCGCTTAGTCCCCATTTAAATCTGCTTAGGAGTCTTTGTTCCATTCCTTGCATCTCTACTGGTGGTTTGTCAGCTGTTAGAACGAGCTGTTTTCCAGTTTGATGAAGGTGGTTAAAAATGTGGAAGAAGACATCCTGAGTTTTTTCTTTTCCACTGAAAAACTGGACATCATCAATAATTAGAACATCTATCATCTGATAGAAGTGACTAAAGTCGTTGACTGTATTGTTCCTAACAGAGTCAATGAACTGGTGAGTGAATCGTTCAGATGTTACGTACAGGACGGTTTTGTCAGGAGTTTGATTTTTAATCTCAATTCCAATCGCATGAGCCAAATGTGTTTTACCTAGTCCAACACCACCGTATATAAGTAGTGGGTTAAATGCGGTTCCTCCTGGTTTATTTGCGACTGCAAAGCCAGCAGATCTGGCAAGTCTGTTGCACTCTCCTTCGACGAAACTATCGAAAGCGTAATTGGGATTTAGGTTAGAGTCAATTTTAAGTTTCCGAAGCCCGGGAATCACAAAAGGATTTTTAATCGTAGCTTGTTCTCCTACAATAGGCATATTTACTTCTTGATTGCGTGTTGCTGCACGGTGTGAAGTAGGAACCTTAACGGTGTATGGGCTTGCTTGATTTCCTTCAAGATTGTGCTCCATGATAATGCTGTATTCTAACCTGGCGTCCGAGCCCAGTTCTTTCCGAATGGTCTTTCGCAATAAAGAAACGTAGTGTTCTTCAAGCCACTCATAAAAGAATTGGGACGGCACCTGTATCGTCAAGACGCTTTGGTCTAGTTTCACCGGTTTGATGGGAGTGAACCACGTCTTGTATGCTTGAGTACTGATATTGTCGCTGATAACAGCAAGGCAATTGGCCCAGACATTGTTGTGGTTTTGTTCCATAAATTCGTTGTATTTATTGTGGTGATTAGAGATAGCAATATTCGACAAAACATTTGTAAAAAAAAACTCACGGGCTATTGTTTTTTCATAATTTTCGTTTTCTAAAATTGAATTTTAATTTTCCGTTTTAGTGAATCATTTTGATATGGGTATCTATATTGATTTTCATTGGTTTAACACTGATGCAATCAGTATTTGATTAACAGTATTTTAACATTTGATAATTTTTTAATACGCATGTTTTTGTGTGTGAATTTAACCAAGTTGAAGGAAGTTTTTTTTTAACTATTTTGATGTTTAATAATTTTTTCAGTTCATGAATACAACTTGATTTGTTGGGATAATTTTACTCTTATGAACGATTCTCTAAAATCAGTATGGATAAGTACTGGCAAAAACAAGTCCTTTTGTGTCACACATCGAGTTAGATATTCCGATACTGACAAAATGGACATGGTGTATCACGGTGCTTATGTCCCCATGTTGGAGGCTGCTCGAGTTGAAACTTTACGAGAAATTGGTTGGGTGTATTCTGAAATGGAAAAAACCGGCCTTTTGCTTCCTGTTGTAGATCTGAGGCTGAAATACAAGATGCCTGCTAGGTATGATCAAATTTTACGAATTGAATCTCATGTGCTTCAATGTCCAACTTCAAGAATCACCTTTGTTTTTAAAATTACGCACAACCAGGATGTGTTGGTAGAAGCTGAAGTGACTCTAGCATTTGTCGATTCAACTACAGGCCGTCCTCATCGTGCTCCTGATCGACTTTGCGAAGATCTTGTAAAATACGGATTAATTCATTCTTAATGGAGCTTGGTTCCGGTTTTAACTGATTCGTAAGTTGAGGGGCTCCTGCGTCCGCCCATGCGCTGTACCAAATTGAGCTGATGGCTTGAGCTGCAGAAAAGAATCTTTGTTCCACCATTCCACTCATCGCTTCACCATACTGTTTGCAAAATTCGGGAGTTGGCACCAATGTGAGTGTTCTACCTCTTGTTCTGTAGCCATAACCAAAAGGTGCATTTTCTATTTCTCTCAAAGTTTTTTCTTTCAAAAGCACCTCATTAACATCATCGTGACTGTCTTGAATGATTTGCCAAATCCAAGTTCTTATGTCTTTTATATAGTATGCATTGATTTTTCTTGGTGGCCAAGAAGCACGTGTGGTTTCGTAAACATGTGTTTCCCATAGTGCGTGTATGCCTATTTGTCCAGAAAATTGACCGTTGTAATTGGAAGCTGTGTGAAGTGGAACATGAGCGTCCGCTACATAATGACCCAGATCGGCACAAAGCCGAATCACCTTCTTGGTGTTAAGTGTGTCTTGAGAAAACTCATTAACTAAATTTCGATACACGAACTCAATGTTCCAGGGTAAAACTCCTCGATTTTGAAGGGTGTCTTCACTAAAAAGAACGCATGCATCTTTCCAGCTACAGGGGCTTATGCCATCAGTGAAATGATCAAGGTCGATGTAATGACGAGCTGCCTCATCGTCTACGGCATGTTTTCTTTTGTCAGCGTCAGTCGCTCTACTTACGAGTTCAGCTTGGTGTGACTTGAAAAAACTAAAAATGGGAGAGGGCAATGATGTAATTGCTACAGCATGAAGTTCTTTGTGTGGCGCAAACCCCCAATTCACAAAGAACATTCCGAAAACAACTCCTAAAAGACAACGGTGTAAGGTATTCTGGTTATTGCTCCGCCATTTTTTCTCCATCTAGTTTTTTCAATTTGTCTGCTTGTACCGATTTGTTAAATTTTTCTTGCGATATCAAAACTCCATCTTTTAATATTGGAATTGCAGTCAAATTGTTAGGTGTAAGGCAGTACTTGACATCTGCGTTTAAATTAAGCTTGCGCAATCTTCTTCTGTGTGAGCTCGATTTCAAGAATGAAAATTGATTCTCTTTTGCAGATTTAGACAGGAACATTGCAGCAATCGAACTGTCTTCATTAGATCGGAAGGTCTTGCTTTGTAAAACACCATCTATAATTGCACCGGCACATATTGTGTCCTCAAGATTAAACTTGTCTTTCCATCCTGAGGCTAGTAAAAGAGTGTTTTCTCCACGTTCAATGATCCAATTAACCAAAGCTTCAAGGTTATTCAATGACCCAATTACGACTGTTTCTTTGTGTTCTGCAATTTTTATCGCTTTGGTTCCATTTGTTGTTGTAAGGACTACAGTTTCTCCCTTGAGTTTTTCTTCCATATAGGAAAAGGGAGAGTTGCCTAAAGAAAACCCATCCACAATTTCACCTTCTCGCTCTGCCGCCGCTAAGTACCCCTTGTCTAGATATTCTTTTGCCTCTTCAACTGTTGAAACAGGGATAATTCCCTCCACGCCATTTTCAATTGCTGTACATATTGCAGAGGTCGCTCTCAAGACATCGATGACAACGACAATTTCAAATCCTTTTTCGTATTGGTAAAAATCACGAGGTGAAAAGCAAGCTTCAATCTGAGGGAATTTTTGGGAGTTCATGAATTGTGATTTAACTCTTGTTTAAGAACGGAAACATCACCACCTCTGCCTCTATATCTTTGTTTCTTATTCTCACCGCCAACTTGGTGTCTTTCTTTGTGAAAGGGGTGTTGATATATGCCATTCCTATGCCGTATCCCAATGTTGGGCTCATTGTTCCACTTGTTATTTCTCCGATGACTTCCCCAGACTGCGAGACTACCTCATATCCTTTTCTGGGAATTCCTCTTCCAAGCATTTTAAGACCTCTCAATCTTCGGGAAGGGCCTTCAGACTTGACTTGCTCCAAGAGTGCTTTGTCAGTAAACTCTTTTGTGAATTTTGTGATCCACCCTAAGCCAGCTTCAATGGAGTTTGTCGTGTCATCAATGTCGTTCCCGTAAAGGCAAAACCCCATTTCCATCCTCAAAGTGTCTCTTGCACCCAAACCACATGGAGTGACTCCATTTTTGAAAAATGTAGACCAAATTTTCACCACATTTTCTCTTGGAATATAGAGTTCATATCCCCCTGCACCTGTATACCCAGTTGCCGACACGATGCATTCTATGCCCAAGATGTTCGCGCTCATAAAGCTGTAGTAAGCTAAGTTTCCAGGGTTTGAGTCCATAAGCGGGGATAGGGCATCTGTAGCGAGAGGCCCTTGCAATGCAATGAGAGCCCAATCATCCGAGTTGTTTTCAAAAGTGACGTTGTAGCCTTCTTCTTTAATTTTAAGAGAGATAAAAGCCCAATCCTTTTCCATGTTGCTTGCATTCACAACCAACATGTAATTTTCTTCACCAATTCTATAAATCAGTAGATCATCCACAATGCCTCCTTTTCCATTAGGGATGCAGCTGTATTGTATTTTTCCATCACGGAGTTTTGCAACATCATTTGTTGTTATTTTCTGCAATAGCGCTAAAGAATCTTTTCCTTTTACAGTGAATTCACCCATGTGACTCACGTCGAACATCCCCACTTTTTCTCTCACCGATGCGTGCTCAACTTTGAGTCCGTCATAAGAAACCGGCATCTCAAAGCCTGAGTAATCAACCATTTTAGCTCCCAATTCGAGATGCTTCTCGTTTAAGGCAGTCTTTATTAGGTGATGCTTTTCCATGTTTTATTTTTTAAGGGTACGAAGATAGGTTTCTAAGCACCAATTCTTCACTTCGTTAGGCTCGTGAAACATTGCGTCTAAGACAGAACGGCCTTCAATGAATCCATTTCTGTCCTCAAAGATTTGAGCATACCTCTTGAAAGACCAGACTTCATTTGAAAAAGCACTTTTTCTGCGGAAATCTCCTTCCCATAGTTCTGCAGTTTCTGTGTAATTTGAGGATTCCATAAATCCACCCTCTCTTGTAAGCCCTATCATTTGCTCTATCCATGACAAGCTCGCAAGGTTAAATTCTAACAGAGAGTTCCCAGGTTTTGCAAATTCTTTTAAGAAATCAAACAATTCTAACTCGAAATGCTCAAAAAAAGGCGCTGAACTGTAGGCTGTTCGGATTTGTCTCATAATCACAATGTGATTTACTTCTTGCGTAAATACGATATCGCTCATGTTCCTTCCTGTGGCATTTCTTCTGTGAACTGGAAGTGAAATAAATTTTCTTCCATTTGAGTCAGAAATAAAAATGCGATTTCTGTCAGTTTGTTTGACATAGTTCTCACGATGATCCAAGATGACTTCACCTTCAGATATTGCGACTTTGTACCATGCTAGATTGGGAAACGGACAAGCTGGCAACAGTCTTCGTGCAGGAAGTTCATTCATTTAGACCCCCTGTACAGTCTTGAACATTCGATTCCAGCGGATTTTAGACTCACCGTGTTGTTCCTCGTTCTGTTTGCTAAACCATGTGAAAGATGCACAACCAATAATGTGATCTTCAGGAACAAAACCCCACATTCTAGAATCTGCAGAATTGTGTCTGTTGTCTCCCATCATCCAGAAGTAGTTTTTCTCAAAAGTGTATGTTGATCTGATTTTACCATCGATGATGACTGAGCCGTCTTGATCTTCTTGAATAGTATGACCTTCAAACGCAGAGATAACCCTTCGGTACATATCCATGTTGCGAGGATTTAACTCAATCTTCCTTCCTTCTTTAGGAATGTAGATGGGACCGATGTCATCGGGTGTCCATTCATTAAACTCAGATGTATAGGTGTTTGGAAACATCACAAGTGTTCCTTTCCTATTTGTGGTACTCATGATGTCGATACTTTCGGTGAGGCCTGATTTCTCAAGTTGATTTACCTCACCCTTAGTAAGATTAATCAAGGTGCTAAACCCGACATTTGTTCGCTGTTTTGAATTGACGTCGACGTTTGTCAAGTCTAAAAGTTTCATGCATTTGGCAAACTTCATGGGACTTGAAAATAGAACTCGATATTCATATTGAAGATGAACAGGGTTATCTATGGCGATTCCGTTGATGTAAACTTGCCTGTCAACTACGCTAAGTGAATCTCCTGGAAGTCCAATGCATCTCTTGACGTAATTTTCTTTTTTATCTATCGGTCGCGATGCGAGTCCAGGTCTTTTCATTGCACGCTTTCGAACTTGAGTTAGGAATACTTCAGGGGATTGCGAGAATTTCTCAATGTTTCCACCCGCTTCTCTAATACCCTCACGTCGCAACAATCCATAGTAGTCATGTCCCACTAGATTCGGGTCCACAAAAACAGAATCGCCAGGAGGGAAGCTGAAGACGACAGCATCGTACCTCTCAACCTCTCTAATTCCGGGAAGCCTCATGTAAGGCAAGGAGAACCAAGATGTAAAGCTTGGGGTTAGTGATCCTGGAAGTGCGTTGTGTACAAATGGAAGTGTGAAAGGTGTTTGCGGTACTTTAGGTCCATAACTTAATTTATTGACGAAAAGGTAATCTCCTACGAGCATACTTCCTTCCATTGACCCCGTCGGAATTGTAAAAGGTTCGAAAGAATAAATTCTGAAAGCACTAGCAACTACGGTAGCCCACAAGAGAGCTTCTGCCCAATCTCTAAATACCCCTTTTTTAGTTGTGCTCCAGCTTCTAGGTCCCACATACTTCTCATCTCCCATTGACAGCTGAGCCAATCCAATCCATGGCAAAGCTCCCATGAGCCACTGGGCTTTCGTCGATCTTCGACCGAAAGCTATTCCGAGCTCAACATGCATAATTGTCAGCATCAGTAAGTTGATTCCTGGAACAAAAAGCAAGAAGATGAGCCAATACCATGGTCGTTCTATGATCTTTAAGATGGCCAAAGCATTTAATACTGGGACATATCCATGCCAAACAGGTGCTACACCTGACCTCTTAATTAATGCAGGGATAAAAATAAAATGCTCAAGGCAAATTATGCCAAGTAAAATCCAAGGAATCAAGCTCATGTTAATTGTCTAAATTAGAAATCATATCGTTCATTGTAAACACGCCACTTTCCTTTTCAAGAAGCCAATTTAACGCTTGGAAGCCCCCTAAAGCGAATCCTTCTCTAGAAATTGCTTCATGCCGCAATATCAATTGATCCACTTTTGAGTCCCAACACAATTCGTGAATTCCAACGACATCGTTCTTTCGTGAAGCAGAAATTGCTACGGGTTTTTTTGCACCCGCCGTTGTTACAATTCTTGAGAGTGTCAAGGCTGTCCCGCTTGGCGAGTCAAGTTTTTGTGTGTGATGCTCTTCTTTAATAGAAGGTGTATAATCAGAAAATTGAGTCATGACCTGCGTCATGTATTGTGAGATGTTGTTGAGAAGATGAATTCCAATGCTAAAATTGGTTGCGTAAAACACACATCCTTGAGCATTTTCAATCTCAGAAAGTCGATTGTGCCATCCGGTTGTTGCGATTACTACAGGCAATCCTGCATCAATACATCGAAGTGCGTTGTCAACAGCACTTTCAGGCCTTGTGCTTTCAAAGACGATATCAGCATCCCATTCCTTGGGGTCCCAGACATCATCTTTTCTCACCTTTGCTACAATACTCCATCCTTTATCAACAGCTACTTTCGCTACTGCTTTCCCCATTTTTCCGTATCCAATAATTGCTAACTTCATTTGCATATTTTTAAAGTTAGACCAACTTGCCAAACTCCTCTTGTGTTTTTCTGAGTTGGCGGAATCACACGCATGCTTAAATCCTCGCTGGCATCAAAGAATTTCAGATGTGCATCCACATTTGCGTCAATCACAGAGAGCAAGTACACTCCGAAAAACGACAAGATAGATAAATCTCTGTTGCGCCTATAAAAATAGGCGCCGTCCTTTAAATCTGTAGTTGAATAAAGATTCCCATTGTTGTCTCGCAACGAGCTGGTTGTCATTGGATCATTGTCTGTTTCGAATCCCCAGTTTTCTAAAAACACATTCATCTCAGCTGAGTTGTCAATGATGAAATAGACGCTTGTACCCAATCCACCAAGTACAATTGGAGCTTTCCAGTATTTCTGATTGATCACTTGTCCTGAGCTGGGTAGAATCATTGCCCATTTCGTGGTTTTCTTGACTCTAACTTGGTTTTCTGACAGTTTTATCTCCTGAGAAAAACCCTCAAAGAGAGATGCAAGGAATAAAAAAGTTAGAGATGTAATGGCGCGCATTTGAACAAGCTTATCGCTTGAGTTTGTCTAAAATATTTTCAAGATCCTCAATGTTGTGGTAGTGAAGTTCAATTTTTCCTGAAGTGTTCGGCTTTTTCCCCGCAGTAGCTTTAAGCTTAATTTGAGAGCCAAATCTCAATCTTAGGTTATCTAAAGCTTGAATTTCATCTTCACATAAAGTCCGAGACGCAATCGACGGTTGCTTTTGCAATCGTTTATTGCCACCATTTTTTTTACAAAGATGTTCTAACTCCCTGACACTTAATTTTTGGGATATGGCAAGATTCATAATGGAAATCTGCCTTTCTGGATCAGAAGAAATGGAAAGAAGTGCTTTCGCATGACCTTTTGAAAGTGTTCGCTTTGCAAGCTCAATCTTAATCTCTTCAGGCAGATCAAGAAGGCGAAGTGAATTAGTAATGGAAGATCGGGACTGCCCAACTATTTTTGAAATATGCTCATGTGTTAATTCACACTCTTCCATTAATCTCTTGTATGAAGTTGAGATTTCAATAGGATGGAGATCTTGGCGTTGTACATTTTCAACAAGAGCCATTTCTAAAAGCTGTGTGTCATTAGCTTCTCTAATGTAAGAAGGGATTTCTTCTAATCCAGCAGCTTGTGCAGCTCTAAACCTACGCTCTCCTGAAATAATTTGGTATTTTAAAGCGCTGATTTTACGAATCGTAATTGGCTGGATAATTCCCAATTCTCTAATGCTGTTCTCGAGGTTTTTGAGTGCTTTTTCATCAAAACTCTCTCTTGGTTGAGTCTTATTTCGCTGAATACTTCCAATCGGGACTAGGGCAATGTTCCCTGCCATTTGACCTATGTATCTGTGTTTTTGTGGTGTTTCGGGCAAAGAGGGTTTCTCTTTGATGTCGATATTTCGCGTCATTTCAGCGAGCTTAGACTTCATTCCAAGGCTGAAATCACGATAATCTCCGATTTCGTTAATCCCTCTTCCTAAACCACCTTTAGATTTAACCTTGTTCGACATCGAAAATGTGTAATTTACTTTAACAAATCACTTAGGAATTTTTCTTCATCCGGAATCTTGGTCATTTCGTTGCGTTGAAGAATCTCTCTTGCGAGATTGAGATAGTTTACAGACCCTTTGCAGGTTGCATCATGAAGGATGATTGTTTCTCCAAAAGATGGTGCTTCGCCAAGTCGAGTGTTTCGATGAATCACCGTATTGAGCACCAAGTCTTGGAAATGAATTCGGACCTCCTCAACCACTTGGTTCGCAAGTCGGAGTCTTGTATCGTACATGGTGAGTAAAATCCCTTCGACTTCAAGTCGAGGATTTAATTGAGTTTGGACAATTTTAATTGTATTCAAGAGTTTGCCCAGACCTTCGAGTGCAAAGTATTCACATTGAACTGGAATTAAAACGGAATCAGCTGCAGTCAGTCCGTTTAATGTAACTAGCCCTAATGAGGGAGAGCAGTCAATCACGATGAAGTCGTATTGATCTCTTACTTGCTCAAGCATTTGACTCATCTTTCGTTCACGTTGAGCGACATCGACCAATTCAATTTCAGCACCAATCAAATCTAGATTTGAAGGGAGTATGTCGAGATTGGGTGAGGTTGTCGTTATGATGCAATCATTAACGTCTGCATTGCCCATTAATGCTTCATATGTGCCATTTTTGACTGAATATGGATCGATCCCTACGCCGCTTGAGGCGTTCGCTTGAGGGTCAGAGTCAACAAGCAGTGTCTTGTATTCTAAAACGCCCAGACATGCGCCTAAATTTATAGCAGTTGTTGTTTTTCCAACTCCTCCTTTTTGGTTTGCAATTGCAATAATCTTTCCCATTCGAATCATTTTTGACCATTCATGCAGGTCAAGGCTAAGGTAGAATCCTATTCGCTTTTTTTGAGAGAAAGTTTTACACACCAAATCCTATACCTTCTAAGGCTTTAGGTAAGATCGTGTTCGTAAAGTGTGGAAAAAGTTACAGTGAGGCTGTAGGTTAAATCTAGCTTGGGTTCAGGTTGATTGGACCTTGTTTTCTAGAGGTCGTCGAAATTCACGTCGTCTTCAGAACTCGCTTCGTTGTCAGAATTACTCTTGCCCTCAGGACTCGCTTCATTGTTGGAATTGTGATCTTCTACAGTGCTTGCTTCTGTGCTAACTTCAGATTTCTCTTCTTCAGGAGTTGGGTTTGCTTCATCGTGAGCTTTTCGCTCAGCGATTGGGTCGCGAAACTTCCCGGAAGTCATGAGTTCTTTAATCTTGTCAGTAGCATCGATAAACCCATCTTCAAATTTCTCGAAGTCTTCTCTGTAAAGGAACAACTTGTGCTTTGAGTAGCTTGGGTTGCCACTGTTGTCAAAATTTCTTTTGCTTTCAGTAATTGTCATATAAAGGTCTTTGCCTCGAGTCTCTTTAACATCAAAAAAGTATGTGCGTTTTCCAGCGCGAACTCTCACTGAATATAACTCCTCTTTGTCTCTGTTGTCGTTTCCGTAATCTGACATCTTACTCTTTATATTTTATTTTAAAATCAATTTCTCAGAATGATGCCACAAGTTAGGGGAAAATTCACCTTGTTAGATATACAGAGCCACTTTTAGTTCTGGGGTATCCGATTTGATCTACCCACACTGCTTCCCAAATGTATAATCCGTTGGGGCAGAAGAATTGGCCGCTATCTCCTTTTTCTCCTAGCCAAGGTGTTTCGGAGTCAAATGTTTGCCAAACAAGCTCACCCCATCTGTTCACAATTCTTAGTCTGTAGGAGCTTGCTCCCAGAACAACAGGTATCCAAACATCATTAAGACCATCACCATCTGGTGTAAAAGCAGTTGGTGCATAGAATACGGAGCCGCTCACGCTCACTTGCCCAGCCGCGGTGTTGGTGCACCCAGCTATATTCACAACGGTTAAAGTGATGTCATATACTCCACCGTCAGCATACACATATACACCATTGCATCCTTGAAGACTTCCGCCATCGCCGAAATTGTAAAAACAATCTACTTCCTCGTCTCCGAGATACTCTATTTGAACAGTAGGATCTAAAATATCAACCACATTAGGTGTAACGTCAAAAGCCGCAAATGGGATGGGGTAGGTTTGTACTAAATCAATCTCGAGTTTATTTAAACTTCGAACACAAAATCCACCAGTAGTCATTTCAAGCTCTACAGGAAAGTTTCCCGAACCTGTGTATAAATGAACTGCATTCACAGAATTTGATGTGCTTCCGTCTCCGAAATTCCACAAATAAGTCGTAGCAGTATTTGTAGTGCTAAGGTTCGTGAAAGTCACTTGATGTGGAGGGCAGCCCAGAAGTGGTCCTGCTGAGAAATCAACAGTGGGGTCAGCAATGGCCTCTACTTCTGATGTGAATGACTGTTGACACCCTTCAAGTCCTGGAACCTCTGCGGTGAGTGTTACATTGTAAACTCCAGGCTCGTTGTAATGTAAGTTGAGAACGATGTTGTTGTTGATTGAAGCTGTCGATACATCTCCCCCAAAATCCCAGGTGTAAATCGTATTTTCGTCAACTGAGGCTGTGCCTGTCATCGAGAAATTGTGTGAAGAGAAGCAGTCTGGATCAGGAGTGATAAAAATGGGCTGTAAGAGGTATTGTATTTCAACATTTGCAGTCGTGAAATCAGGACAGGTAAAGGGGGCGTATGCAGTAAGTGAAACGGTATAAAGTCCAGAGTCAGCGTAAGTGAATTCAGGTTCAGGTTCTGTAGAGGTGTCTCCATCGAATGGTGAGCCGAAGTCCCACAGGTAGGTCTCTGCATTCGTTGAATTGTTTTCGAATGTAAAAGTCAATCCTTGACAGAAACCTATTTGGTCTTCGATTGTTGCAGAAGGCTGATCGGGAGCAGTCCATGAAAAGTCAGCATTTGCTGTGCATCCGTGGTTGTTAACAGTTAAAGAGATGTCCCAATTGTCGGTGTTTCCAAATTCCACGCTGCTGGGGGCAGGTATATTTGCTGAGACAGGAGATCCTGCAGCGCCGAAGTCCCAAAAATATGTTGCCTCATTGTTCATGGTGCCTGTCACTTCAAAGTCAAACGTTTCAATCCCCAGTATGCAATTGAAATCTGACATTTCGATTGCAGGGTCAAGCGGCATATAGACATCAAATATTTGCGAGGATGTGTCCGCGCAAGGCCAAGTTGGATTTGCGATTAATGTGACAATGTAATTGCCAACATTAGGGAAAGTAAAAGAGGGTTCAAATTGCGTGCTGACATCTGTATTGGTTCCTTCGACTCCGAAATCCCAGCTAAAATCTTCACCGTTTATGGAGTTGTTGTCAAACTGTAATGTTTCTCCAATACAGAGTTGTTCTGGTTGTTGAGGAGTGACTGCCGCGACAATGTTTGCGTCACACAGAGTTACATTAAACTGAAAATCTCTCAACACCCTCCCAAGTAATATTCCATCGCGGAATTCCTCAACACAAATCCCCATTGCATATTGTCCTGGGATTGTAGGGGTGCCTGTTATAAATCCAGTCACAGGGTCGATGGCAAAAGCAGGGTTAGAAGCGATTGGGTAGTCAGACGAATACCCGCCAGCATAAGGGATGAAAGCATAAGGTGGATTGGCAGGTGGATTGGGTACTGGACTGTTTGGACCTCCTCCTGCTCCTCCATCTGCTCCACCGCCATCATAAGGAGCGCAAAATGAGTATACAAGTTCATCGCCATCTGCATCAATCGCAGCATGGTCGAAGAAAAACCCAAAATTTGCACAAAGAGCTACAGGTGGAAACTCTTGAAATACAGGAGAGCTGTTCTCGCTATTTATTTCGTCGCTTCCAGGTATGTGGATCGTGGCAGTCATGCCAGGGTTGTCTGTGCCTCCTGCGTTCGCAAGGTTGCTAATTGACGGATTTCTACAACACCTCTGCCAAGCGATGTTGTAGCCACCGTTAATTGGTCCAAGCATGACGGATTTGGTATATGTAGCCTCTTCTATGCAAAGCCCGGGTGGGGGGGAGCCACATGGGTTTGTCATGACAACTGGGACGTTTTGAATCGTTCCAGCGTTTAAAAAAACGTCATAAACCTGTTGAAGTTGATTTGTTGAATCGTAGAATACGCCCAAAAATATGATTTCATCGAAATCAGTTTGTTGTGTGTTAGCAGGACCGCATTCCCTATAAACCTTAAGTGTTATCAGGTAGTTTCCGCCTCCCATATCTTCATAATACATCTCACTCCCGATGAGGTGCGTAGCACATGCTTCAATAGAAAACAATGTCAAAAAAACAAATGTTGTTATCTTAAATATTAATCTCACACCATAAAGGTAAGCATTACACTATCTTCACGCCGTGCAAAAAGAGGAAGAAAAGGAAGTTCCCGTCCCATTTGTGGACCTGGATCTCCACCCCAATATAGAAGATGGACTCGCTGCGATGGGATTTGAAAACGCAACGCCTATTCAGGCTCAGGCGATTCCTCACATCCTACGCAACAAAGACATGCTTGGTATCGCCCAAACAGGAACAGGTAAAACTGCAGCATTCCTTCTCCCCACCATGGATATCATTATTGATTCGCCAAACAATGGGAAGGTAAAAGCGTTGGTGGTAGTGCCAACTCGGGAGCTTGCGATGCAAATTGATCAAGCAGCTGAGGGCTTCGGGTATTATACAGGTGTAACCAGTCTTGCCATTTATGGTGGAGGCTCTGGCAAAGAGTTTTCACGTGAGAAACAAGCCTTAAAGGAGGGTTCGGACATCGTTGTTGTTACACCAGGTCGAATGCTTTCTCACCTAAATCTAGGATACGTCGACCTCTCGGAGCTTGAAGTTCTTATCCTTGACGAAGCTGACCGCATGTTGGATATGGGTTTTCATCAAGACATTATGCGTATCGCATCGCATTGTCGAACAGGTTGCCAAACTTTACTTTTCAGTGCTACTATGCCTGATAGAATGAGATCTTTGGCTCACGAACTCTTAAATGATCCGGTCACTGTGCAACTGGCTCTTTCAAAACCCTCAGCAAATGTGAAGCAAAGTGCATTCGTTGTTTTCGAACACCAAAAAGATGATGTGCTTGTTGATTTGCTCAAAGGATTAAGTATTAAATCTGGCATCATATTTACATCTAGAAAGCGAACAGTTAACCAGGTAGTCCGTGCTCTCCGTCAGGCCGGCTTGAAGTGTGATAAAATATCATCAGATCTTAAACAGGAAGAGAGAGAAAAAGTGATGCTCGGTTTTCGTCAAAAGAAAATCCCTTTGCTTGTTGCGACAGACGTAGTTTCTCGTGGAATTGACATTGACAGCATTGAAGTTGTGATCAATTACGATGTTCCGCCTAACGAAGAAGATTATGTGCACCGCATTGGTCGTACTGCTCGTGCTGAGCGCAAAGGCGAGGCGTTTACCCTCATCACGCCAGATGACATGCGTCGCTTTGGAAATATCGAAAAACTCATCGAGCGCAAAGTCGAAAAGCTTAAGCTTCCCTCACGAGTAGGTCCTGGACCAGAGTATGACCCCAATTTCCGAGGAGGAGGTGGTAGAGGAGGTCGCAGTGGTGGAGCTGGTGGCGGACGAAGTGGAGGTGGGCGTCATGGTGGAGGTGGTAAAGCTCGTAGATAGGTCAAGCTTGATCATCTGATAACAATCCATTTGATTTGAGATTTTCATTAATCATTTGAGCTTTTTCGACGTTATCAAGTTCATGTTAATTTGGGTCAAATTAGACACTACAAAGATCATCTCATGTGTTTTATTTCAAACAGTTAACTTCTTGTTTTTCGTTGGGACTCTTCGGGAGTTTAAAATGTAGAAAAGTATAGCTCCACCTAGGAAAAGTGCCGTTGAGATGAGTTCCGCTTGTGTCATAGTAATGCCCATTAAGTCAAAGGTTGTGTTGACACGAATTTTCTCAATAAAGAATCTCTCTGTGCCGTTCATCATGAGGTAGATGGCAAAAAGAAGCCCAGCAGTTTTCAACCGAGTTCTAAGAAACCAAAGTCCGATAAATAGGAGAGTTGAAATGGCGGTCTCATAAAATGAAGTTGGAAAAACACCTGGATCGAGAACAGTTCCGTAGCCTGGATAAGCTGTCCAGGAATCAGATTCGGAGATGTAACGGCCGACTCCATTTACGTTGTTTGGAAAATGATAGCTCCATGTCCAGTCTGGCAGCCAGCTTATCCATGTTGGTTGTGGAGAAGGATTGGGAATCCCCCAGTCACCGTCGCCAGATATTTGGCACCCAAGTCGACCTATGCCATAGCCTAGCATGAGTGAAGGAGAAGTGGCATCTGCAACATTCAAGAATTTAAGTTTAAAGTGTCGAGCGTACAAGTAGACACTTATTCCGCCAACGATAAGTCCGCCATAGATGGTAAGCCCACCAAGAAATGCATTGAGGCTGGGGTTTTTGAAGAAGGCGATAAATTGTTCTGGATACTCTATGAGGTGAAAAAGTTTGGCTCCAAGTATTCCGCCAATTGCCGCAACAGTTAGTATTCCTCCAACGTGTTCAGAAGGGGCTACTTCCGTGCTTGTCATCTTAGGTTCAGGAAGCGCATTTTTACGACCCTCGTAATAACACCAACCTCCTAAAGCTACTGCTAGTAAAATGCCTAATGGGATACTTCCTTCTGAGGAAAACAGATGCGCCTGAGGAAGAGAGCCTCCATCAAACAATGTGCTAGCATTGATTGCGAGGTATAAAAATTTCCAACCGAAAAGATAGCCGATCAAGGCTTGAGATGTGATTTGCATCGCACTTGCCGGCTGTCCTGCAAGAGATTCGATTGTGTTGGGTTGAAAAACACCTGAATTTGTGAGTCGAATGAATTCCAGTCGAATAAAGTATCCTCCGATTAAGAATGCCAATGCCACAAAAAACCCGAAGCTATTTACTAATTTTAAGAAGGGGAAGTCGAGCCCCATCAAATCTTGGAAAACGAAGTATAAATTTGGATACATTGCTTGTTAATTTAAGCTCCCAAGGACAAATCCGTTGGGGTTAATCGTTCCGAGAAGGAGTGGAGTAGTAGTGTTTTGCGAGACAGTATTCATATCGACAGCCACACGAACATATTCTGGAGTGTAGCCAAATATGAGGTTGTCATCCGCAGACGATTCGATGAGGACGTTTGAAGTGGTTCCGATAAACTTTTCATAATGCTGTCGTTGTTTTTTAAGGCTTAAAATTCTGAGCATTTTATTCCTGTCTTGCCTTGTTTTAACTGGGATGACATCGTCTATTCTCAGCGCAGTAGTGTTTGGACGTTCACTGTAGGTAAATACATGTAAATAGCTTACATTTAATGATTTAATAAAGTCATATGTCTCTTTAAAGCTAGAGTCGCATTCTCCTGGAAATCCCACAATCACATCAACTCCAATGCCAGCTTCTGGCATTTTCTTACGAATGTATTCAACACGAGAACGGTATAGGTCAGATCTGTATCTCCGTCTCATGGAGGACAGGATTTCATCAGATCCAGATTGAAGGGGAATGTGAAAGTGCGGCATGAACTTAGATGATGCTGCAACGAAATCTATGATTTCTTCTGAGAGAAGATTGGGCTCTATGCTAGAGATTCGGTATCGCTCGATTCCTCCCTCTAATTTGTCAAGTTCCCGAATTAATTCGAGAAGTGATTCTCCATTTGCTTTTCCAAAATCACCGATGTTCACGCCTGTTAAAACGATTTCTTTCGCCCCGTGTTTGATTGCGGAACGTGCAGTATCGATGGTTTGAGATATTGTGCCAGATCGTGAGCGTCCACGTGCCAATGGTATCGTGCAAAATGCGCAAAAATAGTCACACCCGTCTTGCACTTTTAGAAATGTTCGTGTTCTGTCGCCACTTGAAAATCCAGGAATAAAATCCCTCACTTCCTTTATTTCCCCAACGCGAATGTGACCATGTCCAGAGTTTCTCTTCGACAGGTTGTCAAGCATGGAGGGTAGATTGAATTTCTCATTCGCGCCAAGTACCAAGTCGACACCATCAATCGCAGCAATTTCTTCGGGTTTCAGTTGGGCGTAGCATCCAATGACAACGATGTATGCGATGGGGTTAGACTTGAGTGATCGCCGCACGAAATTTCGACATTTGGAATCAGCATTGTCTGTAACGCTGCATGTATTTATCACTACGACGTCAGGAGTTTCGTCAATGTTGACACGTGCAAATCCGCTTTCTGACAATTGCCTTGCAACAGTCGATGTCTCGCTAAAATTAAGTTTACATCCCAAAGTGTGAAATGCTACTGTACCCCCTGATATCATTCTGCTAAGTTAATTCCAATCTGTATTAATATGATTGCCCCCACATTTGTATTATCTTGCAGAACCTGTTTTAAAAAATTAAACACCTACAATTATGCCTAAATTACTGACGTTTATATCTTTGTCGATTTTCACTTTTGCATTTAGCTCAGCTTTGGCTCAAAGTTTCACAAACGGTGCATCACTTCTTCCATCAGAATACCACAGTGGAGGCTGCGTTGGCTTCACCGACATGGATGGTGATGGCTTTGATGACATTGTTGT
>MDTF01013072.1_pt1 | contig 18303 bp, 14 predicted proteins | sample 811191 | NCBI WGS metagenome assembly MDTF01 (sample SAMN05326649, study PRJNA326480) | marine metagenome | isolation source: seawater | place: Southern Ocean | collected 2011 | reverse complement strand
CAATTGTAGATATTAATTCTGGTTTTCCTCCAGTAACACCAGAAGTTTGATTTGGCTGCTGTAAAGAATGTGTTACATCCATAATAACAGGAGCGTAATTTTTCATCACAGGAATAGATCTAAAATCTACTACTAAATCTTGGTAACCGAATGTTGTTCCTCTTTCAGTAATCCAAATATTATCGTTTCCTGATTCACTTACTTTATCAACAGCAAAACTCATTGCTTCTGGTCCTGCGAATTGCCCTTTTTTAATACTAACTACTTTTCCAGTCTTCGCCGCAGCAACCAACAAATCAGTTTGTCTAAATAAGAAAGCAGGAATTTGCAATGCATCAACATATTGAGCAGCTAAGGCAGCATCTTCAGGAACATGAATGTCTGTAATAGTTGGAATGTTATAAGTTTCTCCAACCTTCTTTAAAATTTCTAAAGCTTTTAAATCTCCAATTCCAGTAAAAGAATCCAAACGAGAACGGTTTGCTTTTTTGAAAGAACCTTTAAAAATAAAAGGGATTTTAAGCCTTTTACTAATTTCGTTTATATGTCCAGCAATATCCATCGCCATTTGTTCTCCTTCAATAGCACAGGGTCCTGCAATTAAGAAAAAGTTTGTAGAATCTGCGAAATTGATGTTTGGAAGTGCTTTAAACATAACTAGTAATTTATTGATTTTGAATAGCCAACGAGGTTAATATGTACTTCGTTATAATGTTTTTTTAATTTTTTAATATTAAATCTCACGGTTTTTTTAATATTGGACTTGCATAAATCATCTCCATCTTTATGTTCTAAATATAAAGATACTTTTGGAGGCATCGATTTTTTCCACATTTCATCAAATACTAAATTGAAACTGTGATCTTCACAACCTCCAGAATACTTAACGTTAATTTCCAATACATCTCCTTTAAGATTACAATCTAAAATCGCAATCTTATTTAGATCAGAAGCAAACTTAAACGATTTGTCAAAAATTAATTCTTTCGTATATCCATTAGTGTCTTTATAGCGAGGAGTAAAGGTTTTACAAGAAATAAAACTCATTACAATTAATGATATGACAACAAACCTTTTCAATTATATAACCTGTAAAACCAATCCTTTTAAATAATGGCTCTCAGCGTGATAGATATTAATCGGGTGATCAGCAGGTTGAGTCAATTGGTGCAATACACGAACTTTTCTACCTGTTTGAATACATGCTGCCATAACAGTATTGTAAAACAACTTCGAATCAACTACTTGTGAACAAGAAAAAGTAAACAATAATGATCCTGGCTTCATAGCAGCCAATGCAGTTGCATTTAAGCGCTTGTATCCTTTTACAGCATTGTGCTTTACATTTTGGTGTTTTGCAAATGCTGGTGGATCTAAAACAACGATATCATAATCAGAACAATCATTCTGATCGAAGTACTTAAAAGTATCAATTGCAAACGATCCGTGTTTATCTGTGAAATCATTCAAAGCGACATTCTCATCCGTTAAGTCAATTGCTCTGGCAGATGCATCAACAGAGTCAACATGAGTTGCACCTTGTTGTAGTGCAGCTATTGAGAAACCTCCTGTGTAACAAAATGTATTTAAAACTTTTTTACCTTTTGAGTAAGAAGCCAATAAATTTCGGTTGTCTCTTTGATCTATAAAGAAACCTGTTTTCTGACCACGTTCCCAGTCTATTTTAAATTTACAACCGTGTTCCAACCCAATCATATCGCCTTCTTCCGCTTGGAAAATATAATGATCTTCAGTTTCTACAGGACCATTTTTTGGAAGTGTCCCTTCACTTTTATCGAAAATAGCTTTTAATTTATCACCGTAAACAGTTTTAATTGCAGCTACAATATCATCTTTTGCAAAATGCATCCCTATAGAATGCGATTGAATAACAACAGTGCCAGCGTAGTAATCTAAAATTAAGCCAGGCAATCCATCCCCTTCAGCGTGAATTAACCTGTAAATATTGGTTTCTTCGTTGTTCGTTAAATTTAAAAGCATCCTTAAATCATATGCTTCTTGAATTTTATTAACCCAAAAATTTTTATCGATTTCAATATCAAGAAAAGTAATAATTCGAACCATTATAGAGCCGTTCTGATAATGACCAATTCCTAAAAATTCATCTTTATTGCTTTGAACTCGAACTAGATCTCCTTCTTTAGGTTTCTGTTCTCTTCCTTCTTCGTCTTTAATTTTCTTTATTGCACCTGAAAAAATCCACGGGTGGAATCTTTTTGGAGAGGCATCTTTTCCTGATTTTAATATAACTGTTAACATGGCGCGAAGTTAATACTTTGTTGAATCAAACTAAGAAAATCATTCGGAATTTTTTTGTTTAAATTCGCATCATGTTTTTGAGATTATTTTTTCTGTTTAATTTGTTATCAGTGGTATTGCTGTCGCAGAATTACGTATTAAAACAATACTCTGTAGCAGAAGGATTACCACAGTCTCAAGTTTATGATATTATAGAGGATCACAACGGACAAATATGGTTGGCGACAAGGGGTGGCGGTTTGGCAAAATTTAATGGTACTGAGTTCAAAGTGTATTCCACTGATGATGGTTTGGTAAATAATTTTGTTTCGGCACTTTATCAAGATCGAAGAAAAAATATTTGGGTTGGAACCAGTAATGGTGTTTCTCAATACAATGGGATTAAATTCAAAAGTTATTTGTTAGAAGGTGAAAATTTTTCGGTTACTGTTTCGAGTATTGCAGAGCTTGGAGATGTTTTATATTTGGGAACTTCAAATGGTGTTTATAGAAGGGTAAACAAGGACTTTATTAATGTGAGTAACGAGCTCGGATTACCAGGTTTTTCGGTTACTGATGTGTTTTTTGATAAGCATAACGTGCTTTGGGTAACTCATAATAAAGGGGTGTCAAAAATTGATGGAGAAAACACAATTCACTTTTCAAATGATTTAATTATTGATGCTTACCCACAATGCATGGCGCAATCACAATCTGGGGAAATTTGGTCGGGTACTTATGGAAAGGGGGTTTTTAAATTTTTCGGCACGAAATTAAAGCAAATCGAAAAGCTTAATGGTTTAATTGTTTTAAATATTTTAACAGACGATGATTGGTTGTGGTTAAGTACTTTAAAGAATGGTGTTTTAAAATATCATATCAAAACTGAGAAAATCGTGAACTTACAACAGTCGGATCAGTTTTTTAATAAAAACTGCAGACTTACTTTTAAGGATTCTTGGGGAAGTTATTGGATCGGAACTTCAGGTGGTGGCTTGATAAAATATGCACAATCTCCAATTAAATCATATACTGAGGCTGATGGTTTGCAAGGAAATTATATTTACGCTTTAGCAGCTAGCTCCGATTCGGGTATGTGGGTGAGTACTGGAAAAAAGAAATTACAAAAATTTAAAAATGGTCTTTTTGAAGAATATGGTGTACAACAAAATATTTACAGCTTAAAAATCAAAGCACTTTTTGAAGATTCTAAGAAAAGACTATGGATTGGAACGGAAGGATCTGGACTGATGCTTTATGAAAATGGAGAAACAACGTTTTATAAAGCTGGAAAAGAATTGGGATCTAACTTTGTGAAAGATGTTATTGAAGATCGAAAAGGAAATATTTGGATTGCAACATCAAATGGGATTTCCAAGATTTCTCCTCAGTTAAAAAACATCAAGCAGTTTAGTAGAAAAAATAATAATATCCATTTCAACAGAGTGAATACTTTATGGGAAGATCGATCAGGTAAAATTTGGTACGGTACACACGGAAAGGGTATTGGAATTATAAGTGAAGGATCTTTTGAAGTACTCGATTTAAAATCGGGGTTATCTAGTAATATTATCAGAGATTTAACGGAGGACAAAAAAGGAAACTTATACATTGCTACCGCAGGAACAGGTGTAGATGTTGTTTCTCCTTATATTCAACCTTACCAAATTGTTAATTTGTCTTATCAAGACGGGCTGTCTTCTATTAATATTTACAGTATTTTTTGTGATTCAAATAATGTACTTTGGGTAGGAGGAGATAAGGGAGTGGATAAGATATCAAAACCCAATAATACAAAACGAATGGTAACAAATTTCGGTTATGCAGAGGGGTTTACAGGAGTTGAAAGTTCGACAAGGGCAGTTGATGTAGATGCCAATGGCGATATTTGGTGGGGAACAGTTGATGGGCTAATGAAAACCTCTTTTCAGGATTATAATACAGATAAAGTGCAACCAAAATTATCGCTTTCATCTGTAAACTTATTTTATCATAATATTCAGGGAACACGATATGAACCTCATATTTTAAATTGGTATCAACCGAATAACTTGGAGTTGGAGTATAGCGACAACCATATTGGTTTTGAATTGAACGGAATTGATCTAAAACAACCTGAGGGTATAAAGTATAAATGGAGGTTAGATGGCGGTAGTGGTAGATGGACTCCAGCTTCTAAACAAGGATACATTTTCTTTAGTAATTTATCTCCTGGGCATTATATTTTTCAGGCAAAAGCAATTAATAAAAATGGAATTGAGAGTGATGAACTTCGATTCTTTTTTGTTGTTAAATCTCCTTTTTACTTTACTTGGTGGTTTTGCAGTATCATTGCTATGTTGTTGATCGGGTTATCTTTCTTTGGAATTAGATACAGAATTGATCAGGTAAAAAAGAAAGCAAAGACGGTCACTGATAAGTTAGAACTTGAAAAGGAAGTTCTTGAGTTGGAACAAAAAACATTAAGATTACAAATGAATCCTCACTTTATATTTAATGCGTTAAATGCGATTCAGGATCAAATTAGAGAAAATAACAATAAGAATGCTCGATACAGTTTAATGAAGTTTTCAAAGTTGATGCGACAAATTTTAGAACATTCAATGGAGGAGAGGATATCGTTAGAGCAAGAGATATCACTAATAGAAAACTATCTGAGTATCGAAAAAATAACAAGAGAAAATTCGTTTGAATTTAATGTGTCTGTTGCTGATAATATAGATATTGAAGAAGAAGGAATTCCACCAATGCTGATTCAACCGTTTTTAGAGAACGCCATTATACACGGAATTGCGGGAGACTCCAATGTAGGCTTAGTTGATGTTAATTTTTCAATAAATGAGTCAACTTTAACTGTAGAGGTTATTGATAATGGGGTTGGACGAGAAAAAGCGAATGCATTAAAATCTCAAACAGGACAGCAACACAAATCTTTAGCGTTAAATGTTATTCAAAATCGACTGCAAAATATGGGTAAGGATAGCGTTTCAGGAAGCTATACAATTTCCGATGTGTTAGCGGCTGGAATTGTGAGAGGAACTAAGGTTACATTGGTGCTAAGCAGAGCAGGTATTTACTAATCTTAAATTAATTTTTGGTGTTTTCAAGCATTCATTATATATTTGCAATATGATGACAACAAAAAGTAATATTTGGTGGTGGCACTCTCTATAAATTAGAAGCGGTGAACCGGTTGATATTATCTAAATATAATAAAAGCTTGCAGGTCACTGCAAGCTTTTTTTTATGGTGTTACATGGAGCGAAATAAGATTATAAAATGGAAAAAATAAAAATACATTCTAAGTTTAAAAAACTACTTGCAGATACGATTACACCTGTAAGTATTTATTTAAATATTAGAGAGAAATATAAAAAGAGTTTTTTATTAGAAAGTTCTGATTATCATGGTAATGAGGATAGTTATTCCTTTGTTTGTTTTAATCCAATAGCGTCGTTTAAAGTTGAGGATGGAAGGATTTTCATTGTTTATCCAAACGGTGATTTTGAAACTAAATTAACTACTGATACGGATGTTGTTGACGCCTTGAATGAATTTTCAGGATTGTTTGAAAGTGAAGATTTAGGTTTCGATTTTGTAACAAATGGATTGTTTGGTTTTACAAGTTTTGAAGGAGTTAGACATTTCGAAGATATTGAGTTTAATTACACAGAAAAGGAAGAGAAAAAAGTGCCAGATATGCACTACATGGTCTTCCAAAATATTATCTCAATTAACCACTTTAAAAATGAATTATACTTATTTGAGCACAGAAGTGAAATTGGAACTGGATCCGGTCCAGAATCATTGGATAAAATCGAAGCATTAATTAAAACCCCAAATGTTAGTCAAGCAAAGTTTGATAGGGATGGTGAAGAGGTCAGTAATTTCGATGATGCTGGTTATATAGCAGCAATTCAAAAAGCGAAAGCACATTGTAAAAGAGGAGATGTTTTTCAACTGGTACTTTCAAGAGAGTTTTCTCAAGATTTTAAAGGGGATGATTTTACATTGTATCGTGCTTTAAGATCTATCAATCCATCACCATATTTGTTTTATTTCGACTTTGAAGATTTTAGAATATTTGGATCAAGCCCTGAAGCACAAATTGTTATTAAAAATAGGAAAGCATCTATATATCCAATCGCTGGTACGTTCAGAAGGACTGGTGATGACGAAGCAGATGCAAAATTAGCACAAGAGCTTTTAGATGATCCTAAAGAAAATGCTGAGCATGTAATGTTGGTAGATTTGGCAAGAAACGATTTAAGTAGAGATGCGAACAATGTAAAGGTTGAAAGTTATAGAGAAGTGCAGTTTTTCTCTCATGTAATTCATTTGGTTTCTAAAGTGACTGGAGATTTATTGCCTGACAAGAATGCAATAAGATTAGTAGCTGATACTTTTCCAGCAGGAACGTTATCAGGAGCGCCCAAACATCAAGCATTAAAATTAATCAACAAGTACGAGCAAAATCAACGCGGTATTTATGGTGGTTGTATTGGGTTTTTAGGATTCAATGGAGATTTCAACCATGCAATAATTATCAGGTCCTTTTTAAGTAAAAAAAATAAATTGTTTTATCAAGCAGGAGCTGGTATCGTTGATAAATCAGTTGATGAAAACGAAAGACAAGAAGTGTTTAATAAATTAGCTGCATTGCATAAAGCAATGGATTTAGCAGAAGAACTTTAGTGTTATGAAGATATTAGTTTTAGATAATTACGATTCATTTGTATATAATTTAGTACACTACATCAAACAACTAGGCTTTGAGGATGTTGATGTTTTTAGAAACGATAAAATTTCGCTAGAAGAAGTAGCTAAATATGATAAGATTTTATTGTCTCCTGGTCCTGGTATTCCTAAAGAAGCTGGTATTATGTTGGATTTGATAAGTAAGTATGCTGCCTCGAAAAGTATTATGGGGGTTTGTTTAGGTCACCAAGCAATTGCAGAGTCTTTTGGAGGAGAACTAGAAAATATGACTGAAGTACTTCATGGTGTTGCTAATACAATGAAAGTTGTAGCTGAGGATCTTATTTATATTGGTTTACCTAATTCGTTTGAGGTTGGCAGATACCATTCATGGCAAGTAACAAAAGATTCGTTAGGAGATGTGTTTAAATTAACAGCAATTGATGAATACGATAATGTAATGAGTATTCGCCATAAAACTTATGATGTGGTAGGCGTTCAATATCATCCAGAATCTATCTTAACAGAAAACGGATTGGAAATTATAAAAAACTGGTTGAATAATTAGAATCTAGTTGATGAAAAATATATTAACAGAATTAGTGAAGGGAAAACGTTTAAGCTTTGATGAAGCTAAAAATTCCTTAATAACCATCGGAAAAGGAGAAGTGAATACTTCATTGATTTCGTCCTTCTTAACCGTTTTTATGATGCGCGGCATCGAAGGTCAGGAGTTAGAAGGATTTAGAGCTGCGATGTTATCATTGTGTAATCCTGTAGATTTTTCCGATTTCGAAACAATTGATATGTGCGGTACTGGAGGAGATGGGAAAAACACATTTAATGTATCTACTACTTCTTCTTTTATTGTTGCTGCGTCAGGCGTTAAAGTTGCGAAGCATGGTAATTATGGTGTTTCTTCTGGCGTTGGATCTTCAAATGTCATTGAGCATTTAGGCTACGGATTCAAAAGTGATGTTGTTGTATTGAAGAATGAAATTGAATCCACAGGTATTACTTTTTTACATGCACCATTATTTCATCCAGCAATGAGTTTTGTTGGGCCTGTAAGAAAAGAATTAGGTTTAAAAACGTTTTTTAACATGATTGGGCCTCTTGTTAACCCATCAAAACCAACATTTCAATTAACTGGTGTTTACGCTCCAGATATTTTGCCACTTTATGACCATGTATTAAAAAACAGTTTAAAAAGATATGCTATTGTTCACGCAGTTGATGTGTACGACGAAGTATCTTTAACATGTGATTTTCATTTATATAGCCACAATGGAATCAAGAAGTATTCACCGGCAGATTTAGGGTTGTCAGTCTTAAAACCTGAAGAAATAGGAGGAGGGGATACTGTTGAAGAAGCAGCACGAATTCTTAAAAATGTATTAGCTGGAAAAGGAACAAAGGCACAACACGAGGTAGTGGCTGCAAATGCAGGACTAGCAATTCATGTTGCTAAAGATGTATCTTTAAGGGAAGGCGTTTCAGAAGCGTTAGATATTATTAATGAGGGGAAAGCAATTAAGGTACTTGAAGGATTAATTTATTAATTCAAAACAAAGTTTTCGAATGACGATTTTAGATAAGATAAACGCAAATAAGTTAAAGGAAATTGATGCTGCAAAAAGCAATATTTCTGTTAAGCAATTAGAAAGTTCAGAGTTATTCGAAAGAAACTGCATCTCGCTTAAAGATGCTATACTGACTAAATCAGGTATTATTGCTGAGTTTAAAAGACAATCACCTTCTAAAGGGGTTATTAACGGAATTTCTAAGCCAGAAGATGTTGCTTTGGGATATGAGCAAGCAGAAGTTTCTGCAATAAGTTGTTTAACTGATTTAGATTATTTTGGAGGAACTTTTGATGATTTAAGAGCAGTAAGAGCAGCAGTTAATATTCCTGTTTTAAGGAAGGATTTTATGCTTGATGAATATCAGTTGCTAGAGGCAAAGTCTATGGGAGCAGATATTATTCTATTAATTGCTTCGTCTTTAAGTATTGCAAAAACCAAGGAATTAGCGGAAATGGCAAAGTCGTTAGGCTTAAATGTTTTACTTGAAATACACGATGAATCCGAATTACATCATATCAACCAGCATTGTGATGCGATTGGGGTAAACAATAGAAACCTCAAGACTTTTGAGGTAAGTACGGATGTTTCAAAAAGGTTAGCTATGCATATCGCAGATGACTTTATAAAAGTTTCAGAAAGTGGTATCTCTAATGTAGAAGCTATTAAAGACTTAAAGGATTTCGGGTATCAAGGTTTTTTAATTGGGGAAAATTTTATGAAAACTAAAAATCCAGGAAAATCTTGTCAAGAATTTATTAAGCAATTATAATAATGAACAGTAGAGATTTAAAAATAAAAGTTTGTGGAATGACGCTTCAGCAAAATGTTGATGCGTTAAATTTACTTGATGTTGATTTTGTAGGCAATATTTTTTATTCTAAATCTCCGAGGAGTATAACTGCTGATGTAAATGCAAAAGCCACTAAAGTTGGTGTTTTTGTTAGGGAAACAATTGAAATTATTAAGATTCAAGTTAAGAAACACCATCTTCAAATAGTTCAACTGCATGGTGGAGAATCAAATGAGTTTTGCAGTTTAGTGAAGCAATTGGGGGTTGACGTTTGGAAAGTGTTTTCGGTTGATGATGAATTTGATTTTGAATTATTAAATGAATTCGAGAATGCAGATTTGTTTTTATTTGATACTAAATCACCCAAGCACGGAGGAACAGGAAAGAAGTTTAATTGGGACTTATTAAATAAGATTGATGAATTATCTCCAAAAAAATACTTTCTTTCAGGAGGGATTGGATCTGGAGATGCGAACGAAATAAAAAAGCTACAGCTTAAAAATTTAATTGGATTGGATTTAAATAGCAAGTTTGAAAAATCTCCAGGAATTAAGGATGTAGAATTACTAAAACAGTTTTTAAAAGAATTAAGAGATTAGTGAATTATAATAATTTATAAGCTATGAGTTATAACGTTGATGAGAAAGGGTATTACGGTGATTTTGGAGGAGCTTTCATTCCTGAAATGCTTTATCCTAATGTTGAGGAACTAAGACAAAATTATTTGAAAATTTCAAATGAGCCAGATTTTAAAGCGGAGTTTGATTTTTTATTGAAAGATTACGTTGGTCGTCCTACACCATTATTTTTAGCAAAAAGATTATCGGCTAAATATGGCGGTAAAATATATTTAAAAAGAGAAGATTTATGTCACACTGGAGCACATAAAATAAACAATACTATTGGTCAGATATTACTTGCACAGCGTCTTGGTAAAACTAGAATTATTGCAGAAACAGGAGCAGGGCAACATGGCGTTGCTACCGCAACAGTTTGTGCTTTAAAAGGTTTGGAGTGCATCATATATATGGGAGCTGTTGATATAGAGAGACAACAACCTAATGTGAAAAGAATGCAAATGTTGGGCGCTAAAGTTGTTGCTGCAGAATCGGGAAGTAAAACTTTAAAAGATGCAACCAATGAAGCGATTAGGGATTGGATCAACAATCCAGCAGATACTTATTATATAATAGGTTCTGTTGTAGGTCCTCATCCATATCCTGATATGGTTGCAAAGTTTCAAAGTGTTATTTCTAAGGAAATTAAAATTCAACTTCTAGAAAAAGAAGGTAGAGAAACACCTGATAAAGTGATTGCTTGTGTAGGAGGTGGTAGTAATGCTGCTGGTGCATTTTATCATTTCTTAGATGATAAAAGTGTACAGTTAATTGCTGCCGAAGCTGCGGGATTAGGTGTTGAAAGTGGAAAAACTGCTGCAACAACTAAAAAAGGAAAGCCAGGTGTTTTACATGCTGCTAAAACTTTATTGATGCAAACTGAAGACGGGCAAATTGTAGAGCCTTATTCAATTTCTGCAGGGTTAGATTATCCTGGAATTGGACCAATGCACGCAAATCTATACGAATCAGGTAGAGCTGATTTTATTTATATTACTGATCAAGAAGCATTAGATGGTTGTTTTGAATGCAGTAGATTAGAAGGGATTATTCCTGCACTAGAAACTGCGCATGCATTAGCAGTTTTAGATAAAATAGATATAAAACCTGATGACGTAATTGTTATTAACCTTTCAGGAAGAGGAGATAAGGATTTAGATACTTTAGCAAAGTATATTTAAATTTTCAATTAATTAATTAATAATAATTGTAGGAAATAAAATATTTTGAAGAATGAGCAGAATTAAAAAAGCATTTAATAAAAAGGACGGTTTACTAAGTATATTTATAACAGCAGGTTTTCCAAACTTAAATGATACAATAGGCATTTTAAAAGAACTTGAAGCGAATGGAGTTGATATGGTGGAATTGGGAATTCCATTTTCAGATCCAATGGCTGATGGTCCAGTAATTCAGGAAGCGAGTGGGGTTGCTATTGAAAATGGAATGACACTTAAAGTGCTTTTTGAACAGCTTAAGGATTTACGGAAAGAAGTATCTATTCCAGTTCTATTAATGGGGTATTTAAATCCTGTAATGCAATATGGATACAAGGAGTTTTGTGAAAGCTGCGAAGCAGTGGGAATAGATGGCGTTATTTTACCAGATTTACCTTTGTATGAATACACATCTCAGTACAAGACTTTGTTTGAGCAACACGGACTTTCAAATGTGTTTTTAGTAACACCGGAAACAGTACCTGAGCGAATTGAAAAGCTAGATGGATTAACGGATGGTTTCTTATATTTGGTTTCAAGTTCATCCACAACAGGTGGTAAATCAGGAATTGATGGAACAATTGATTATTTATCAAGAGTTAAGGCAATGAATTTGAATTCTCCTACAATGATTGGTTTTAACATTAGAGATTCGGCATCGTATAATATTGCAAAAACTTATTCTGATGGAGCAATTATTGGTTCTGCATTTATAAAAGCTATTGAGAAATCAAAAGATCTAAAATCAGATATTAGGGGGTTTATTAGTACAATTAGATAGTATTTATTTAAGTAGATATATCTATAAAAGTGAACGCTTTATTTTTTTTTATAAACTGGGTTTTTATTGCACCTACAGAAGTACTAATTAAAAAAGAGCTCTGATATTTTAATTGTTTTCGAAATTAAAATGTATTAAATTTGAAAACCATTTAATTTACCACCTATAATAATTTATGTTAAAAATTGATATCGCAGCTGAGAACAAACGTTTGAAAAAAAAGAGCCCAAACGAAATTATAGAATGGGCAATAGGACTATCTGAAAAAAGAGTAGTTACAACAAGTTTTGGAACGTATTCATCAGTTTTATTAAGTGCAATAGCTAGGAACGATAAAAATATTAATGTTTTATGGTGTGATACTGGGTATAATAATTATCAAACGTATAAGCATGCCAATAGTCTTATTGAAGAATATGGTTTGAATATTAATATTTACACTCCAAAGCAAACTCGTGGTTATATTGATGTAACTTTAGGACTTCCTACTGCTGATGATCCTAAGCACGAGGACTTTACAGAATTGGTTAAATTAGAGCCGTTCCGAAGAGCTTTGGATGAACATCAGCCCGAAGTTTGGTTCACCAATATTAGAGTGAGACAAACTGAATTTAGAGATTCAAAAGATATCTTAAGTTATAGCAATGATGGGATTTTAAAGGTGAGTCCTTTTTATTATTGGGACGATGCAAAACTTGATGAATTTTTGGAAAACAATCAACTACCTAAAAATCCAGATTATTTTGATCCTGTTAAGGCATTGCAGTCAAGAGAGTGTGGAATACATAAAATAGGGTAACCTATATTTAATATAGTAACGGTAAATAATTTATTTATTAGATATAAAATAATTAGGTACAGTCCTAATAAAAAAATGTAGTGCAAATATTTTTTTAAAGTATTTTTAACGGTTCAAAAAGCAATAGTTTTTGAACCGTTATTTTTTGTATTTAATTTAGCCGATCATTTGCGATGGAGTATTCTATTTTGCAAAGAATAATGTATCAAAATCACGATTGAATATTTCCGAAAAGCCTTTTTATATAACTCAAAAAGTAAATAGGAGATAAAATATATTTAGAGATGATGATGACAACTGAAAGTACATGAAGAACTTTCAGTTTATAGAAATAAGTACAAGAGGAAGCTCTGTGTTTGGTGTTAAGAAACTCATTTTATTTACTTGAGAACTCTCAAGTAAATTACTAAAAAATCACACTGGGTAATGTACTGATAATACTACATGGCTAACATAAACGGGTGTAATTTAATTAGGAATAGGTATTTATTGCTGTCGAATGTTTTGCCCTTCTTGACTAATTGAACTACTTTTAGTTCTAGACTTTAAGTCAGTTAATTCAGACGAATAGAGTAGAAAATAAAAATGTATAAAAAACTTAAGAGTTTACTTACAAAACATGATTGTACTTATATCACCAGAGATTGATATTGATAATGAAATTTTTATTTTAAATCAGCTTTTTGATCAAGGGCTAGAATATTATCATCTTAAAAAACCTTTAAAAAAAATTGAAGAGTATTGCGATTATTTGCATCAAATTGATGAGAAATATCATAACAGAATTGTTATTCATTCTCATCATGAATTAATTAATGAATACAATTTAAAAGGAATTCACTTTGAAGAGCAATTCAGAAAAGATAAATTAGATATACCAAGTAGGTACTTTATTGGCCTTAGTATGTTTGGTAAAACAATTAGTAGCTCATTTGATCAGATCGAGGAACTAATAGCTTCTGATTTTGAATTTGATTATCACTTATTTATTCCAGCTGTTTCAACAATTTTATCTACAGGATATAAAGAGAGAGGATTTGATTTGAATTCTAGTAAAAAGAAAATAGTTGGGATTGGTGGTGTAACACCGAAAAATATTAAAGAAATTACTGAATTAGGTTTTACAGGTGTTGGTTTTAAAGAAGGAATTTGGAATAGTTTAAATACCGTAAATGATTTCAAACAAATGAAAGACTCTTTTTTTTAACAAAAGATTAAACCTTATAATGTGCTAAGGTTTTGGTTATATTAGTTTACGATTAAAAATATTTATGGTAGTATTTTATTTATCCTACTGTATTTGCAGATTTAGACTGTGAAAACAAGATTAAAAATTGGGGTATTTTCACTTCTTAACAAGTGGTAATTAAAACTAAACATTGTTTCTATTTAAAATAACTTTGAAAGCAACTTCAACTGAACAACAAAAATAACACTAAAAGAGAAGATGGTTAACTAAAAAACACCATTAGTGATTGCGAATAAATGGTCTAACCTTAATTGTTTAGATCTTTTTTTTATCTCAATAGTTGTCCTTTGTTCTTATTAACGAATTATACTACTTTTAGTAATTAAACACCATCAAATTAAAAGAAACTAAAACAATATGAATTTTTTTGAGAGAAATAAAAAACATTTAATTGGTGGATTAATTTTAGTGGCTATTGTAGTACTACTTTTTACATTAGGAGAGATATTATTGCCTTTTGTATTCGCTCTTTTTATTGCTTATTTATTGAATCCAATTTTGCTTAAAATTCAGAAGAGGATTAAAAACAGGAATTTAGCTACTACATTTTTTTTATTTGGTATACTACTTTTATTAGTAGGAGGAGGCTTCTTTTTCGGGGAACATGTTGTTAAGGATACAAAAAGATTTGTAAGCGCTGTTGAGGTGTTCACAAATGAAAATAAGGTTGAAATTAATAATATTAAAAACAGTGTTGTCAATTTAGTAGATGATGTGTATCAGAGTGAAACAGTAAAAGGTTTCATTTCAAAGTCGGACACTATATCTTCTGAAGAGAAGGAAGAAGGAGCTATGGCTGCTATAAGTAGTGTTTATTCTATGTTAGCTCTTTCAGAGGAGGAATTAGTAGAGCCTGAAAGGGATTCCTGGAGTGCAATTTATATGATAGTCTATACTTTGGCTTATTTCGTATTTATCCTCTATAGTTATGAATATTTTGAAGAAAAATACAACAAGTATATTGGAGGGCGAAAAACAGATAATAAGAATTTAGAATACGTTTGGCTAGACTATAAGAAAGTGTTTTTAAGTTACTTCAAACAAAGAGGGAAAGTGGTGTTAATAAATATGTTTGTATTTATTACTGCCTTTTCTATCATGGATCTTCCAGGGGCTATTATGATTGGAATTGTTGCTGCAGTGTTAAGTTATGCTTCACATTTTCATTATTTTAGTTTACCGTTAGTAGGAATAGGCTGCTGGGTTATCTCTGTAGAGAACGAAACAAATTTCTTTATTTATTTTGGGATTTTGTTAGCTGTGTACATCCTGATTTCTGCGCTAGACGAAACTATTTATTTTACCAAAATAATGAAATGTGTTAATGGAATGAATCCAGCAATTATATTACTTTCGTTCACGCTATGGATATCTATTTTTGGAAGTTTTACAGGAACTATTTTAGCATTGCCTCTAACGCAGTTGATTTTGATTTATTTTGATAAAGTTGTTTTGTATTCAAGGAAGTGATGAATGATAGTTAATCAATAATACTGCCTTTTAATCTTAGAGAAAAAATATTAATATTTATTTCGAGTTTTATGAAACTCTAATTTTTTAATTGCGAAGTATTTTATTGATTCAGTGTTTGGAATGTTTAGAGTGTGAAATATTCTATAGTGATTCGTGTATAATGCCAATTTTTATAAAGTAGTAAGTAGCTTTGGGATTTTAGTATTACTGTCAATATTCCCTAATTATCTCCCTTCAAATCACCAAATTTTCATGAATTGTATTTCAAGTGAAATAACAAGTAATAAAATACCAGATTAACATTATACTTACTTGGGCAGATTTCGGAAGAACTATCAAAACTAAATAATATAGGTTTATCTACGATTGCATCTATAATCTGCAATTTTTCCTTTCTCTTTAACTATTTTTGCACTTTGTAAAACTAAACAAACACCACTATGAACATCTATAAAGAAATCGAATCTGAAATTAAAAATGCGTCAAATATTATAATTACTTCGCATAAATCAGCAGATGGTGATTCGATAGGATGTTCCTTAGGACTTTTACATTTTATTGAGAAACTAGGTAAGAAGGCAACAATTTGCCATCCTGATCCAGCACCTTCTTTTTTATATTGGTTGGATTCGTCTCCAATTGTATTAATGACGGAAGATCCAGAAAATGTAACTTCATTAATGGAAGGAGCTGATTTGATTTTCTGTTTAGATTATAACGCAACAAATAGAGTTGGGAATGATATGCAGGCTTTATTAGAAGCTGCAACTTGTAAAAAAGTAATGATTGATCATCATTTAAACCCTGAAGACTTTCCAACGTTAGCAGTTTCTGAAACAACAGCGTCTTCAACTTCTCAATTGATTGTAGAACTGATAGAGCAATCAGGAAATATTGATTTATTGGACGAAAAGATCGGAACACCTTTATATTTGGGTATATTAACAGATACAGGAAGTTTTAGATTTTCATCTGTAATGCCTCGAACACATGAAATTTTAGCGAAGCTTTTAGCTGGTGGAGTTCAGCACCATTTAGTTCATGAGCAATTAGGAGATAATAACACAGAAACTAGGTTGAGGTTACAAGGTTATGCTATGAGCGAGAAGCTTGAAGTTATGGCTGATTATAAAGTTTGTATAATTTCTTTAACGAAAGAGGAGCTAGCGAGGTTGAGTTATGTGAAAGGTGATACTGATAATTTAGCAAATCTTTGTTTATCTATTAAAGGAATGAAAGCTGCAATTGTTTTTACGGAGCGTGATGGGATTATGAAAATCTCTTTCAGATCAAAAGGAAAAGAAAACCCTGTAAATGTATTAGCGGGGGAAAACTTTAATGGTGGTGGACATGCTAATGCTTCTGGTGGTATGAGTGAATTATCAGTTGAAGAGACTTTAGTAAAGCTTAAAACTTTAATTCCTCAGTATTTCACGAAGGTAGATTAAGTTTATTCTTATCTTTCAATAGGGAAACTTCTATTTAAAATCGTCCGATTTTTGTATTGTAGATTTCCCACGACCGGATAATCTTGTTAGATTGTGATAAACCTATTAAATCAGTACGTTAATTATTTGTTATTTTAATAAAGTAATAAATATTTCACGCTTTATTAAGTGTTAAAATGGAGTTGTGTTAAATCTTCAACTTTAAATTATCGAATATACCTTAGTCCAACATTATATGTGCTTCCAGCTCCATTATTTTGTCCAGCAAAGAATTTTGTACAACTGAGTTCCAGTTGAATGCTTTGAAAAACTTGGTATTTACAACCTAAACCAGCGTGCATAAAATAATCAGGAAAATTGGTTAACACTGGAGAGTATTGGTACTGAATATATGCTGTACTCTTACTCGTAGGGAAGTAGCTGAAGAATATACTCATTGGAGTAGATAAAGCGGATTGATAAAAATCAAAATCTTTAGAATAGGTTGGTGTCCTCAATAAAAAATCTATTTCAGCGAATAATTGATATTTACTGCCAATAGGTTGATCGTAAAATAATTGTGTCCACCAAGTGTATTTATAATGGTCCAACCAAGGTCTGTTTTTCTTATTCTCTAAACTATCCGAAACAGGAATTAGTAAAGTACTCTGTATTGAGAATTTCGGTATTTTTTTAAAAGGATTCCATTTTATTTTTGGTCCTATTGTAGAGATTGTAGTCCTATTTTGGGCATCTTGTTTGAAACTGAAAATTTCAATTGCACGAGATTCAATATTGGCTCTAGAAGTAGATCTTAAATTAAGATCAAGCCCTAAGTTAAATCTACCAGATTTTGAAATCCCATAGTTTAAAGTATACTGCATCGTATTCCATGATTCTCTTCCGGGTGTAGCTTTTTTTACACCTTCGGAGTCTCTAAATGCAACTTGAGAATAAAGATTGTTGAAAATTTGCATTTCAATTTGTCCCTTCTTTAATAGTGCAGAAGGAGTATATATTTGAACATTAGATTCAAATTTATTATTTATTTTTTTTGAATAAATGTTTAGAGACCAATTATATGGATAGTATCCGATTTTTAATATTTGAGATGTGGAATACTTGTTAATGAACTCAATTACTGCTTTAGAATTACCACCAAAATCTTGAGCATACCAGCTGAAAATTTCTGAAACTTTAGCCGATAGACCATCTTTACTTATTTTTATGAAGTTGACATTGTTTATAGCTTGAGTAGTTACGAGTTCCAATTGCTGTTCAATCGTCTTTTTTTTATACGAGAACTTCTGTATTGGTGGACAACCAATTGCGCCACAAACCAGTGCGAAATGTATTCTAGGGTCGCTAAATATTGGGCGAATTACTTTATGCTCTAAATTATTTAAT
>MDTF01013425.1_pt1 | contig 18306 bp, 19 predicted proteins | sample 811191 | NCBI WGS metagenome assembly MDTF01 (sample SAMN05326649, study PRJNA326480) | marine metagenome | isolation source: seawater | place: Southern Ocean | collected 2011 | reverse complement strand
TTTTACTTGATAAGCAACATTTGTTATATCATTTCAGTAAAATGTTAAAGAATTTATTAAAACAAATTTTAACCAATACAGGTCCAAAATTATATCTTAAAAAATATATAAGAAAAAAAATACCTATTTTAACCAATATTAATCTCTGTTCTTTTGGAACTAAAAATAAAAATAAAAAATTTTACGTAATTAGAAGGTCTCCTGGGGCTGGATTTTTTTCAAACCTAACCTATGTGCTGGCTCATTTATTAATTGCTGAAAAGTATAAGTTTATTCCTGTAGTTGATATGGAAAATCATCCAACAATTTATAATGAGAAGAAATTAATAAACAAAACATATAATTCATGGGAATATTATTTTAATAAGGTTTCCAAGTATAAATTAAAAGACGTTTATAATAGTAAAAATGTCATTCTAACTAGTAATTTTTTTGAAAGTCATATGCCAACTGACATGTCTTTAAAAAAAGAATTTCACAAAATAATTAAGAAATATATTTACATAAACCCTGATATTATAAAAGAAATGCAAAATCTTAAAAAAAAATTTTTTAAAGATAATGATAAAATTTTAGGGGTACATTTTAGGGGCACTACCTACAAAACTGCTAGAGGTCACGCCTTTCCTATACCACCTAAATTAATGAAAAAAAATATTGATGCTCTAATTAAAAAATTTAAATATAATAAAATATTTGTTGTCACTGAGGATAGTTATTATTTAGAGTATATTAAAAAATGCTACCCAGAAAAAATTATATATTGTAAATTTTACAGAACATTAAAACTTGACGCTTTTAAACATTATCCAAGAATCAATCACAGATACAAACTTGGTAGAGAAATTTTGATTGAAGCATTGCTACTTTCTTATTGTACGGGATTAACATACGTTAAATCAAATGTAAGTTCTGCAGCAATTGCTTTTTCTAAGAAAGAATTAAATCTTCATCCTTTATTTATTGGATATAATTCAAGAAATAAATACGTTTCAAGATGGTATTGGTATTTTAAAAAAATATTACCTACATGGATGGGTGGGTTTCAAATAAATTTAAAGTATTAGTTTGCTCTAAGATTGTTAAATTTAATCTATTCAATATGGCATTCTTCTATAAATTTATGATAAGCCTCCGCATATTGTTTTCTTTTTTCAATGCTGTTATTGTAAGCTCTCAACATAAATTCTTTTTCTTGGATTCTATTTATTCTTTGTGAACTTATTTTCATTAGTTTAGAGGATAAATCTTTGTAATTGTTTCTTTTGAAATAAATACCCCTGTATGGTTTTTGCTCTTTGTGAACACCTAAATCAGATAGTAATATTTTTTTTCCATAACAATTGGCTTGATCTACTGTGTTGCTCCATCCTTCACATAAAGATGGATTTAATACGCAGATACTGTGCTTCATTAGACTTAAAACCTCATTAAATGGTAGAACACCCAAAATTCTGAATGACTTTTTTAATTTTTTTTCTTTTATGTATCCATTCAGGTAATTAAAATGTTCTGGAAATCTGTAATCTGTACTATTGCCACTAGCAATGATTTCAAAATCAATTTTTTTCTTTAAGTGATTAAGGGCTTTTAAAACAACAATATGATTTTTATGCTTCCAAAAATGATTAGGCAAAAAGAAATATTTTTTTTTTATAAAATACTTTTTTTTTAGATAACCAAGATTCTTTAAATTTTCTGGTTTTAATATTTCGTTAACATGCTTAAAAATTAAAGATTTACTGTAAGCCTTTTTATTAATTTTTTTTAAATCATTTCGGACAGACTTACTGCTTACAATTATTTTAGTAGAGTGTTTCTCTGCCATTTTAATATCATATGATCTAGCAAATAGTTGTTTTGAACTAAATAGTTTAGGTAAATGAATCTCTTGAAAATCTGGAAACCATTTTAAACTTATAATGCCACTATTTTTACCTAAATAACTTGTGTGTGAAATGATTTTTATATTATTCTTTTTTAAAAATTGATCCAAAAAAATATTTTTTCCAAAAATATTGATTAAAAAAATATTAATCATTTTTTTTATTCTGCTTTTTCTATCAATTAAATTTGTTTTAATAATTGGTACACCTTTAAAGAATAGTTTTTCTTTAGCAGTAATATAATTATCAGTGATTATAATGGGTCTAATCTTTGAGTTTTTTAGAGATCTTAAAGAGTTAAAAAAATTTTTATAATAATTACTTACGCCTAACCATCCACCTAATCTATAGTTAATAATGAAACCTACATTTATCATAACAAAATTAACTTAAATGTTTTTAAATATATCCAAATTATAAGTAGGAATATTTTTTTTTAAAAGTCTTGCAGGATTACCAACAACAATTTCATTTTTCTTTACATCTTTAGTTACAACGGCACCTGCTCCAATTATTGCATTTTTGCCAATTTCAATATCTGGTAATATTGTTGCATTTGCTCCTATGGATGCATAATCACCTATTGTTACTCTACCCGCTATGTATGCAGAGCCCATTATGTGCACACCCTCACCAAGATATGATTCGTGATCTACACAGCTATTAGAATTTAAAATACAATATTTACCAATTGTAACCTTTTTATGAACAACACAAGCTGGCATGGCTAATAAACCATCGCCAATTATTGATGAAGCATCAATTATAGCAGAACTGCTAATTAAGTTAATGGGTTTTAAACCATATGTTTCTAGTTTTTTAGAAATTTCTGATCTGGCCAAACCATGCTCCCTAGCAATACCCACTGAATAATATTTTGATTTCTCAAGCATATTTTTTAGATCTTTTTTTTTATTAGAAAATATAGCCTTTGTTTTAAATTCAACTTTATTAGAAAAAGGATCAAATATAAATTTCAACTCATATTTTTTTATATTTATCATCTCAGATATGATGAAACTTGTAGATTTAGCACCATACAAAAGTATTGCTTTTTTTGAAACTTTTTTCTTAATCATTTAACCTTTTGGGAAGGTTTTTATTAATTTCTTTTTTAAATTTTAATATATCAGAATATTTTAGATTAACATTTGAAGGTAAAACCAAAGATTTTTCAAAAATATTTTGACTTACATTCTCTTTACCCTTGACGTAAATTGATTTAAATCCCTTAAGATCTGACATTGGCCAAAAACCTGACCTAACTTCAATTCCTTTTTTTTCCAATAAAAGAGCAAGCTTAATTACTTCTTTTTTATTTAGATCTTTGAAAAATAAACTATTTAACCAAAATACTGGAATTGAGTTTTTTAATTTTTTTTGTGTCAAAAAATAACTTTGATTTTGAAATATCTTTTTATAAAAATTTCCAACATTTTTTTTTTTTGGTAACATGTCACTTGCAAATCTTTCTACTTGTCCTCTACCCACTGCTCCTAAAAGATGTGGCAATAAATAATTATATCCTTCGCCTAAATGAAAGTATTTTTTCCAGTAAGGATCTTTTTTGTTTCTATAAGGGGCACTTCTAGAGGCTATAAGAGAAATCGCCTCAAATATTTTACTATTATTAGTGGAAATCATTCCACCTTCACCAACGCCAATCATTTTTTCTGATCTCGTTGAAAAAACACTTATTTCTCCAAAACTACCAATTTTTTTTTTATTTAATTTAGCACCCAATGCTTCACTTGCATCCTCAATTACTTTAATATTATTTTTTTTACATAAATTGATTATCTTGACTGTATCTCTTGCTGGGTGTCCATAGACATGAACTAATTGAAGTATTTTAGGTTTATATTTTTTTATCGCTTTTTTAACTAAATCATAATCTAAACCTAATGTTTCTTTTTCAACCTCAACTACAATGGGGATTGCATTACATTGTGCTACGGAAGATATGTTGGAAACACATGTATAATTTGGAATTATTACCTTGTCATTCGTTTTGCAACCAAGACTTTTTAAAGCAAGGTGCAGCGCAGCCGTTCCACTTTGTACAGCCAAAGAAAACTTTCTATCAATTAATTTAGAAAATTTTTTTTGAAATATTTGTGTATGCGTTCCATTGCTAGAAAGCCAACCTGAGTTAATAACATCTAATACATATTTTTTTTCTAGATCAGAAAGAGATGGAAGATTAAGGGAATATTTCATTAGTACATTTTTGAAGTTATTTAATATTATAAATTTTGTTATTCTTATACCATTTAAATGTTTTATCAAAAAATATATCAAAATTAGAGAATTTTTTATAATTGAGAAATTTTTTTATTTTATTATTGTTTCCATGTGTTTTTAAAACATCTGCTTTATTCATGGATATCATTTTAATTTTAGTCTTATTCTTTTTATTAAATTTTTGGACAATCTTTAAGATGTTCTGAGGCTTGTTTGAACAAACATTGAAAATATGATGACCATTAATTTTTTTATTTACTAACTTTAACACTATATTTTTAACATCCCCAATATATGTAAAGTCTCTTAAGTGATTCCCATAATTATTTAAATAAAAAGTTTTTTTTAGAAAAAAGGCTCTAAACAACTTAAACATGAACATGTCCGGTCTTCCCCATTCACCAAATATAGTAAAAAATCTTAGACCAATAAAATTTATCTTAAAATTGAATTGTTTTAAATTGGCTATCTCTTCGTTAATTTTTTTACTTAGACCATATATATTTTTAGGGTTTAATTTCTCATTTTCTTTTAATGGAAAATTTTCACTATCTCCATAAACAGAGCTTGATGATGCATAAATAAATTTTTTTGTTTTCTTTTCATTGGCTAATAAAACCATATTAAAAAACCCTTTAATGTTTATCTCAACATATTTCTTGGGATTAATTAATGAATATCTGACACCGGCTTGTGCTGCTAAATGTATTATAAGATCAATTTTTTTTTTTTTGAAGGAATTAAGTAATTTTTTTTCATCTGCTATATTAATATTTAAAAATGTAAAATTTTTATTTTTTTTTAGCTCATGAATTCTTTTTTTTTTTAAATCAACTGAATAATATTCATCAAAATTATCTAACCCTAGAATCTTGTGTTTATTATCCAATAAGTGCTCTGATAAATTATAACCAATAAAACCAGCGCATCCTGTAATTAAAATATTCATTAATTAATTCTTTTTATATTTTTCAAAAATTTATATATAAATATAATGAGTATTAATAATTTATTTTGTCCATTATCAATTCTTATTTTTATCTCTTCAAAAAAGTGTGAAATAAAATCTACTTTACTTGAAAAACCACCTCTTCTAAAAGTTCCAAATATTTCATCTTTCTTTGTTCCAATCCCTTTTAATTTTTCTTTTACAATCATTCTAAAGAAATAATCATAATCAGACGAGTATTTATATTTTAAATTATAGAGGCCTACTTTTTTTGCTGACTCAGTCTTTATAAAAAAACCCGTAGAATGACTTGAATAAAAACCCCAACTCCAATAAATTTTATATGGTTTGTAACCATAAAGTACTCCCCAATGTTTTTTAACTGCTCCAAATATAAAGTCTCTATCATCGTATTTGGATATATATCTTAATAATATTTCAAAAGTATTTTTTTCATATTTATCATCAGAATTTAAAAAACCAATATATCTTCCCCTGGCCAGCCTCATGCCCTGATTAAATGCATCATATATTCCATGATCTTTTTTGGAAGACCAATAATCTATTTTAGAATCATATTTTTTGATAATTTCTAAAGTTTTATCCGTTGAGCATCCGTCGATAACTATGTGTTCATAATTATCATATTTTTGTTGATGAAGACTTTTAATACTTTCTTCTAAATACTGTTCACTATTTAATACTACAGTTATCACTGTTATTAATGGCTTATCTTCAGTATCATTTTTAAACAATCCTTTTTTTCTTAGCCCACCATCGAAATTGGGAGATTCCGTAAAATCTATACTTTTAAAATGGTTCTGTGTCATAATTAATCCTATAATTAGCCTTCGTATACTTTCGTAGTTTCTCTTTTGTGTTTTTCTCAACTAAATACTTTATTGTCAAAACAACTTTCATCTAAATTTTAAATATCTTTTTACATATTTTTTTTACATAATGTAATTGTCTAATAGATAAATCATAATAAATTGGTAATGAAATTTCTTTTTGATAAAATAAAAATGAATTTATAAATTTTTTTTTGTTTAATCCAAATTTTTTAACATAATAAGGTTGTGAGTTTACTGGAATATAATGAACTTGAAGCCTAATTTTTTCCTTTAAGAATTTTTTGAATATATTAATTTTTGATATTCCAATATTTTTAGTGTTTATTAAAAGAGGATATAGGTGATACGCATGATTAAAATTTCTTCTTACACTTGGAACTGTAAATTTTTTTTTATCTACAAATAACTTATTATAGAAATTTGCTATATAATTTCTTTTTTTTATAAATTTATCCACTCTTTTAATTTGACTACTACCTAATGCTGCTTGAATATCAGTTAATCTATAATTAAATCCAAGGGCTATCATTTCATAATACCAGTAACCTTTTTTATCAGATAATTTTTTATTTCTTTTAATGCCATGAGATCTTAGTAGCTGAATTTTCTCTGCAAAATCTTTATTGTTAGTTAGTACAGCCCCACCTTCACCTGTTGTAATGGTTTTGACTGGATGGAAACTTAAAGAAACAAAATCTGCATATTTTGATGCATAACCTTTGTTTCCACCTATAGATGCTCCTATTGCATGGCAATTATCATTTATCAAATTAATTTTATACCTTTTTTTTAATTCATATAATTTTTTCCAGTCTGATGGGTGACCGGCATAATCAGTAACTATAACTGCTTTTATTTTTTTATTTTTATTTTCTTTTAAAGCTTTTTCTAATTTAATGAGATCTATTGAATAATCATCCATATTAATATCAATAAACATCGGAGTAGCTCCACAATGAAGTATGGAATTTACAGATGATATAAAAGTTATAGGAGGAACTATGATGACATCATTTTTTTTCCATTCAAGAGTTTTGCCAATCAAGTGAAGTGCAGCAGATCCATTTGAAACAGTAATTGCATACTTAGATCTAAAATATTTTTTTAAAGCTACTTCAAAAGCCTCTATAGCTGGGCCTTGTGTGAGGTTATTACTTTTAAGTACTCTTTTTACAGAATCTAAATCTTGATTATTTATATTTTGTCTGCCGTAACCTATGATCATCTACAATCTATCGGACTCAAAATCTTTTTTATTTAAATTTATCAATCTTATTATTTTTTGTGGTGTTAGAAAATCTTTGTTATTTTGACTATTATAGGAAAATGGTTTCAAATTTTTGTTTTTAAATACCTTGTATGAGGGATTTATAACATAATAATTTTTGAATTCACTACAACTAATTGAGTCTCCTTCAGTTATAAGCTCTTCATGTAATTTTTCCCCTGGCCTTATTCCAATGTATTTTACTTTAGGATTGGTTTGAATTGCCTTTAATATATCTAAAATTTTATATGATGGTATTTTTGGAACAAATATTTCACCACCATTCATTTTGCCTAAACAGAATAAAACAAATTTTACAGATTCCTCTAGCGTAATGTTAAATCTAGTCATATTTTTATCCGTAACAGTAAATTGATTAGAGGATAATTTTTGGTTTAAAAAAAGAGGAATAACTGACCCCCTACTTCCCATTACATTTCCATATCTAACTACTGAAAATTTACATCTTTTTTTTCCTTTAGAAAAATTAGCATTAGTAAAAAGTTTATCTGAAGTAAGTTTTGTTGCACCATAGAGGTTTATTGGTGCTGCTGCTTTATCAGTACTTAAAGCAATAATTTTTTTTATATTATTTTTAATACAACATTCAATTACATTTTGAGATCCCAGAACATTAGTTTTGATTGTTTCAAAGGGGTTATACTCTGTGGCTGGTACTTGTTTCAATGCAGCGGTATGAACCACAACGTCTATATCTTTATTTATAGAAAAATCTAAACGACTTTTATCTCTTATGTCTCCTATTAAAAATCTAAAGATTGATAAATTTTTCTTTATATTAGGGTCTTGTTGTAACAAGGATTGTTTATATTCATCTCTACTAAAAATTATTATTTTTTTTGCTAGTTTATTTTTTAAAAGGGTTTGAATAAATTTTTTTGAGAAAGAGCCTGTTCCTCCAGTTATAAAGTAAGTTTGTTTTTTATTTTTCATCAGTAAATAATTATTTAATTGCTAAAAATCCTACAAAACACAAATATTGAGAAATTGGCATTATGTCCTTAAAACCAGCTCTTTTTAAAAAATCAAGGTTCGCAGATATTGTATAAGGTTCAAGAACACTTCTCAATGAAATTTCTTTATTGAGTATTTCTAAAGGAGATAGTTTTTGTTCTGTTTTAAAATCAAAGTACGAAAAGTTTAAAATATCCTGAAATCTTGCATCATTACCCCTTACTTTTTCAAACATCAGTAATGCACCCCCCCAATTTAATGATTTATATAATTTATTAATTAATTGTTGTCTAAATTTTGGCTGAACAAACTGCAGAGTATAAAGACATGAAATAAAATCACTTTTTTTATACTTATAGTCATTTAAATTTTTACAGATAAATTTAGCTTTAGTTTTTTTTGATTTTTTTGCAGACTTTATCATTTCTTTAGATTCATCTATACCAATAAGGTCAATTTTTTTTTTGATATGTCTTGTCTCCACATCCCTCAGCAGGTTTCCCTTGGAGCAACCCAGGTCATAATAAACACTTTTATTTTTTATAAAAAAATCAGACATTTTTATCGTTAAATCGTGTGAAACTTTATAAAATGGTACTGATGATGTGATATGTTTTTCAAAACTTTCAACAACTTTTTTATCAAATTTCCAATTTGATCTTGTGCTGGTAATTTTTTTGTCAATTTTCATTTTAATGAAGTGGTGAATTTATACTTTTGAATATAGTGATTATTATCCATATTAAATATCTTTTTGCAATATTTGAATGCTGATAATCGATGTGAAACGATAATTATAGTCTTATCTACATAAGCTTTATTAAAAATTTATCTAAAGACTTTAATGATGTGTCAATTTTTGGGTAGTTTTTTTTGAAATTGTTTATTTGAGTTTTCCAGATTTTGTGATTGGGTTGATTAATACTGATATATATAAGTTTTTTTAAAATCTCTGGACTTTGAGCTCTTTTAACCAAACCTAAATTTTCTAATATATCAACCTCATTCTCTACATGTTTGATTGGTTGTAGCTGTATAGCAGGAATATTTTGGGAAACAGCATCAAGTCCAGCAGCTGAGTTTGGATGACAGATAATGCTCTTAGAAATTATAGATAGTTTAGACAAATGGATTTTACTAAGTAACCATTTTTGCTGGTCATATTTTTTTATTATAGATAAGAAGTCACTTGAATTTTTCCTTGGGTGAATTTTAATAATTAATACTGTATTTTCTAATTCAGTTATGACTTTCATTATATCATTAAGTTGCTTTTTTAATTCAATTTTTTTTTTTTTAAATATGTTAAATTTTGAAACATAGGCTAACGTAATTATGTTGGAGTTTTTAATCTTATTATAATCAAAATCAAAATCTGAATTTTTTAAGATTTTTTTGTTCCAAGATTTAGCATATCTAGGTGTATTACATGTTATAATTTTTTTTTTATCAATATAATTTGAAAAGAAAATTTTGTCCTCTTTTCTACCAACTAATAAATTATCACCAAGTAATTTATACTTATTGTTAATTTTTTTCTTAATATTATATGGGGAAGGTGTATGTGGATAATGGATAATTTTCGGTCTTTTTTTAGAGTATTTTGTAATAATTTTAACCCATCCTGAATTAACACCAAAATCAGAAAAGATTAAATTTAGACTAAAATTATTATAAACATAATTAAATTGAAAAATTTTTTTTAATCTTTGTAATCCATGTAACTTTTTTTCAAAATAGTCATTAGTTAAATAGTTAATATTAAAGTGAAAAAGTATTTTTCTACATAACTTTAAAAAAAATAGATCATAATATTTCTCAATAAAATATCTATGATTTATTTTTTCCCAAATGTGAAACAAGGCTTTATTTTCCTTTAAAGATTTATAAATCTTTGGATTTTTAAAATATGTTAAAATATAATAATTCTTTGAATAATAACTTAGGACTGGCATTATCCAATCAAGCTCAGATATACTTGAATTAATCAAGACCACTATAGCTTTTTTTTGCTTCATTTTATATAAATTTTTTTATTTCACTAAATTTAAAAATATTATTTTTTTTGTATAAAAAATTTTTACCAAAGCCATATTTTGCAAAAACAAAAGTAACTTTTGCTCTTTTAGCTGCTTCGAAATCTACTCTCATATCACCACAGAACAGTGTTTGATCTGGATCCACATTTAAACTAGCCATTGTATTTAAAATTAAATCAGGGTTAGGTTTTGATCTGTGTTTTTTGATTGGAAACGAAATTAAATCAAATTTAATATCACTCAATATTATTTTAATTATTTTTTTTGCTCTTTTTTCATCTTTAGAGGTTACTATTGCTAACTTTATTTTTTGTTTTTTTAAAAACTCTAATGTTTTAAAAACTCCAGGATATAGATTTATATTTTTTATATTTTTATTGGATATTGAATCATAATAATTCTTATATTCTATATGGTTCTTTTTTATTCCCAATATTAACAATATCTTTTTAAATGGAATACCAATTAAGTCAAAATAATTTATAAAACTAATGTTTAATTCAAATTTTTGATTTAATTTATTCCATGCTGTTTGCATATTTTTTTGTGAATTTATTAAAACACCATCTAAATCAAAAATTAAAAGTTTTTTTTTCATTTAATACATCTTTCTTATGGGGTCAGAAGGCATTAATGATATGGCTTTTAGATAATCTTTTTTGACATCTACAGAAAATGACATTGCATTTATTTCAAAGGTACCAATTGTAATGTCGTTTTCTAGTGCTCTCATTAACTCTATTCCTTCTACTTTTTCAATTTTACCTTTTTTAAATTTAGAAAATTTAAGTAAACTTAGCTGATCAAAAGAAATAATTGACATGTGGTAAAAAAAAGAATTATTTTTTTCTTTAAATTCATAGGGCACAGCTGCTCTACTAAAATAGAGAATTTTTCCAAGTTTATTTTTCACCACTTTAACAATATTGGGTGATGTCGCATCATAAATTTTGGTAACAGGGCAAACAATTTCAAAATTATTTTTTTTGTGAAAATCAACCAATACATCAATATCTTTTGGTCTTAAAAGTGGGTAATCAGATTGAATATCTATAATTATATCTTTTTTATTTAGCTTAGATGCAAATTCTGCAATTCTATCAGTTCCAGTAGCATGTTTTTTTTTTGAAATAAAAACTTCTCCACCATATTTTTTTACAACTTCTTGAATTTTACGAGAGGCTGTGCAAACAATTACCTTATCTAATTTTTTTGCCATCATGGCTCTCTTTAATGTGTGAATAATTAAAGGGAGACCATCTATTTCAAGAAGGGCTTTTTGTTTAAGCCTAGTAGAGTCCAATCTACATGGAATTAAACCATAAATCATTTGAGAATTACCATTTAAGAATTATTATTTTATAATTACCATTTGAGAATTATTATTTTATAATTATGCTCTCATCAAGAGTTAAATTTAGTCTTAAAATTTGATATTTAGTAATAATTGTAAAAAATATAATATTCATTGTTTTAAAATTTTAATTCTTTCCATTTAAACTGCTTGTTATCTGGCTTCGACCAGTTATGACCATATCTTTTTTTTAAATATTTTTTTGCATTATTTGGAATCAAAAATTTTTTCCCATACAATTTTCCACTTTTTAATTTTTTTAAATCATTAATTTCAAATAAAAGACCATTAAATTTATATCCATAATTTTTCTCGACTTCACCTAGCCACATAAAATTATTTTTTATTTTTACTTTTTTGAAAATCGATATATCTACAATTCTATCAGACATATTAAACTGAATTCGATCTATGCTCTTCTTATCCGTGCCCTTGTCGTATTTACTAACTTTATCTTTACTCTTAATATTAATATTTTTAACCTCATTTTGAGTTATTAAGTAAAGATTATTTTTCAAAATTTTATAATCATCCTCTGTAATACCAAAATCTATGTCATTAGGCCTTCCAGCAAAAGACTCATGACGAACTGATCCTAGCAAAGTTCCGGCAAGTAAGAAAAAATTTATATTTTTTTTTTCAAAAATTTTTAGAAAATTTTGCAAAATTATAAAAGAATAGATGTGATTTGGTGGTAAATTAATATATTCAATTTTCGAAATTTTGTAATACAAAACTTTCACTCTATAAATAATTGATGAGATTATTAAGACTTTTTTTTGTCTTACCAAAGTTATTAATTCTTCATTATTAATTATTTTTTTTAAATAAAATGATAATAAAGAATAAAATTTACTATTTTTTTTTCGATAAATTACTTTATGCTTGCTCATTAGTGATAAGATTATACAACTTAAAATATACACCATAAAATTAAATAAAAAATGAAAAATTTAATCAAATCAATAATAAAATATAGAAATAATATTAAAGATAAAAACAGAAAAGATTTAAGAGAAATATCAACTTTCTTAATTAAAAATTTATTGATTACACATGAGATTAATCAAAAAGTTTCTGAAGAAAAAATTTTTACAATGCTTGAAGATTTAAAGGGAACTAGCCATGTTGAGTCTTTAAAAATTATAGAAGGTATAGTTGAAACAATGCATTTATCAGGCGATGTGTGTGAGTTTGGAGTTGCTCAAGGAAAAACTTCTAAAATAATTTCTTATTTGATAATGAACACTCAAAAAAATATTTATCTTTATGACTCTTTCGAGGGCCTACCAAAACCAGGAGAGAAAGATAAATTAAAAGATGATATTTTTAACCTTGGAAAAATGGAAGCTTATGAAGGCACGATGTCTCATAATGAAAAAAAAGTTCTTGAAGAGCTGTCTTCTATAAAATTTGATTTAAAAAGACTAAAATTAAACAAAGGCTTTTTTAATCAAAAAAATATGCATTTATTTAATTTTCCCAAAACTATTTCATTTGCGTATATAGACTTTGACTTTTATCAACCAACAATAGATGTATTAAAAAAAATAGAAAACTTGCTTATTGTTGGGTCAATTATAATTGTTGATGATTATGATTTTTTTTCAACTGGTGCAAAAACTGCTGTTGATGAATGGCATGACGATAAAAATAATTTATTCAAATTAACAAAAATAAAAACTTTAAATGCAAGTTTTGTTATAATAAAAAAAATTAAATAATTAAGGAATGTTGCTTTCTTTTAAAAACTCAAAAACAATTATAGAAAATCCAACAACTATTTTTGAAATTAAAGATTTTTTAAACACTGAAGATTTTAATGAATTGCAAAAATTCTTTCCAAGCTCTGATTTTTTTAAAAAAAATCGTGAATCAGATGATGCTGAAGAAAAGTTTAGCTCCAGTCATAAAAATTTTAACAAATTTATCAATGAATATCCTATTTGGAAAAAATTTTACGAAGCTTTGAATACTGAAGAGTTTATAAAATCAGCATTTTTGCACAGTATCAAATCAAATTTAAAGTCAAGGGGATTAAGAGCATTGAGATTTTGGACAACAAAACCAAAAGTAAAGTTTTTAAAGTTTTTTTTTAATCATGTTTATACTCACATAACAATAACAAGACAAAAAAAAGGCCAAATAGTTTTTCCTCACAAGGACAGCGCTAATAAACTTATGTCTTTAATTTATTATATGCCAGACAAAAATTGGGAAAAAACCTTTAATGGAGGAACAGAATTTTGGAAAATTAACACAAATAATTTAAAATGGAAAAATTATGAGGGACACGTTATAGAAGAAATTGAAAAATTTAAAAATGAAAATGAAATAATTTACAAAAGTGAATTTGATCAAAATAAATTAATAGGTTTTACACGTAATGACAATTCATGGCATTCTGTATTAGAAATTGAGCCAACTGGTGATGTGTACAGAAAAAGTGTAAATATATTTATTAGATATAAAAAGTGAAAAAATTAATTAAAAATATATTAAAAAAACTAGGTTGGAAACTAATCAAGATTAGAAAACCACCAGAACCCAATCCCTATGGAAAGCTAGATATTGATGTTCTAAAATCTATGAATAGCTGTAAAGGTATTCTTCATTTGGGCGCCCATAGAGGTTTGGAGGCCGAAGTTTATAATTGGTTTGGAAAAAAAGCCATTTGGGTTGAGGCTTTACCAAAAACATATGAACTTTTGTTGGAAAATTTATATTTTTATAAAAATCAAATAGCATTTCAGGCTTTACTGACTAATAAGGATGATGAAATTATTAATTTTTATGTGTCAAATTATGATGCTGCCTGCTCTTCGATTTACAGTTTCACAGACAATATTAAAAGTAGTGATATTTGGTCTGATAGGAATCATGAAATGGTTAAATCTGTTAAACTACAAAGTAGTAGACTAGATACTATTTTTTCTAAAAACAAAATTAATGCTAAAGAATATGATCATTGGATCTTAGATCTGCAAGGTGCTGAGTTATTGGCTCTTAAAGGGGCCGAAGAATCGTTAGTATACTGTAATTCAATATACATAGAAGTTAGCATTAAAAAATTTTATACAGATGCTGTAATTTGGAGTGAATTAAAAAATTGGTTAGCTACAAAAAATTTCTACCCAACAAGAAGTCCAGAAAAAGATGAGGAAGATATTTTGTTTATCAGAAAAAATTAATTGAACTAATAAATTACATTTTTAAAAATGTTTACTAATAACCTTGACCCAGTTGCTTTTCAAATCCTTTCACTAGAAATAAGATGGTATTCATTGGCTTACATTGCTGGAATTTCATTAGGTTGGCTATACTGTAAAAAAGAAATAATTAAAGATCGTAGTGTACTAATAGTTTTTGATGATTACATCACCTACTTAATTCTGGGAATAATTATTGGTGGGCGCGTAGGCTACGCATTATTTTATAACTCAGGTTACTACCTTGCGAATCCTATTGAAATTTTGATGATCTGGAATGGAGGGATGTCCTTTCATGGTGGTGTGATAGGTGTTATCATTGCTTCTAAGTTGTTCTCGAATAAACATAAAACAAGTCAATTTATATTTTTAGATTTAGTTGCTTTATCAGCACCTATTGGTATTTTTTTTGGAAGAATTGCAAATTTTATAAACTCAGAGCTTTATGGAAGAGCAACGGATGTTCCCTGGTCTGTACAATTTGTAATGATAGATAATATTAAAAGACACCCATCTCAACTTTATGAAGCTTTTTTAGAGGGTATCCTGTTATTTTTTATATTAAGTTTTTTTTTTAAAAAAAATTACCTAAAAAAACCTGGTCAGATTTCAGGTTTATTTTTAGTTTTTTACTCACTATTTAGATTTTTTGCTGAATATTTTAGGTTTCCAGATCCTCAAATAGGTTATTTAATTTTTAATTTAACATTAGGTCAATTAATAAGTGCTGTATTTTTAGTGGTAGGCATATTTCTATTTTTTATCAAAAAAAATGAGAGTTAAAAAAAATAACATATTAACCTTAGATGAATTTATAGACGAAGCTCTTTATAACAAAAAACTTGGCTACTACATGAAGGGCAACCCTTTTGGAGAAAAAGGTGACTTCATTACAGCACCTCATATTTCAGTATTATTTTCAGAAATGATTGCAATTTGGATAATTTCTTTTTGGGAAAGTTTGAACTACCCAAAGCAATTCAATCTGATTGAGTTGGGAGCTGGCAATGGAGAAATGATGACTATAATGAAAAGTACTTTCCACAAGTTTCCAAAATTTGAAAATAGCTGTAATATAAAGATCTTAGAAAAAAGTGCACATCTTAAAAAAATCCAAAAAAAATCAATTAAAGATTACAAAGTTAAATGGTTAGATAACTTAAATGATTTAGATGACTTACCCTGTATTTTTATTGCCAATGAATTTTTTGATGCTTTACCTATCAAGCAATTTATTAAAAAAAAAAGTAGGTGGTATGAAAGATGTGTTAAATTTAATAAGAACACAGAACCAAAGTATTTAGATATCCCGTTTGACATAAAAAAACTTGAAAAAAAAATAAAATTTAAAATATCTTGGAAGCAAAATTTTATAGAATATTCTCCCCTAATATCAAAGTACTTAAAAGATATAACAAATAAAATTAGCTATAATAATGGTGGAATATTGATAATAGACTATGGCTATCTTGACAAAGAAATGAAGAACACTATTCAGGCAGTTTCTAAACACAAATATATTGATGTCCTTAATAGTTTTAGAAATTCAGATATTACACACAACTTAAGTTTTAATCTGATGTCTCAAATTATAGAAAAATTAGGCTCATTTTTCCAAATAACTACAACCCAAAAAAAATTTCTTACAAAGCTAGGAATACTAACAAGAGCTGAAATACTTTCAAAAAATATGCCATTTAGTAAAAAGGCTGATATGTACTTCAGGATTAGACGCTTAATTGATGAGAAACAAATGGGAAATTTGTTTAAAGTAACATTTATAACAAATAAAAAAAATATATTTAAATTAGGATTTTAAATTGATTAAATCAAAAAGACTAACAAAATTTAAAGAAATAGAACACTTCTTCTTTGATAGATTGGGTGGAAAATCTAAAGGTATATATAAAAGTTTAAATTGTGGTTCTGGTTCATCTGATAATAAAAAAAATGTATTAAAAAACCTGACTTTTGTAGGGAAAAAGATTAAATCCAATTTGACTAAAATAGTTTTATTAAACCAAATTCATAGTAATAAATTTTATTACATAGATAAAACATCAAAACTTAATCATAAGAAGTTTTCAGGGGATGCATTAATTACAAATAAATCCAATACTCCTATTGCTGTTTTAACTGCAGATTGTGCTCCAATACTAATATTTGATAAAAAGAATAAAACTATTGCAGCAATTCATGCTGGCTGGAAAGGTGCGTATAAAGGAATTGTAAAAAAGGTCATAAAATTTTTGATTAAGAAAGGTTCATTTGCTAAAAATATTACTGCTGTCATCGGCCCGTGCATTTCACAAAAAAATTATGAAGTAAAACAAGACTTTATTAAAAAATTTATAAAAAAAGACCCTAAAACTAAAGTTTTTTTTAAAAAAATAAGAGGTAAAAATTACTTTAACTTAATTGAATATATTACACATCAATTAAAGAGCCTAAATATAAAAAAAATCGAGGTTATCAATAAAGATACCTTTGACGTAAAAAACAATTTTTTTAGTGCTAGGAGATCTAAAGGCCACAATGAGACTGATTATGGTAGAAATATTTCTGTAATTATGATTAATTAGTACTTCACATGAAATTATTAACTGGAAATAGTAATAAGCCTTTAAGTAAAAATATTTCTAAATATTTAAAGAACAAGCTAATAAATTCTAGTATTAAAAAATTTTCAGATGGTGAAATTTACATAGAGATTAATGAAAATATTCGAGGTAATAGTATTTTTATAATTCAATCAATTTCTTCACCTGCAAATGATAATTTGATGGAATTGCTACTTTGTATTGATGCATTAAAGAGATCATCAGCAAAAAATATAACAGCTGTTATTCCCTATTTTGGATACGCAAGGCAAGATCGAAAAGTAGTACCTAGAACCTCCATATCTGCAAAACTTGTTTCAAACTTAATTACTAAAGCTGGTGCAGACAGAGTTGTTACGGTTGATTTACACGCTGGACAAATTCAAGGTTTTTTTGATATACCTGTTGATAATTTATTTGCTACTCCAATTTTTGCTAGACATGCAAAAAAAAAAATTAAAAGTAAAAATATAATTTGTGTAGCCCCAGATGTTGGTGGGACAGAAAGAGCGAGAGCTCTTGGTAAGATTTTAAATGTTGATCTTGCTATTGTTGATAAAAGAAGACCAAAGCCAGGTCAATCAAAGGTTATGAATGTGATTGGAGATGTAAAAGGTAAAACATGTATAATAGTAGATGATATTATAGATTCTGGAGGAACCATAATAAATGCAGCTAAAGCTTTAAAAGATAGAGGTGCCAAGGATGTGTATGTTTATATTACTCATGGTGTACTAAGTGGTGAGGCTGTAGATAAAATTAAAAAATCAGTTATCAAAAATTTAGTAATAACTGATACCATTGACAATCATGATAAAATAAAAGATGTAAAAAATATTGAAGTTTTGCCAATTTCAAGCCTTATGGGTGAAGCTATTAAAAGAATTTCAAATTCAACTTCTGTATCTGACTTATTTAAATAATTATCT
>MDTF01000893.1_pt1 | contig 18307 bp, 19 predicted proteins | sample 811191 | NCBI WGS metagenome assembly MDTF01 (sample SAMN05326649, study PRJNA326480) | marine metagenome | isolation source: seawater | place: Southern Ocean | collected 2011 | reverse complement strand
TTAAGTGGGGGTGTAGCTCAGTTGGTTAGAGCGATCGCCTGTCACGCGATAGGTCGAGGGTTCGAGTCCCTTCACTCCCGCCACTTAAAAATTTTGATGTAAATCTTCGCATATAATGTTGATAATCGTTATCATTTGTAGTGTATATTTTTAAAATGTGACCCTTCTTCACTTCATCAACTTATAAAAAATGATATATATTCCACATGTTTCCTGATTTTTTAAAAGAATATTTACCTATAATTTTATTTTTAATAATTGCTTTTGGGCTAAGCTGTGCTTTTGTAATAATCAATTTTATTTTATCTCCCAAAAATCCTGATCCTGAAAAATTGTCTGCATATGAATGTGGATTTGAACCATTTGAAGATTCAAGAATGGAATTTGATGTAAGATTTTATTTAGTAGCAATTTTATTTATAATTTTTGATCTTGAAATAGCATTTTTATTTCCATGGGCTATATCTTTAGGAAGTATAGGAATTTTAGGTTTTACATCAATGATGATTTTTTTATTCATACTTACAATTGGTTTTGTCTATGAGTGGAAAAAAGGAGCATTAGATTGGGAATAATTATAAATTTAGATGAATAATAACTTAGATAAAATCCCTGAAGAATTTAAAAAACTGTCTGAAGACTTTAGTAAAAATGGTTTTATCACTACTTCCTTAGATAATTTAATTAACTGGTCAAGAGCCGGTTCTTTACACTGGATGACTTTTGGCCTTGCGTGTTGTGCTGTTGAAATGATGCAAACAGCTATGCCAAGATATGATCTAGAAAGATTTGGAGCAGCTCCAAGGGGCTCGCCAAGACAATCTGATGTAATGATAGTTGCAGGAACACTAACTAACAAAATGGCTCCAGCACTTAGAAAAGTTTTTGATCAAATGCCTGAACCAAGGTATGTAATATCAATGGGGAGTTGCGCTAATGGTGGTGGTTACTATCATTATTCATATTCAGTAGTTAGAGGATGCGATCGAATAGTTCCAGTGGATATTTATGTACCTGGATGTCCACCGTCAGCAGAAGCTTTATTATATGGAATAATGCAACTGCAAAAAAAGATTAGAAACAAGGGTTCATTAAACAGATAAAATGATAAATTTAATTGATCTAGAAAAAAAAATTAATTCAGAATTAACTACAAAAATTAAAAAAACTGAAATCAAACATAATCAGATTTATGTAGAAATAGATAAAGAAGATTTAATAGATGTCACCTTATTTGTTAAAACAAATAAAGACACTAAATTCAAACAGCTTATTGATGTCACGGTTGTTGATTATCCAGAAGAAAGCCAAAGGTTTAAAGTTGTCTATTTATTTTTAAGCCATGAATTTAATCAAAGAATGATTCTGAGTTATTTTATCAATGAGAATGAAGTGATTTCATCATTAACATCAATTTTTCCTGCAGCTAATTGGATGGAAAGAGAAGTTTTTGATATGTATGGTGTAAATTTTAAAGACCATCCTGATTTAAGGAGAATTTTAACAGATTATGGTTTTGAAGGTCATCCATTAAGAAAAGACTTTCCTTTGACTGGGCATTCAGAAGTAAGATACAGCGAGGAACAAAAAAAAGTTATAAGTGAACCTGTCAAATTAGAACAAAATTATAGAAATTTTGATTACGAAAGTCCCTGGGAAGGTACAAAATATATTAAAGATCAAACAGATAATAATGACAAAAAAGATTAAAAATTTAAATTTAAATTTTGGCCCACAACATCCAGCAGCACACGGGGTGTTGAGACTTATTCTTGAATTGGATGGTGAGGTGGTAGAAAAAGCAGACCCACATATTGGCTTGTTGCACCGTGGTACTGAAAAATTAATTGAAAATAAAACATATATGCAAGCAGTCCCATACTTTGATCGTCTTGATTATGTGGCCCCTATGAATCAAGAGCATGCTTTTGCACTGGCTATTGAAAAAATTTTAAATATAGAGGTCCCTATAAGAGGTCAGTTTATTAGAGTAATGTTCTGTGAAATTGGGAGAATCTTAAGTCACATTTTAAATGTGACCACTCAAGCTCTAGATGTTGGCGCATTAACACCATCATTATGGGGATTTGAGGAAAGAGAAACTTTGATGACTTTTTATGAACGAGCTTCCGGCTCGAGATTGCATGCAAATTACTTTAGAGCAGGAGGGGTTCATCAAGATCTACCTGCTGGTTTGGAGGCTGATATTGGCAAATTTTGTGAGAGTTTTCCAAAAATTATTAATGATTTAGAAAGTTTATTAACAGATAATAGAATATTTAAACAAAGAAATGTAGATATTGGAATTGTTACTAAACAAGATGCTCTTGATTACTCTTTTAGTGGAGTTATGATTAGAGGCTCGGGTGTTCCTTGGGATCTTCGAAAATCGCAACCTTATGAATGTTACGAGCAATTAGAATTTAAAATTCCTGTTGGGAAGAATGGAGATTGTTATGATCGATATTTATGTAGAATTGAGGAAATGAAAGAAAGTGTTTCTATAATTAAACAGTGTTTAGCTAAAATGGAAAAAGGACCTGTAAAAACTTTAGATGGAAAAATTACCCCTCCACCAAAAAAAGAACTTAAACATTCAATGGAGGCCTTAATTCATCATTTTAAATTATTTACCGAAGGATACCGTGTGCCTAAAGATGAAATTTATACTGCTGTTGAAGCCCCAAAAGGAGAATTTGGTGTTTATCTAGTTTCAGATGGATCAAGTAAACCATATAAATGTAAAATAAGAGCACCGGGTTTTTCTCATTTACAATCAATTGATTATTTAATTAAAGGACACATGTTAGCTGATGTACCTGCTATATTGGGTTCATTAGATATAGTATTTGGAGAGGTTGATAGATAGATGAGTTTAAGAAAACCTTCAAAAGAACAACCTGAAAATTTTGAGTTTAATTCCACCTCATTAGAAGCTGCAAAGACTATTATTGCAAAATATCCTGAGGGCAAACAACATAGTGCGGTTATGGCTTTGCTTTACATTGCACAAAAACAAAATAATAATTGGATACCGTTAGTTGCCATGAAGTACATTGGAAAATTTTTGGATATGCCGTACATAAAAGTTTATGAAGTAGCCACATTCTATACAATGTATAATTTAGCTCCAGTAGGAAAATATTTTATACAGGTCTGTACAACAACGCCATGCATGATTAGAGGTGCTTACAAGCTTGTAGAGGCCTGTAAAGAAAAAATTTCTGAAAAAGAAAATGAACTATCGAAAGATAAAAATTGTTCTTGGATGGAAGTCGAATGCTTAGGTGCCTGTGTTAATGCACCCATGTTGCAGATTAATGATGAGTATTATGAAGATTTGGATAAGGAAAAAACTTTAAAAATTCTGGATAAAGTTTTAAGTGGTGAAACCCCCAAACCCGGATCTTATAGAGGTCGTGTAAATAATGAACCAGAAAATAATAGAAAAACTTTAATGGATACTAAAAATGCTTAAAGACGAAGATAGAATATTTAAGAATTTATATAACGATAAAAGTTCAGATATAGACTCATCAAAAAAAAGAGGTGATTGGGTTAATACTAAAGACTTAATTGAAAAAGGTAGAGATTGGATTATTAATGAAGTTAAAGTTTCAGAGCTTAGAGGTAGAGGTGGAGCTGGATTCCCTACAGGTCTAAAGTGGTCTTTTGCTCCAAAAGAAGTTGGATCCAGACCTCATTATTTAGTAATTAATGGAGACGAGTCAGAGCCTGGTACTTGCAAGGACAGAGATATATTAAGATTTGAACCTCATAAATTGATAGAAGGTTGTCTAATAGCTGCATATGCAGTCCAAGCACATGTTTGTTATATTTATATAAGAGGAGAGTATTTTATAGATGGTGAAAAACTTCAAGTAGCGATAGATGAAGCTTATAAGAAAAATTTAATTGGTAAAAATGCATCTGCCACAGGATGGGATTTGGATATTTATATTCACTATGGAGCAGGAGCCTACATATGTGGTGAAGAAACTGCGTTACTTGAAAGTATAGAAGGTAAAAAAGGTCAGCCAAGACTAAAACCGCCTTTTCCAGCGTTGATTGGATTATATGGATGTCCAACAATAGTTAACAATGTAGAAACAATTGCAGTCATACCAACTATATTGAGAAGAGGTGGAAAGTGGTTTTCAACTCTAGGTAAAGCCAAAAATACAGGAACTAAAATTTTCTGCATATCTGGTAATGTTAATAATCCCTGTAATGTTGAAGAAGAAATGAGTATTCCATTAAAGGATTTAATTGAAGTTCATGCTGGTGGAGTTATTGGTGGTTGGGAAAATTTAAAAGCTGTTATTCCAGGTGGATCTTCTATGCCTTTGATTCCAAAGAAAACTTGTGAAACTCTTACTATGGATTTTGACTCACTAGTGGCTGAAAAAAGTGGCTTAGGAACAGCAGGTATAGTCGTTATTAATAAAGACCAAGACATAATTAAATGTATGGCAAGAATTGCTCGTTTTTATAAGCATGAAAGCTGTGGTCAATGCACTCCCTGCAGGGAAGGAACTGGATGGATGTGGAGAATGTTAGAAAGAATGGCTAAAGGTGAGGCATCAAAAGATGAAATTGAGATGTTAGGTGATGTCACCAATCAAATAGCTGGACATACAATTTGTGCTTTTGGTGAAGGTTCTTCTTGGCCAGTTCAAGGTTTGTTAAGACACTTTAAAGACGAAATTAAAAAAAGAAATAAATTCGATCCAATAATTAAGGTAAGTAAAGACATTCCTTATTTAGTGGACCAACACTTACTGGATAAAAATGCTTAAATTAAAAGTTAATGATATTGATGTAGAGGTCGAAGAAGGATTGACAGTTCTACAAGCTTGTGAAAAAGCTGGAGTTGAGATCCCAAGGTTTTGTTATCATGAAAGATTATCAATAGCAGGTAATTGTAGAATGTGTTTGGTTGAAATGGAAAAATCTCCAAAACCAATTGCTTCATGTGCAATGCCTGCAGCGGACGGTATGAATATAAAAACCAATACTCCAAAAATTGAAAAAGCAAGAAAAGGAGTTATGGAATTCTTATTAGCTAATCATCCTTTAGACTGCCCAGTTTGTGATCAAGGTGGCGAATGCGATCTTCAAGATCAATCAATGTTTTATGGTGTAGATAAATCTAGATACAATGAAAATAAAAGAGCCGTACCAGAAAAAGATATGGGGCCTCTAATTAAAACTCAAATGACCAGATGCATTCACTGCACAAGATGCATAAGATTTGCAACTGAAATTGCTGGAGTTCCAGAACTAGGTGCAATTGGAAGGGGCGAGGATATGCAAATTACAACCTATTTAGAGCAATCTATACAATCAGAACTTTCGGGCAATATTATTGATCTTTGCCCTGTAGGAGCCCTTACTTCAAAACCATATGCATTTGAAGCAAGACCGTGGGAGTTAAAAAAAACAGAAACTATTGATGTTATGGATGCCATAGGATCCAATATTCGAGTTGATACTTATGGATGGGAAGTAAAAAGAGTTTTGCCAATTATTAATGAAGATATTAATGAAGAGTGGATTTCTGATAAAACAAGATATGCTTGTGATGGATTGTTAAATCAACGACTTGATACGCCATATGTAAAATACAATAATAAGTTTGAAAAAGCTTCCTGGGATGAAGTCTACAATATTATTAAATCTAAATTTAAAAACACAAACAAAGATAAAATTTGTGGTTTTGTAGGTGATTTAACAAATATGGAGTCTGGTTTTATTTTTAAAGAATTTTTTGATAGAACGCTCGATATTAATAATTATGAATCTAGATCGTCAAATAAATTTTTAGATAAATCATGTAGAGATAATTATATATTTAATTCTACAATCAATGGAATTGAGAAAACTGATCTTATATTTTTGATTGGAACTAACCCCAAATTTGAAGCAACCATTCTCAATGCGAGAATTAGAAAAGCATATCTAAATAATAAAACAAAAATTATTTCTTTAAATGATGTGGGTGATTTAACTTATCCATATCAAAGTCTAGATGGAAAAACTCAAACTATTAGAGATATAGTTGAAGGAAAAAGTGATGTTACTCAAGAAATTATGAATTCAAAAAAACCAATGATTATTTTAGGTGAGTCATTATTGAATTCTAAATCAGCAAGTTATTTGTTTAATTCTTTAAAAGAATTCTTGCTTAAGAGTAATAAGTTTAGTGATGACTGGAATCCTTTGAATATATTATCATCGGATGCCGCAACTGTAGGAAATTTTGATTTGGATATAGTTAAAGAGGATAATGATTTAATCAAAGATTTAAATGATAATAAATTTGAGATTATCTATCTCCTTGGACAGGATAATTTAAATTTTGATAAAAAAAATGAATTTATAATTTACCAAGGTAGTCACGGTGACAAAGGAGCTGAAATTGCAGATATAATTTTGCCAGGAGCTGCTTACACTGAACAGAATGGTCATTATACAAATTTAGAAGGAAAAATACAAAAAGCCTATAAGGCTTCATATCCACCTGGCGACGCGAAGGAAGATTGGCAAATAATTAATGAACTAGCTGAATTAATGAATCATAGAAAACTCTTTAATGACATGGAGGAACTTGAAAGCAGTATGTTTAATTATTTAAATCTTAAAAAAGATAAACAAACACAAAAAACTAACAAGAAAGTTGATCTAAATAATTTTGAGAATGAAGACTTGAAGATCAAATTTAAAGATTATTATTTCTCCAATGTAATTACTAGAGCATCCAAAACAATGCTGGATTGCAATAACTCAAAGATAGATTTGAAATTAACAGGAACAGAAGGGTAATAAATGGAATATATTAATATTATCTTTCAAGAAGTTTATAAGATTTTGTTTTTACTTGTTCCTGTTTTGGTTTCTGTCGCAATGATTGTTTGGCTAGATAGAAGAGTTTGGGCATTTGTTCAAAAAAAGGCAAGGACCGAATGTTGTTGGACCATTTGGTTTGCTCCAATCTGTTGCTGATGCTTTAAAGTATGTTTTTAAAGAAATTATTATTCCAGCAAGCTCAAATAAGATAATTTTCATTCTAGCGCCAATAATTACAATGACATTAGCTTTAATAGCTTGGGCTGTTATTCCATTTAACGAAACACAGGTACTAGCTGATATTAATGTTGGTATATTATATATATTTGCAGTGTCATCTTTGGGCGTGTATGGAATTATCATGGGTGGATGGGCTTCAAATTCTAAATATCCCTTTTTAGGAGCTATTAGATCAGCGGCTCAAATGGTTTCTTACGAAGTATCAATAGGAATTATAATCATTAATGTATTATTATGTGTTGGATCATTAAATTTAAACGATATCATAATAGCACAAAAAAATATGTGGTTTGTTGTTCCATTGTTTCCAATGTTTGTAATATTTTTTATTTCAGCATTGGCTGAAACCAATAGACCTCCTTTTGATTTACCTGAAGCAGAAGCTGAATTAGTAGCTGGATATCAAACAGAATACTCTGGAATGATGTATGCAATGTTTTGGTTGGGTGAGTATGCGAATATTCTATTAATGTGTGCATTGGGCTCAATTTTATTTTTAGGTGGCTGGTTGTCACCAATAGAGCTATATCCATTTAATCTAATTCCAGGGGCGGTTTGGTTAATCTTAAAAATCTTATTACTTTTCATTCTTTTCGCTTTAGTTAAAGCGACAGTACCAAGATATCGATATGATCAACTAATGAGACTAGGTTGGAAAATATTCTTACCACTTTCTTTAACTTGGGTTGTTTTAACAGCAAGTTATTTATTTTATTTTAACCTATTACCAACAAACTAAATGAAAATATCTAGATTTTTCAAAACAATATTAATGACAGATTTTTTAGGTGGCTTGTTTATTGCAATTAAAGAAATATTTAAATCAAAAAAAACTATTAACTACCCATTTGAAAAAGGCAAGATTAGTCCTCGATACAGAGGAGAGCATGCATTGAGAAGGTATCCAAATGGAGAGGAAAGATGTATTGCATGTAAGTTATGTGAAGCTGTTTGCCCTGCTCAAGCTATTACGATTGATTCTACTGAAAGATCAGATGGCAGCAGAAAAACTACGCGTTACGATATTGATATGATGAAGTGTATTTATTGTGGACTTTGTGAAGAGTCATGCCCAGTTGATGCAATAGTTCAAGGACCAAATTTTGAATTCTCTACTGAAACAAGAGAAGAACTTTATTACACAAAAGAAAAACTACTTGATAATGGAGATAGATGGGAAAATATATTAGCTGCCAATATTAAAACGGATAATCCATACAGATAATACCATGACAGCTCACGCAATCTTCTTTTTTACATTCTCTTTAATTGCAATAATTTCTGCAATTATGGTCACTGTTTCTAAAAACACTGTACACTCTGTTTTTTTTTTAATACTTGATTTCATAAGCATTTCTTGTCTTTTCATTATGATTGGAGCAGAGTTTTTAGGAATGATAATGTTGATTGTGTATGTTGGAGCAGTGGCAGTTCTTTTTTTATTTGTTGTGATGATGTTGAATGTCGCTCAGCAAAAAAATCAATGGTTTTCATCAGCAGAAAGTTCAAAGCATATCCCGGTTGGGCTTATTATAAGTACTGTCATTTTTTTTGAATTAATAATCGTTATTGGTGGCTGGAAATATAAACCTGACTTATTTAATATTAAAAATCTTGTTACAGATAATGATGTAAGTAACACTCATTCCTTAGGACAGGTCCTGTACACTGATTACATTCATGTATTTCAAATAAGTGGAATGATTCTATTAGTAGCAATGATAGGGGCAATTGTTCTTACTTTTAGACAAAGAATAGGTGTAAAAAAACAAAGTTATTTAAAACAAATTTCAAGAGAAAGGTCTGAAGGAGTTCAGGTTTTAAATGTTGAATTTAATAAAGGGGTTAAGATTGATGATTAATATTGGGCTAGGGCACTATTTAACCCTGGGAGCTATTATTTTTACTATTGGTATTATTGGTATTTTTTTAAACAGGAAAAATATAATTGTAATATTAATGAGCATAGAATTAATATTGCTCGCAGTTAATATAAACCTAGTATCATTTTCAATTTATTTAAATGACTTAACCGGCCAAGTTTTTACATTGTTTATTCTAACAGTAGCTGCTGCTGAGGCTGCAATAGGTTTAGCAATTATTGTCGTTTACTACAGAAATTCTGGAACAATCCGTGTTGAAGAAATAGATAAACTTAAAGGTTAATATGGAAATATCAATTATAGCATTACCGTTAGTAGCATCTATAATTTCAGGTTTTTTTGGTAAATTTATTGGTGATAGAAACTCAGAAATAGTCACAACTTTATTAGTTTTAATTTCAGCAATTTTATCTGTTATTGTATTTTATGAAGTTATAGTTAATCAATATCAAGATAACATTATTCTAGCTACTTGGATAAATTCAGGCTCTCTTAATGTTAACTGGTCAATGAAGATCGATTCATTATCTGCAGTTATGTTAGTTGTGGTAACTTCTGTGTCTTCGTTAGTCCATATATATTCGATCGGTTACATGTCACATGATCCACACAAACCAAGGTTCATGGCTTACTTATCTTTATTTACTTTTGCAATGTTAATGCTTGTAACTTCAGATAATTTTATTCAATTATTTTTTGGTTGGGAGGGGGTAGGACTTTGTTCTTATTTTTTAATTGGGTTTTGGTTTAAAAAAGAAACAGCAAACGCAGCTGCAATAAAAGCTTTTGTTGTAAATAGAGTAGGAGACTTTGGTTTTGCTCTTGGTATATTTTTAATTTTTTATTTATTTGGTACAGTAAATTACTCTGAAGTTTTTGAACAAATTCCAACAATTGTTGATAAAAATTTACTATTTCTTGGTCTTGAAGTTAAAGCTATAGATTTAATTTGTTTGCTTTTATTCATTGGTGCAATGGGTAAATCAGCCCAAATTTTATTTCATACCTGGTTGCCTGATGCCATGGAAGGCCCAACCCCTGTATCTGCTTTAATTCATGCAGCTACAATGGTAACTGCGGGAGTTTTTTTAGTTGTAAGATGTTCTCCAATATACGAATACTCAGAATTAGCTTTAAATGTCATAACTATAGTGGGTATGACTACAGCTTTGTTTGCAGCAACAATTGCTTTAGTACAGACAGATATAAAAAAAATAATTGCCTATTCCACATGTAGTCAGCTGGGATATATGTTTTTTGCTGCTGGTGTTGGAGCTTACAATGTTGCAATGTTTCACTTATTTACACACGCATTTTTCAAAGCTTTATTATTTTTAGGTTCAGGTTCGGTAATTCACGCATTCAAAGAGGAACAAAACATTAATAAAATGGGAGGAGTTTGGAAAAAATTACCTTACACATATGTATTGATGGTAATAGGTACTTTAGCTTTAACGGGCTTTCCATTTTTGTCTGGTTTTTATTCAAAAGATGCGATTATAGAATTTGCATATCTAAGAGGAAACACCGTAGGTTATTATGCTGCAGGTATTGGTATATTTACAGCTTTTCTAACATCTATCTATTCTTGGAGACTTATATTTAAAACTTTCCATGGTGAATATAACAACAATAAGATTAAAATTGAAGATACCCACGAATCTCCACTGGTAATGTTGATACCCCTAGTTTTACTTGCGATTGGAGCAATATTTGCCGGCTTTTTATTTAAAGAATTATTTATTGGCAATGCAGGCGAAAATTTTTACTGGAGAGAATCTATTTTATTTTTAGAACCTTTAAGCATCGAGCATCCACCTAAATGGTTTTTATTTCTAACACCAATTTTAGTAACTTTTTCTATACCACTTGCATATTACTTATTTGTTAAAAATAAAAATATAGTTAATAAAATAGCAAACCACAATCAACCTTTATATCAATTTTTATTAAACAAATGGTATTTTGATGAACTTTATAATTTAATTTTCATTATCCCTTCAAAAAAAATAGGTTTATTTTTGTGGAAATTTTTTGATGTAAAAATTATTGATGGTTTCGGACCTGATGGAATTTCATCATTAATTAAGAAACTTTCAATTAAAGCAAGTAAATTTCAAAGTGGATTTATCTATCAATATGCATTTGTAATGTTAATTGGTTTTTCTGCTCTATTAACTTTTTTAATCATTAAATAATGAACTTTCCAATCATTTCAGCATTAATATTGTTACCAACAATAGGATCTATTTTTTTACTTTTTTCAAAAAATAAAAATGAAAATAATGTAACAGTAAAATATGTTGCTTTATTTACATCTATAGTAAATTTTATCTTATCAATTTACTTATGGTATTTATTTGACCGCACAACTTCAGACTTTCAGTTCGTTGAAGATAGAATTTGGTTAGAGGGGTTTGTTAATTATAAGGTGGGTATTGATGGAATTTCAATTCTATTTATTATTTTAACTACCTTCATCACTCCATTATGTATACTTTCTGTAAATAATTCAATTAAAACTAGATTAAGAGATTTTCTAATAGCAATTTTAATCATGGAATCTTTCATGATTGGTGTTTTTTGCTCTTTAGATTTAATCATTTTTTATTTATTCTTTGAAGCTGGTTTAATCCCAATGTTTTTAATTATTGGAATTTGGGGAGGCTCTAGAAGAGTTTATTCTGCTTTTAAATTTTTTTTATATACCTTGCTTGGATCTGTTTTGATGTTAGTGGCAATAATTTCTATTTATTGGATCACAGGAACAACTGATGTTATTCAGCTTTATGAACTTGGAATAGATGCAAAATACCAAAATCTTTTATGGTTAGCATTTTTCAGCTCATTTGCTGTAAAAACACCAATGTGGCCAGTTCATACTTGGTTGCCAGATGCTCATGTAGAAGCACCCACTGCAGGATCCGTTTTGTTAGCAGCTATTTTATTAAAGATGGCTGGGTATGGTTTTATAAGGTTTTCATTGGGTTTATTTCCGATTGCTTCTGACGTTTATACACCCTTAATTTATACATTAAGTGTTATTGCAATTATTTTCACATCTTTAATAGCTTTAATGCAAGAGGATATGAAAAAATTAATTGCTTATTCATCTGTTGCCCATATGGGTTTTGTTACATTGGGGATTTTCACAATCCAACAACAGGGTATAGAGGGAAGTATTATTCAAATGATAAGTCATGGCCTTGTTTCTGCTGCCCTATTCCTGTGTGTTGGAGTCATCTATGACCGTATGCACTCAAGATTAATTAGTTCTTACGGTGGTATTGTTGCTGTTATCCCAAAATATTCAGTTTTATTTATGTTGTTCACTTTAGCATCAATAGGTTTACCTGGAACAAGTGGATTTATTGGTGAATTTTTAATTCTGATGGGTGCTTTTAAAGACAGCTTCCTAGTTGCAGTTATCGCAAGTTTAGGAGTTATTTTGGGGGCCGCATACATGCTTTGGCTATATAAAAGAGTTGTCTTTGGAAAATTAGTTAATAAAGATTTAAAGAAAATGATTGATTTAAATCATTCTGAATATTTTATATTATCTTGTTTAGCTATCCCGATATTGTTTTTTGGTTTTTACCCAGAACCACTAATTGACACAATCGAAGTATCTGTAAAAAATCTTATTGACACTTACAATTTAAGCTTAATGAATAAATAATAATGGAAAATTTACAATTAATACTTCCTGAAATTTTTATATCATTATCTATAATGTTTTTACTTATATTTGGAGTATTTAAAAAAAATAGTTCAGAAATAATTCAAAATCTCTCATTGTTAGTTTTACTTGTAACAGCTGTCATTGTTTTCAACGAAACATTGGATGTTAAAGAAATTACACTGTTCAATGGAGGTGTAATCATAGACTATCTTTCGTCACTCATGAAAATAATCACACTACTGGCAGCATTCATTGTTTTAGTTATTTCAAAAAGTTATCTAAAAATATTTAAAATATTTAAAATTGAATATCCAATTTTAATTTTAAGTTCAGTACTTGGCATGATGATAATGATAAGCTCAAATGACTTAATGGTATTTTATATGGGACTAGAATTACAATCTTTAGCTTTATATGTTTTAGCTACATTTAATAGAGATCAATTAAAATCATCTGAAGCAGGTTTAAAATATTTTGTACTAAGTGCTTTATCTTCTGGATTATTATTATATGGATGTTCTTTGATATATGGCTTTTCAGGATCAACAAATTTTGATGTTATAGCTAATGAATTAAACTCAAATGAATATGTATTAACTTTTGGTATTGTTTTTATTTTAGTAGGACTTTCATTTAAAATATCAGCTGTTCCATTCCATATGTGGGCACCAGATGTTTATGAAGGGTCACCCACATCGGTAACCCTTTTTTTTACAATAGTCCCTAAAATTGCAGCCTTAACAGTATTTATTAGATTTCTTTATGTACCCTTTTTAAATTTAATTGATCAATGGCAAATGATTTTAATTTTCTTGTCAATTGCATCAATGCTATTTGGAGCAATAGCAGCAATAGGACAAAAAAATATTAAAAGACTTGCCGCTTATAGTTCTATTGGACACATAGGTTATGTGCTTGCTGGATTAGCAACGGGCACAAACGAAGGAATACAAAGTTCAGTTATGTATATTTCAATCTATATTATTATGAATTTAGGCTTATTTTCGTGTTTGTTGATGATGAAAAGAAATAATGAATATTACGAGGACATTGATGATCTCTCTGGGTTATCAAAAAATCATCCATTACTATCATTATCGTTATTAATAATTTTATTTTCTTTAGCTGGAATTCCACCAATGGCAGGATTTTTTGCAAAATTCTATATCTTTAAAACTGTTATTGAACAATCAATGTATTTTTTAGCTATAGTTGGATTATTATCAACAGTAATTGCTGCTTTTTATTATTTAAGAATAATTAAGATTATTTACTTTGATAAAGAAAAAGAAAAATTTGATACCGATCATGGTTCTTGGTTAAAGTTTTCACTCACTTTTTCAACAATATTAATTCTCCTCTACTTCATTTTCCCAAGTCAACTTGTTCAAGTTGTTTCTAGGATAAATATTATTTAATGAAATTTAAGAAATTTAGTTTTAAGAAAGTAAAAAGTACAAACAATACCGCATTAAGAATTATAAAAAATTATAATTATGAATTTGGTATTATTGCAGCAGAGTTTCAAGAAAATGGAAGAGGGCAATATGGAAGAAAATGGATTTCTTATAAGGGAAACTTATTTGTAAGTTTTTTTTATAATCTAGAAAATTTAAATTTAACAATAAAAAAAATTACTAAAATTAACTGCCTATTAGTCAAAAAATTTATTTCTCAATTTTATAAAAAAAAAATTTCCATTAAAAAACCTAACGATTTGTTAATAAATAATAAAAAGATTGCTGGTATACTTCAAGAAACCACAACAAAATTGAATAAAAAATACTTAATCGTTGGAATAGGTATAAATGTAAATAAAAGTCCTGATATTAGAGGCTATCCGACAACTAATCTTTTTGAATTACTTGATAAAAAATTAAATCCAAAAGTTCTTGAAAATCAGTTAAAGTTAACCTTTGAAAAAAATTTATCTAAATTTTATAAAATGAATAATTCATAATATGTACATAGTTGGAGATATTGGTAATACAGAAACTAAATTTTGTTTAATTAATTCTAAAGATTTTATTATTAAAAGAATAAATCTTCCAACTAATAAGATATCAAATAAAAAATTAAATGATGTTTTTAATAAGCTAATAAAAAATTTTGACAAAGTTGAAAAATTTTTATTTTGCAGTGTAGTCCCTAAATCTTTTAGTTTAATAAAAAAATTTTTAAGTACAAAAGTAAAAACCAAATGTTATGAAGTTAAAGATTTACTCTTAACACCTTTAATCAAGATAAATGTTAATTATAATCAAGTTGGCTCTGATAGACTCGTAAATGCTATAAGTGTTATTGATGGTAAAAATAATTTTATTATTTTAGATTTCGGGACAGCTACAACTTTTGATGTTTTAATAAAAAACACCTACATGGGTGGAATAATAGCTCCTGGTGTTAAATTATCGCTAAATACCTTGTCTGACAAAGCAACTTTAATACCTAAAATTGATCTTAAAAAAATTAATAAAGTTATAGGTATTGATACAATTAGTGCTGTAAGATCGGGTTTTTTTTGGGGATATGCAGGTTTAATTGACAATATTATTAATTTAATTAAGAAAGAAACAAGAAAGTCTTTTAAAATTTTATTTACTGGAGGATTTTCTAACTTATTTAAAAAATCTATCAAAACGAAAGTTGTATATAACAAAGATATTACAATTAATGGCTTAATTAAGATTTCAAAGTTGATTAAATAACATGAAAGATGAATTATTATTTTGTCCACTAGGTGGATCTGGTGAAATAGGCATGAACATGAATTTGTTTGCCTATGGTAAGCCAGGTGAACACAAATGGATTATGGTTGATATTGGTGTTACCTTTGCTGACGATACTCTACCAGGAATTGATCTAATTTATCCAGACCCTGGATTTATAGTCGATAAAAAAGATGATCTTTTAGGAATTGTTTTAACACATGCTCATGAAGATCATATTGGAGCAATCGCACATCTTTGGCCTCAACTGAAATGTAAAATTTTTGCTACTCCTTTTACTGCTGTCTTAATTAAGGAAAAATTTAAAGAAAAAAATATTGATGTAACAAGCTACTTAAAAATAGTTCAATTAAACGGTACGGTTAATCTTGACCCATTTAAAATTGAATACATAACATTAACTCACTCGATACTTGAACCAAATGGTCTTAGAATTGAAACTCCAGCAGGGGTAATTTTGCACACAGGTGATTGGAAGATTGACCCGGAACCACTTATTGGTGAAAAAATTAATTCTAATAGACTTAAAGAAATTGGCAATGACGGTGTTCTTGCCATGATTTGTGATTCAACAAATGTATTTAGCATGGGTAAAGCTGGCTCTGAACTAGATGTTAGAAAAAGTATGTTAAATATTATGAGCAGTCTTAAAAAAAGAATTATAGTTGCTTCTTTTGCATCAAATGTAGCTCGTATGGAAACAGCTTTTTATTGTGCTGAAAAAACTGGCAGACAAATATCATTAGTTGGAAGATCCATGCATAGAATATTTAAAGCTGCTAGACAATGTGGTTATCTAAAGAATGTTATTGAGCCAATTGATGCTCGTGAAGCAAAAAAGATTGCCAGAGAAAAAATAGTTTATCTTTGTACGGGCAGTCAAGGAGAGCCAATGGCTGCATTGATGAGAATTTCTAGTTACACACACCCTGATGTTTTTATCGAAAAAGATGATACTGTTATTTTTTCATCTAAGATAATTCCTGGTAATGAAAAAAAATTGTACAAATTACAAAATCAACTAGTTAAAGATGGTATCGAAGTAATTTCTGAAGAAAGTGAGTTCGTTCATGTTTCTGGACACCCAAATAGAGATGATCTTAGAGAGATGTATGATTGGGTAAAACCTCAATGTGCAATTCCTGTTCATGGTGAACATAGGCACATGATTGAGCATATGAAATTTGCCAACGAAATGAAAGTTCCTAACCCTGTACAAGTAGAAAACGGTGATATCGTAAAATTGTTTCCTGGTAAGCCACATGTTTTTGATAAAGCACCAAGTGGAAGACTTTATTTAGATGGAAATATGAGTGTAGAAGAAGATGCTCAATCTATTAAAGATAGAAAAAATATAAGTGCTAATGGATATATGGAAGTAACTATTTTAATTACATCAAAAGGGAATATTCATAAAAGACCAGTATTAACTTTTAGAGGTTTACCTGTCTATGATCTTGATGAATTTGTGTATGGATTAGAAGAGACAATAGGCAAAACAACTAAAACTTTTTCCATAGGTAGTAAAAAACAAGAATTCAATTTAATTGATGCATTAAAAATTACATGTAGAAAATATGCCAAAGAAATGACTGGTAAAAAGCCATTTATAAATATTAATTTAGTTAAAATTTAATGAGCATCACAGGTCTTGCGATAATTTATATAATTATATGGTGGATTATATTTTTTGCAATTCTACCAATTGATGTAAATAGAAATAAAACACTTAAAATTGATGGTGAAGACCCCGGATCTCCAGAAAATCCAAAAATGCTTAAAAAATTCGTATATTGTACAGGTATTACTACTATTATTTTTATTATAATCTATTTATTAATTAAATTTGAATATCTAAATCTAAGAAATATTATTATTTAAAATGTATATATCAAAATCATTTATACCGATTTTAAAGAACAACCCTTCAGAAGCAAAAATAAAATCACACCAATTAATGCTTAGAGTTGGGATGATTAAACAATCCTCAGCAGGTATTTATTCTTGGTTACCTCTAGGTTTTAAGGTTATGAAAAAAATTGAGCAGATAGTTAGAGAGGAACAAAATAAAATTGGTGCTCAAGAAATATTAATGCCAACAATTCAGTCCAGTGAGATTTGGAAAGAAAGTGGCCGTTACGATGATTATGGAGATGAAATGCTTCGTGTTAAAGATAGGCAGGGCAGAGAAATGCTTTATGGACCAACCAATGAAGAATTAGTTACAGATATTTTTAGATCAAGCATCAAGTCATACAAGTCGCTACCTCAATTACTGTATCACATACAATGGAAGTTTAGAGATGAAGTGAGACCACGATTTGGTATTATGAGATGTAGAGAATTTTATATGAAAGATGCATATTCATTTGATGTTAATGATGAGAATGCAGCTTATTCTTACAACAAGTTCTTTTTTTCTTATTTAAAAACATTTAAGAGATTAGAACTTACTGCAATCCCTATGGCAGCTGATACTGGACCTATTGGTGGAAACCTTTCTCACGAATTTATTATTTTGGCTGATACAGGCGAAAGTAAAATTTTTACTGATAAAAGAATTTTTGATCTAGATAGTGAAGGAACAGTAATAGATAAAAAATCCTTAGAAGAATTAAGAAAAAAATATGAAAAGTATTATTCTGTTGCTGATGAAAAATTTAATAAAGAAGATTTTGAAAAAAAAGTTTCTGAAGAAAATAGATTAATAACTAAAGGTATTGAAGTAGGTCACATTTTTTACTTTGGAGACAAGTACTCAAGATCTTTAAATGCAGCAGTAGACCTTCCGGGAGGTAAAAAAGATTTTGTAAAAATGGGGTCATATGGAATTGGTGTCTCGAGACTAGTGGGTGCCATTATTGAAGCTAAATATGATGATAAAGAAGAAATAATGAAATGGCCATTTTCGGTTGCACCCTATG
>MDTF01017015.1_pt1 | contig 18318 bp, 14 predicted proteins | sample 811191 | NCBI WGS metagenome assembly MDTF01 (sample SAMN05326649, study PRJNA326480) | marine metagenome | isolation source: seawater | place: Southern Ocean | collected 2011 | reverse complement strand
TTAAAGTTTTTTCCGAAGCACTTTCCTCTTCATCGGTCTGGGGAATGGCCAACAATTTCTCGTTGAGGCCATCAGAGATTTCGAGCACGTCCATAATGCCGCGAATGTCCTTATCCATTTTCTGAGTTTGGTCCAGGATGTCTTGTAGAATTGGGTTGCCGGCAGCGCTATCCAAAATTTCTTGGTCAGCCGCGAAAGGATCTATATAAACCCGTTTTTTGAAATCAGTTTCGTTCATTATTCAGCTCTGTATCTTGGGAATCCGTTTGGTTTCATTGTTTACTTCAGCGACTTGAGGCAGTTATTCGGTGTGCAGCTCAGTTGCCGGCTCAGGGTCATCCATGCCAAATTCAACTTTCAATTTGCTTCGCGCCCTAAAAAGTCTAGTCATTACGGTGTTATTGTTCAGATCTAGTATTGCGGCAATCTCTTTGCCGCTAAACCCTCCTATAACCTGTAGTAACAGGGGTTCTTTATATTCGCTTTCAAGCCGATTGATTGCGTTGTGCAATAAATCACGATCCATTTTGAAGTCAGGTTCGTTTCCATCATTTTCGGCTATGACTTGACCTTCGATATCCACCAGTTCGGGTCGATATCTTTCATACAACCTAGCATTCTCTCGTCTTAGAATAGTAAACAGCCAAGCTTTGGCTGCTTTGTCGTTTTGCAGACTCTCTAAAGACCTCCATGCACGTAAAAATGTTTCCTGAACTAAATCTTCGGCCAGCGGCTTGTTTTTGCACAGCCAAAGGGCGTAGCGAAAAACGTCTTGGTATAAATCAGCAACTAAAGATTCATAGCGTTGTTTTTTGTTGCTTCCGTAAAGGACCGGTATATCACTCATTTTTTTTCAAATTCGTTACAAAGAGGGCAATTTTTTAAGGTTCAGCGTTATTTTCTTTAGAGATTTACACTTTTAAGCGTCTCAAGCTTTGAGAGTGTGCCCAAATAGGTATGACCCTTCAAGTTTTTTACAGGTGCGAAGAGCCTTAAACAGACCGACTTTGAAGATGATAATGTCGTGTTAGAATGTTCCGTTCTTTAAATGACCGGAATGACTTAATGATCGGAATAGCGATAGCGGGTGCTGCAGGCCGAATGGGTAAGACCTTAATTGAAGCCGTAGCCCAACGGACGGGGCAGCTGGAGCTGCGTCAAGCCACAGTGTTGAAGGAGGACCCAAGTTTGGGTCTAGATGTGGGTTTGCTGAGTTTAGGAAGGCCGTTGCAGGTGTTAACCCAAGGGAGTCTGGATGCTAGCAACTTTGATGTTCTAATTGATTTTACTAGTCCTCGTGGCACGTTGGAAAATCTTGCCGCCTGTGCTTCTGCTGGCAAAGCTATTGTGATCGGGACCACTGGATTTGACGATAAAGAGTTGGCCTTGATTCAGGCGGCCTCCCAGTCTATCCCTGTGGTGATGGCGCCAAACTACAGCGTGGGAGTAAACGTTAGCTTCAAACTTCTAGAGTTGGCGGCCAAGGTTTTAGGTGACGGGTATGATGTTGAGATTTCTGAGGCCCACCATCGTTACAAAAAAGACGCCCCTTCTGGGACTGCACTGAAAATGGGGCAGGTAGTGGCGGACTGTTTAGGCCGAGATCTTGATGAGGTGGCTGTCTATGGGCGCGAGGGAATGGGGGAGGAGAGGGACAGTAAGACCATTGGGTTTGCGACTGTGCGCGCTGGAGATATTGTCGGCGACCACACTGTGGTGTTTGCAGGCGGTGGCGAGCGTCTGGAAATCACCCATAAGGCCAGCAACCGTATGACTTTTGCTAGCGGTGCCGTTAGAGCGGCAATCTGGGTTGAAACAATGTCGCCTGGTTTGTATAGCATGGAGGATGTTTTGGGGCTCGAATAGTCACTGTTATTGAACAGCCCTCGAAGATGGCCGACTAGCGGTCCGCTGAATAGGTCGCTGCATAGGCGAGCGTTCCAGTGAGTAAGTCGCTGGGCATTACCTAACTAGTCAGCAAACTAGTTCGCCGACCAAGACCGATAAAAGGCCAGCCAATAATCGATTGGCCTTAGTCTTGCTGAAAATCTACGACTACGACTATTTGTCTACGTCAATTTTGCTATTTCTAATGGACAAGTAGGGGGGTGCTTCCGTATCATATTCGCTCAGTATGTTGAGTGCTGAGAGCAATGTTGAATCCAAATTTGAAAAAAAAATTGATGAGAAGCGGAGTGAGTTCTTTCACTCCGCTTTTTTTTGCCAAAAATAAATAAAATGTAGTCAGGAGTGCGTGTGGCTGGAACAGCGGTGCTGGTATTGGAAGACGGAAGTGTCTTTCACGGAAATGCAATAGGGGTAGAGGGAAGCTCTGCGGGAGAGGTGGTGTTTAATACCTCAATGACCGGTTATCAAGAAATTTTGACGGACCCCTCTTACGCAAAACAAATAATCACCTTAACCTATCCTCATATAGGAAACACCGGCACAAACGAGGAAGACAATGAGTCTGATCACGTATGGGCGTCAGGGTTGGTCATTAGAGATTTACCATTGCTTGCGAGTAACTGGCGCAGCGAACAAAGTCTTAGCGAGTTCCTAAAGTCGCGGAACGTCGTTGCTATCGCGGAAATAGATACCCGGCGGTTAACCCGGATTTTGAGAGAAAAAGGCCCTCTTAACGGCTGCATAATTGCGAGCTCTGCACTTTCAGATAGCGCAGCTGGAGATGCTGGTAAGCTTGCCAAGGATTTTACCGGCTTGAAGGGGATGGACTTAGCTAAAGTCGTGAGTACTAAAGAAAGCTACGGCTGGGATTCCGGAGTATGGGATTTAATAGGGGGTTATGGGTCAGTCCGAGGCGCTGAGTACAATGTGGTTGCTTATGATTTTGGCGTGAAGCGCAACATTTTGCGGATGTTGGCGGCGCGAGGATGCAAGGTGACTGTTGTGCCTGCCGAAACCTCAGCCGCTGAAGTCTTAGCGATGAACCCTGATGGGATTTTTCTCTCCAACGGCCCGGGAGATCCAGAGCCCTGTGACTACGCGGTTGCAGCGATCAAGGAGTTTCTTGATCAAAGCATTCCTCTGTTTGGGATTTGCTTAGGTTGTCAGCTGCTAGCCATTGCCTGTGGAGCCCAAACCGTAAAGATGCAATTAGGCCACCATGGCGCCAATCACCCGGTGCAAGATCTATCCTCGAAAAAGGTCATGATCACTAGTCAGAATCATGGTTTTGCGGTTGATCAGGCGACCTTGCCAGGAAACCTTAAAGCCACTCACAAGTCGTTGTTTGATGATTCTCTGCAAGGTATTGAGCGAACAGACAAGCCAGCTTTTGGTTTTCAAGGCCATCCGGAGGCGAGTCCTGGGCCTCATGATGTTGCTCCTTTGTTTGATCATTTTATTGAATTAATGCAAGCGGCTAAATTGTCATAGGTCGGTTGCTGGATCACTTAATCCTGAACCTGAACTTTCACCTGAACTTAAAACGAGCGTTACAGCCTAAATCATGCCAAAACGAACCGACATAAAAAGTATACTTATTCTGGGCGCTGGCCCAATAGTAATTGGTCAAGCTTGTGAGTTTGATTACTCGGGTGCGCAGGCCTGCCATGCCCTCAAAGAGGAAGGCTACCGCGTCATTCTTGTGAATTCGAATCCGGCCACAATTATGACCGACCCCTCTATGGCTGATGCCACCTACATCGAACCGGTGAAATGGCAAATGGTTGAGAAAATCATTGAGAGAGAAAGGCCTGATGCGGTGATATCCACCATGGGCGGGCAAACAGCGCTGAACTGCGCCCTTGATCTAAAACGCTTCGGGGTGCTCGAGAGATACGGGGTTGAGCTGATTGGGGCCAGCAGTGAGGCGATCGACAAAGCCGAGGACAGGGAGTTGTTCGACAAAGCGATGGTAGCCATCGGTTTGGAGACCCCTAGACATGTTATGGCTCGCAATATGGAACAAGCGAAACAGGCCGTTAAAGAAATTGGTTTTCCCTGCATTATTAGGCCTTCCTTCACCATGGGTGGGTCTGGCGGCGGAATCGCTTACAACAAAGAAGAATTTGAAGAAATCTGTGAACGTGGGCTAGAGCTTTCACCGACTAATGAGTTGTTGATTGATGAGTCTTTGATTGGATGGAAGGAGTACGAGCTTGAAGTAGTTCGAGACAAAAATGACAATTGCATTATTGTCTGCTCGATTGAAAACTTTGATGCCATGGGCGTGCATACCGGTGACTCCATTACTGTGGCGCCGGCACAGACCTTGACCGACAAGGAATACCAAATTCTTCGAAATGCCTCCATCAACATCCTTAGAGAAATTGGGGTTGAAACTGGTGGTTCAAATGTTCAGTTTGGCATCAATCCAAAAGACGGAAGAATGGTTGTCATCGAGATGAACCCCCGAGTCTCCCGCTCATCAGCTTTAGCCTCAAAAGCCACTGGTTTTCCGATAGCTAGAGTTGCCGCAAAGCTAGCTATTGGCTACACCCTTGATGAACTTCGCAATGAAATCACCGGAGGCGTAACTCCAGCATCCTTTGAGCCCTCGATAGACTATGTGGTTACAAAAATACCGCGTTTTACCTTCGAGAAATTCGGCGATGCCGATGATCGCTTAACCACCCAGATGAAGTCAGTTGGTGAGGTAATGGCTATTGGTCGAACTTTTCAAGAGTCTTTGCAAAAAGCTTTGCGTGGTCTTGAGGTCGGCATGTGTGGCTTTGATCCTATTCTTGATAGCAATATAAGTAATGCGAAAGAGATTTTGATACGTGAGCTCTCCGAACCTGGTGCTCAGCGAATTTGGTATTTGGGAGACGCCTTCCGGCTGGGCTGGTCCATAGATATGATCTATGAGCTTTCCGGAATCGATCCGTGGTATTTGGTTCAAGTTGAGGATCTGATAAAAATTGAAATGAATTTAGCAGGAACCAAGCTATCCCAGTTGGACAAGTCCGCCATGTTTCAATTGAAGCGTAAAGGCTTTTCCGATCAACGTTTGTCGCAGCTACTGGAAGTGACGGAGTCTGAGGTGCAGGCGCTAAGGTATGAGCTAGACGTTCGCCCGGTTTACAAAAGGGTTGATACCTGCGCTGCAGAGTTTGCATCAACTACCGCCTATATGTATTCCACTTACGAGGAAGAGTGCGAGGCATTTCCCACTGATAACAAAAAAATCGTTGTGCTTGGCGGTGGCCCTAATCGTATCGGGCAAGGCATCGAGTTTGACTATTGCTGTGTTCATGCTGCGCTGGCAATGCGTGAAGATGGCTATGAAACTATTATGGTGAATTGCAATCCTGAAACGGTATCTACGGATTACAACATTTCTGACCGGCTGTTTTTCGAGTCTCTTACGTTTGAAGACGTTACTGAGATTGTTAGATTAGAAAATCCAGTGGGTGTCATTGTCCAGTTTGGCGGCCAAACACCGCTGAACCTAGTTAAAAGATTAGAAGAGGCGGGCGTGCCTGTTATTGGCACGTCGCCAGATGCCATTGACCGGGCAGAAGATAGAGAACGTTTTCAACAGCTTATTCAAAAACTAGAGCTTAAGCAGCCGCCGAATAAAACTGTGCGTAGCGTCGAAGAGAGTTTGATTGAGGCAGAGAAAATTTCCTACCCTTTAGTCGTTCGTCCATCTTATGTGCTGGGCGGCAGGGCGATGGAAATTGTGTACAACCAAGCCGAGCTCAAGCGCTACATGCACGAAGCGGTAATGGTATCTAACGAAAGCCCGGTGTTGCTAGACTATTTTTTGAGCTCAGCTATCGAGATCGACGTCGACCTAGTGTGCGATGGCAGACAAGTGGTGGTCGGTGCGATTATGCAGCATATAGAGCAGGCGGGAATACACTCGGGCGATTCGGCATGCTCGTTACCTCCCTATAATCTTCCTATGGATGTACAAGATAAAATCCGAGAGCAAGTAGCGAGCCTGGCATTAGAGCTAGGAGTAATAGGTTTAATGAACACTCAGCTTGCTTATCAAGACGGTGAAATTTATATTATCGAGGTGAATCCTCGGGCATCCCGCACAGTGCCTTTTGTCTCCAAATGTATCGGCGTATCTCTAGCTAAAATAGCGGCTCGCTGCATGACGGGCGTGTCGCTGAAAGATCAGGGCTTTACCAAAGAAATTATACCCACAACGTTTGCGGTTAAAGAAGCTGTCTTTCCATTCAATAAATTTCCAGCAGTCGATCCAATTCTTGGGCCGGAAATGAAGTCAACCGGAGAGGTGATGGGTGTTGGTAAGACATTCCCTGAAGCTTACGCAAAAGCACAAATGGGGGCGGGGGACGCGATCGCAGGCCCAGGTAAAGCGTTTATTAGTGTTCGTGACCCAGATAAGCCCCACGTTGTTGAGGTGGCCAGAAAAATCCTTGCACTGGGCTATGCTCTGGTAGCGACATCGGGTACAGCTAAAGTGATTGAAGAGGCGGGTCTGGAGGTTGAATACGTCAACAAAGTGAACGAAGGTAGACCTCATATTGTCGATATGTTAAAAAACGATCAGATTCAAGTGGTTTTCAATACTACTGAGGGTAAGCAAGCAATTGCGGACTCCTCGACAATTCGCAGAACTGCGCTCAAGCACAGCGTATTCTGTACAACAACAATAGCCGGAGCTCTTGCTGTTTGTGAAGCCTTAGAGTTCGGGACAAATATGAGTGTTTACACCTTGCAAGAATTGCATGCTGGTCTTAAATAGCCGGCCGATTTGCCTAGCCATTAAACCTAAGAATTAATTATGCGAAAAGTACCGATGACTGTAGACGGCGCGGATAACCTCCGCGTTGAGCTCAATGAGCTTAAAAGTACAACCAGGCCCAGAATTATAGCCGCAATCGCCCAGGCTAGGGAGCATGGCGACCTGAAGGAAAACGCTGAATATCATGCGGCAAGAGAGCAGCAAAGCTTCTGTGAGGGACGTATCGCTGATATTGAGAGTAAGCTTGCGGACTCGCAGGTGATCGATGTGACCAAAATAGAGCCGTCTGGCCGGGTGATTTTCGGCACGACCGTGACTCTGCTCAACTTAGAGACGGATGCTAAGGTAAAATACCGTATTGTCGGAGATGATGAAGCCGACGTGCGATCAGGCAAAATTTCTGTCAGTTCGCCGATATCTCGCGCATTGATGGGAAAGTTCGAAGGCGACGAAGTGGTAGTAAAAGCGCCTGCCGGCGACATTGAATTCGAAATTGAGCTAGTCGAGCACATTTAGCCCGTCAGCTCTCCGGACCTAAAGCGAAACGCCTTAGACGAGGCGGCGTTTTAAGTTAGAGAGCTTCGGATCCTGTCTTTTTGATGCTCTGTAAAGCAATACAATGTTCCCAACACTCTGAATACATTCAGCTTTAAATTCTTTGCAGATTTCGGTGGTTAGAGTTTTTTTCTCATCGCGTTCACCAGCAGCTATTTTTATTTTGATCAGCTCATGGGCTTCTAAAGCACGGTTAAGTTCTGCGCCTATATTTTCGGAAAGTCCTTTTTGTGCAATCATGACGATTGGCTTGAGCTTGTGTCCAATGGCTCGAAATTTCTTTTTGTCGGTGTTCGTTATAATCATAGTGGCGGTGCCGCAAAGCGAAGTTGATCATGGATTCTAGCAACAAAACCAAAGTCTGGAAAATGTTATATCGTTGACGCGCAGTTTACAGTACCTGCTGGATGCAAATTTAATGGCTAGATCTAAAAGTAGTAAGTCTTGGTTGCAAGAACATTTTGATGACAGCTACGTGAAACGTAGTCAGGAAGACGGCTATAGATCCCGTGCTAGCTATAAATTGTTGGAGATCAATGACAAGGATAAGCTGATAAGGCCCGGTATGACTATCGTCGACCTTGGCTCGGCGCCCGGGGGATGGTCACAAGTGGCCGCTAAGCTCGTGGGCCATAAGGGCCGCGTTGTCGCAACCGATATATTGGCGATGGATGGTTTGGCAGGGGTTGAATTCCTGCAAGGTGATTTCACCGAGCAAGAAGTTGTCAATGAATTGCTCGGATTACTGGACGGTGCAACAGCAGACCTTGTAATCTCCGACATGGCACCCAATATGTCTGGTATGAGGGATATAGATCAACCTCAAGTAATGTACTTAGCTGAACTGGCTTTGGATCTAGCAAGAACGACACTTAGACCTGGGGGATCCTTTTTAGTAAAGATATTTCAAGGTGAAGGTTTTGAAAGCTACCAGCGTGATATGCGCGAGAGCTTTGGGAACATTAAAGTCCGAAAGCCGAACGCTTCCCGGGCGCGGTCACGAGAGATTTATTTGCTTGCCGCAGACTTTAAGGGTCTCGATAGATTTGTTGTGAAATCTTAAGCCATCGAAGTAGAATGCAATTTATCTCTGTTTAACCCGATCCGTTGCGGAAAGATTAACGTATTAGTGTCGGGCACCCAATACACAGAGTCACACAGTTGTGGCTTTCCGTCTGACAAGACAAGAATTTAGTTACCTGGGGGATAAACCCTTGAATGATATGGCAAAAAATTTAGTTTTATGGATGATCATCGCCGGTGTTTTGCTGACTGTTTTCAGCAACATTAACCAAGAGACAACCGATGACAGTATTAATTACTCAACCTTCGTCAAAGAGGTTAGGGCTGGGCGAGTGGAGAGAGTCGAGCTCGCTGGTATTGATATTGTAGGGGTGCGCTCAGACAACACGAGATTCCGGACAGTCATGCCTCTTATTGGGGATGATCGGCTGCTTAGTGATTTGTTTGAAAACGACGTTGACGTTATTGCGAAAGAGCCCGAACAGCAGAGTATATGGACACAGCTGTTGGTCGCAAGCTTCCCAATTCTTATCATAATTGCCTTATTCTTTTTCTTCATGCGGCAAATGCAGGGTGGCGGTGCCGGCGGAAAAGGCGGGCCTATGTCTTTCGGCAAGAGCAAAGCCAAGCTGCTAGGGGAAGACCAAATTAAGATCACATTTGCAGATGTTGCAGGTGTAGACGAAGCGAAAGAAGACGTACAGGAGCTTGTAGAATTCTTACGCGAGCCAGATAAATTCCAGCGCTTGGGTGGTAAAATACCGCGCGGAATTTTAATGGTAGGGCAGCCGGGAACAGGTAAGACACTCCTTGCTAAGGCTATAGCAGGTGAGGCAAAAGTGCCTTTCTTCTCAATTTCCGGTTCTGATTTCGTTGAAATGTTTGTGGGTGTTGGTGCGTCTCGAGTACGTGACATGTTTGAGCAGGCTAAGAAGCAGGCTCCATGCATTATCTTTATCGATGAGATTGACGCAGTCGGCAGGCATCGTGGTGCTGGTGTCGGTGGTGGAAACGATGAAAGAGAGCAAACCCTAAACCAACTGCTCGTTGAGATGGACGGTTTTGAGGTAAATGACGGCGTTATTGTTGTTGCTGCCACCAACCGACCTGACGTGTTAGACCCAGCTTTGCTAAGACCTGGCCGTTTCGACCGCCAAGTGGTTGTGGGCCTGCCTGACATCCGTGGGCGGGAACAGATATTAAAAGTGCATATGCGTAAAGTTCCAATCGATGACAACGTTAAGGCAAGTCTTATCGCTCGCGGTACCCCTGGGTTCTCTGGTGCTGATTTGGCAAACCTTGTTAACGAAGCTGCGTTGTTTTCAGCCAGATCCGGTAAGCGTCTGGTAACGATGGAAGAATTCGAGAAGGCCAAAGACAAAATCATGATGGGGGCCGAGCGCAAGTCCATGGTGATGTCTGAAAAAGAACGATTGAATACCGCCTACCACGAATCTGGGCATGCCGTTGTTGGGCGTTTAGTACCTGATCATGATCCGGTTTATAAAGTCAGTATTATTCCTCGCGGGCGCGCCCTTGGCGTGACTATGTTCTTACCGGAAGAAGATCGTTATAGCCTGAGTCGTCAAAGTATTCTGTCTCAAATTTGCAGCCTTTATGGCGGTCGGATCGCAGAGGAGCTAACTCTCGGCAAAGACGGTGTTACCACCGGGGCGTCAAATGACATTCAGCGTGCTACCGAAATGGCTCGCAATATGGTGACTAAATGGGGACTGTCTGATGAGCTAGGTCCTTTGCTTTACTCCGAAGATGAGGGTGAAGTGTTTCTGGGACGCTCCGCTGCTTCTCAAGCTAAGTCGGTTTCAGGGGACACAGCGGTAGCAATTGACCGCGAAGTCCGAAAGATTATCGATGGTTGTTACGAGCGAGCAACAAAGATCTTGACAGATAACAGGCATCTTTTAGACCTTATGAAAGATGCGTTGATGGAATATGAGACTATAGATCAGGCGCAGATTAACGACATTATGGAAGGCCGAAAGCCAAGACCTCCAGCGAGCTGGTCAGATTCCAATAATAGTGGTTCTGACTCAAGCAGTGGATCTGCTGAAAAGCAGTCCACAACCGAAGAAAAATCTAATCCAATCGGCGGTCCTGCAAGCGAACACTAAAGCGGTGTCCGCGGCAGGCCCCAGCCGCTTCTTTCAAGCTACGTTTTAAGATAAGCCCAATGCAAAAATTGACGCTAGGAGTAAGACAGATTGATCTGTCTACTCCTGTTTGCATGGGAATTGTTAACGTCACTCCAGATTCATTTTCCGATGGGTCGAAATTCAGCAAAATAAAATCACCGAATCAGTTTGATGTCGATGTTGCCAAAGTTCTTCAGACCGTGGCTTCGATGGTAGCCGAAGGCGCCCAATTTATTGACGTTGGCGGAGAGTCCACGAGGCCTGGCGCTAGTCCGGTTTCTGTTGCGCAGGAGCTGGACCGAGTTATTCCGGTGATCGAAGCGGTACGCAAAAACTTTGATATCTGTATATCGGTGGATACCAGTTCCCCAGAGGTGATGCGGGCTGCGATAAGTGCCGGCGCAGAACTTGTAAATGATGTGCGTGCGCTGACCCGTGAAAATTCTATTGCCACAGTTGCCGCTACAAACGCTGGAGCTTGCCTAATGCACATGCAGGGAAAGCCTGTTTCGATGCAAGAAAAAACAGTCTATAGCAACCTGCTTGAAGAGGTTTTTGAATTTCTTGAAGTCAGAGTAAAGGCCTGCGTTGACGGCGGTATTGAGAGATCTCGCTTGCTCGTTGACCCTGGATTTGGCTTTGGTAAATCGGTTGAGCATAACTTCCAATTACTAAAACATCTGACGAGATTCTGTAGTCTCGGTTTGCCCGTTCTGGTCGGTATTTCTAGAAAGTCCATGATTGGAGGAGTTACTAACAGACCTGTGGATCAACGCTTGCCGGGTTCTATCGCGGCAACCATGGTGGCTTTGTCGGGTGGTGCGAAAATTGTGAGGACCCATGATGTCGCTGCCACCATGGATGCAATTAGAGTACACTGCGCCCTACGAAATGCATAACGGGTAGGGTAGATGCAAAAGAAACAAAAGCAGTATTTCGGTACCGATGGCATTCGTGGAGCCGTAGGCACAGTGCCTATCACTCCGGATTTTATGTTAAAGCTGGGATGGGCGGTGGGGCGTGTTTTCGCCAAGGACACCAGTGCTCGTAACAAAATATTAATTGGCAAAGATACTCGAATCTCCGGCTACATGTTTGAAGCCGCGCTCGAGGCCGGTATCACAGCAGCAGGTGTTGATATCCAGCTGACAGGCCCTATGCCAACACCAGCGGTCGCTTATTTAACTCGGACACTCCGAGCTCAGGCTGGTGTAGTGATAAGCGCATCTCACAATTCTTTTGAAGATAACGGAATAAAGCTTTTCGCAGGCGATGGCACAAAGCTGCCTGATGACGTCGAATATGCCATTGAGGAACAGTTAGGCAAAAACCTAACGACGGTCGCGCCGCAATTGCTGGGTAAAGCGTCGCGCATAACTGACGCGGCTGGTCGCTACATTGAATTTTGCAAAAGTACAGTTGGCTCAGAGCTGAAATTTAACGGACTCAAAATAGTTGTTGATTGCGCTCACGGATCGACCTACCACATTGCCCCCTCGGTATTTGAAGAACTCGGCGCGACGGTCACCGCTATCGGAGCTTCCCCAGATGGTTTGAACATTAACGCCAACAGTGGGTCGACATCACCGGAAGAGTTGGCGAAAGCGGTGTTGGCAGAAAAAGCAGATATCGGAATTGCCTTCGATGGCGATGGCGATAGGTTGGCGATGGTCGATCACAATGGCGAAGTGGTTGATGGCGACGAAATTCTTTATATTATTGCTTGCGACAGGCGTCGCCAAAATATTAATTTTGGCGGGGTGGTTGGAACTGCAATGAGCAATCTAGGTCTGGAGTTAGCGTTAGACGCTCTAGATGTGCCGTTTGCGCGAACAGCAGTGGGTGACCGCTACGTGATGGCTGAAATGCTTAAGCGCCGCTGGAACCTAGGTGGAGAGTCCTCCGGCCATATTATATGCCTTGATAAGACAACTACTGGTGACGGCATCGTTTCGGCCTTACAAGCCCTTGCCGCGATCTCTCATAGCGATCAGCCATTAGCTGAGCTCAAAAGTCAAATGTGCAAGATGCCCCAATCCATGGTCAATGTGAAGGTCGACAATAAGATTGACCTCTCTAGCAATAAGGCGGTGAACTCGGCCGTAGCAGAGGTGGAGTCGCAATTAGGTGACAAAGGGCGTGTCCTGCTGAGACCTTCAGGCACGGAGCCTTTGGTTAGGGTCATGGTAGAGGGTGACGACAAGGACACGGTTATGAAATTGGCTAAAGGGTTGGCAGAAGTTGTTGCCGATGAAGTTTCTGCTTAGCCATTTATTGCAACGATTTGAAGACTTGGTTAGACTTGGCGCCCGTTTTGATCTGGCATCAACATTATTAATAGGAATTCCGAGGTTCAAATCTCAATGCGCCGCAAACTGGTCATTGGTAATTGGAAAATGCATGGCTCCAATCTGCTGGTTCAGGAATTGTTGGGCAGCTTGAAAGTTGGCCTTGATGAGGCAGGCAATGTAGAGGTGGGTGTTTGCCCAACCACACTGCATTTGGCAGCGGCGTCGGAGACATTGATTGGTAGTCAGATTAAGCTAGGCGCGCAAAACGCCAATGCTCATACCAGTGGTGCGTTCACCGGTGAGGTGGCTGCTGAAATGCTGCCCGAATATGGTGTAAGCTATTGTTTAGTCGGGCATTCTGAGCGGCGCGAGTTGTTTTTGGAAGACGATACGCAGGTGGCAGAGAAATTTGCCTCGTTGCAAAAGGCAGGGTTAACCCCCGTGCTTTGTGTTGGAGAATCTTTGGATCAGCGCGAGCAAGAATCCACCGAGCAAGTCATACTGGCTCAGGTTGAGGCTGTTTTAGACAAAGTTGGGGTTCAGGCATTTGTCAACGCGGTGATAGCATATGAGCCCATCTGGGCTATTGGCACGGGGATGACCGCTACGCCCGCTCAGGCTCAGGCTGTTCATGAGCTGATTCGTCAGCATGTAGCGGCGCGAGATGTTGGTGTAGCTAAGAATTTAAGAATTATTTACGGCGGCAGTGTTAAAAGTAGTAACGCCGCAGAGTTGTTTGGCCAGGCCGACATTGACGGCGGTCTGGTGGGTGGTGCTTCTTTAAGCGCCGAAGAGTTTATAGTTATTTGTAAAAGTGCGGATTCTAAGTAATGGAAACGGTAATAGTTGTTGTTCATGTAATAGTCGCTGTGGCGATTATCGGTTTGGTGTTGCTCCAGCAGGGTAAAGGCGCAGACGCAGGTGCTTCTTTTGGGTCTGGGTCTTCTCAGACGGTCTTTGGAGCCTCCGGCGGAGGAAACTTTTTGGTGCGTGCTACTACGGTCGCAGCAGCAATCTTCTTTGCTACTAGCTTGTCATTGGCCATATTTGCGAAAAGTAACGCAGGTTTTGCCTCTCCAGACGGCATTCCGATTATTAATCAAGATTTGCTGCAAGAGCTCCCTTCAGCTCCTGCGTCAGATGTTCCTCAGTTGGAAGTCGCGCCGGTATCGGGCGACAATCAAGATGTTCCAAGCCTTCCGGGCGTGGATAACTAGAAGTTTATGCCGAAGTGGTGAAATTGGTAGACACGCTACCTTGAGGGGGTAGTGACCTTTGGTCGTGCCGGTTCAAGTCCGGCCTTCGGCACCAATTATGTGGGCCTGTGCGCAAACACAGGCCCCTTTTTTTAAGGGTTTTGAATTCATTCAAGCGAAACCCACACCAACCCTTGACCTTAGTCCTCTGTGCTCCGTATAATGCGTCCCCCTTGAAAGAGAGAACTTAGGGACGCGAAAGAGGCAATAAGTTTAATCAAATCAAGGTGCTAAAGAAGAGTTGATGCGGGGTGGAGCAGTCTGGCAGCTCGTCGGGCTCATAACCCGAAGGTCGTAGGTTCAAATCCTGCCCCCGCTACCATTTTAAGTTGTTTAGTTTTAGGCGGCCCGCGGTTCGGGCTCGATTTTCAAAACGGACCGACCGTTGAAGCATCACGGGGTAGCCGATGAGAATCCAAGGTGTAGACCTTGCTAACTCATCAATGTTTTAGTAGTTGAAATATCGCTTCACTTGAGTTTATGGCTCTCGAACAGAAGCATTTGAGAGTGGGCCTTCGGCCCATTTTTTGTATCTAGACATTTAAATCTGGAGTGCAGGTTGGCAATCTGTAGCGAATTAAATTGAATAGTGGTGCGCAAAAAGTAGCAGACCTAATCGAACCGACGGTTGAGGCCTTGGGCCTAGATCTTTGGGGAGTAGACCTTCTTCAGCAGGGTAAATTTACTATGCTGCGAATCTACATCGAAAGCGGTGAAGGTATCACCGTCGATGATTGTGAAAAAGTCAGTCGTCAGGTCAGTGCAATTTTAGATGTAGAAGACCCTATTAGTGGTGAATATACGTTAGAGGTGTCATCTCCAGGATTAGATAGACCGCTGTTTAAAATGTCACAGTTTGAAGAGTTCGCTGACAGTGAAGTGGATATCAAAATGCGAAGTCCTATAGATGGACGTCGGAAATTTAAAGGGCGTATTACTAAAATTGATGGAAGTGCGATTCGCATCGATGTCGACGGGACTGTGTACGATTTAGACCATAGCGATATTGATAAGGCGAGCGTAGTATTTCGATGAATACTGCTCAGCAGCAAGAGCCTTTAGTACTGCTGCAATATTTGAGTAAGGTGACCCAGTTATGATGAGCAAAGAAATATTAATGGTTGCAGACGCTGTCTCGAATGAGAAGGGTGTGTCTCGTGGTGTTATTTTTGAAGCGATTGAATCAGCGCTTGCATCGGCAACAAAAAAGCTTAACGACAATGAAGATATTGATTGTCGCGTCTCGGTAGATCGAGAAACAGGCGAATATGAAACATTTCGCATGTGGGCCGTTGTCGCCAACGAAGAGTACATGATTGAGGAAACTCAGTTAATACTTGAGCAGCTAACTGAGAAAGCGCCCACTCTAATCGTCGGCGATACTTATGAAGAGAAAATAGAGAACGTAGAATTTGGTCGAATTGCAGCACAGACCGCCAAGCAGGTAATTGTGCAAAAGGTCAGAGAAGCTGAGAGAGAAATTGTTATATCTCAGTACCAAGACAAAATTGGTGAACTAGTCGCCGGCACAGTTAAAAAAGTAACCCGAGATAATATCATTGTAGACTTGGGAGGCAATGCCGAGGCAATGTTGCCGCGAGACCAAATGATTCCCCGTGAAACGTTTCGCATGGGCGATAGAATGCGCGCATTGTTAATCGATGTTCGATCGGAGCAGCGTGGCCCGCAGTTATTTCTAAGTCGCACTTCACCGGCGATGTTGATCGAGCTGTTTAAAATCGAAGTTCCAGAGATCTCAGAAGAAATCATTGAGATCAAAGCTGCTGCTCGCGATCCTGGTTCTAGAGCTAAGATTGTTGTTAGTACAAACGACGGTCGCATTGACCCCGTTGGTGCTTGTGTTGGTATGCGCGGATCTCGCGTCCAAGTTGTTTCTAACGAATTGGCTAACGAGAGGATCGATATTATTCTTTGGGATGATAACCCTGCGCAATTGGTTATCAATTCCATGTCTCCGGCAGAAGTGGCTTCAATCATTGTCGATGAAGACAGCAACACTATGGATATTGCGGTTGAAGAAGACAATCTAGCTCAGGCTATTGGGCGCAATGGACAAAACGTAAGACTTGCCAGCGAGTTAACAGGCTGGACAATCAATGTTATGAGCGAACAAGACGCCGCGGCCAAGCAACAGCAAGAAGCTAGCGGTTTCATAGAAATGTTCGTTGAAAAGCTAGGCGTTGACGAAGACGTTGCAGAAGTATTAGTTCAAGAGGGTTTCACTTCGCTTGAAGAAATAGCTTATGTGCCTCTGGACGAAATTTTGGCCATCGATGGTTTCGATGAAGAAATCGCTAATGAACTTAGAAATCGAGCTAAAGATGCCTTGCTGACTCAAGCAATTGCATCTGAGGAAGGCCTTTCATCGGCAAATATTGCCGATGACCTTCTTAATATGGAAGGCATGGATGACGTTTTAGCTCTGGCTCTGTCTAAAAGAGAAATCTTAGATATGGAAGGTTTAGCCGAACAGGCGATCGATGAGCTTATGGACATTGAAGGCATGACAGAAGAAAGAGCCGGTCAATTAATAATGACTGCGCGCGCACCTTGGTTCGAGTAATTCAACCTTGGGTTGAAGAATGGGAGTTGTTTGAATGGCAGATGTAACAATAAGTGAGCTCGCCGGCGTCGTAGGGGTTTCGGTGGACAAGCTGCTGTCTCAGGTTAAAGAGGCAGGATTGCCGCACAAAAAGGCAGGCGATGTTATATCCAATGAGGATAAAAATACCTTGTTGGTGTTTTTGCGTCGTGGTCATAGCGGCCGTGAGTCGACCGATGCTGCCCCCAAGAAAATAACGCTGAAGCGCAAGACCATTGCGACTTTGAAGTCGGCTTCTACTCATGGCAGGGGCAAAACCGTCGCTGTGGAAGTGCGCAAAAAACGCACTTACGTTAAGCGCAGCGAAATTCCAGAAGAAGCTGCAGCTGAAGAAGCAGCAGCCGCTGAAGCTGCAGCCGCCGAAGCCGCAGCTGAAGAAGCAGCAGCCGCAGAGGCAGCAGAAGTTGCCGCAGTAGCTGCAGCCGCCGAATTAGAAAAGGCTGCCGCTGTTGAAAAAGTTGCCGCAGAAGTTAAAGGCGCAGCCGCTGCCGCAGCGCCAGCTGCGGTCCCGCCTGCTGATCCCGCGGATGCGAAACCTGGTGCCAAGCGGAAAGCGCCAGCCAAACCACCGGAAACCGCTGAAGAGAAGAAAAAGAGTAATCCAAGAAGTAAAGGCAAGGTTCAGCCAGGTAAGCGGCAAGCTAAAACTATCCATGTAAATGACGACTTCGTTTTAGAAGGCGATGACTTTGATGCCATGGGTGGTAGACGTGGTCGCGGTGGTCGTAAATCAAAAGCGAAAATGGCTGCCCAGCAGCACGCGTTTGCCATGCCTACAGAAACTAAAATTCGCGATGTAATTATTGGCGAAGGAAATGCCTTAGCTGATCTTGCTCAGCAAATGTCGGTTAAAACTGGCGAGATTGTTAAGATCCTCTTTAAAATGGGAGTCATGGCCACTACCAGCCAGGTCCTAGATCAAGATACGGCCACACTTGTGGTTGAGGAACTCGGCCATAACGCAAAGTTTGTATCTGAAGACGTTATTGAAGAAGAGTTGGCAGAAACATTAGCCGCAGATATCGGTGAAGTCCAAATTGAAAGGGCGCCGGTTGTTACTGTCATGGGTCACGTTGACCATGGTAAGACGTCTTTGCTCGACTATATTAGAAAGTCTACAGTCGCCTCCGGTGAGGCCGGCGGTATCACACAGCATATTGGTGCTTATCATGTGACTACCGACCACGGCATGATTACTTTTCTTGATACACCAGGACACGCAGCTTTTACAGCGATGCGTTCACGTGGTGCAAAAGCTACAGATGTTATTATCTTGGTTGTTGCGGCAGATGATGGTGTTAAGCCACAGACCGAAGAAGCTGTTCAGCATGCGAAAGCCGCTGGTGTGCCCTTGGTTGTAGCGATCAACAAAATTGATAAAGAAGGTGTTGATCTGGACAGAGTTAAAAACGAACTCTCTGCAATGGAAGTCATTCCAGAGGAGTGGGGTGGTGAAACACAGTTTATCGGAGTCTCTGCTCTTAAAGGCACCGGCGTCGAAAAGCTACTAGAAGCAGTTCTATTGCAATCTGAATTACTCGAGCTTAAGGCTTACACCGATGTTCCAGGACATGGTGTGGTTATTGAGTCTCGATTGGATAAAGGTCGAGGATCTGTTGCCTCAGTATTAGTTCAGAACGGCACCCTAAACACGGGAGATATTATCCTTGCTGGCCATCAATACGGACGAGTTCGAGCGTTGGTTGATGAAAGAGGTCAGAATATA
>MDTF01009069.1_pt1 | contig 18324 bp, 17 predicted proteins | sample 811191 | NCBI WGS metagenome assembly MDTF01 (sample SAMN05326649, study PRJNA326480) | marine metagenome | isolation source: seawater | place: Southern Ocean | collected 2011 | reverse complement strand
TTTAAATTTAAGATGACTATCCCAGTGGTAGGGAGTTATTTCTTCTTTTTTTATGCTATTAACTATGTCTTGATCACCGCCTAAACACCAAGCACCAAGGAACTTTTGATCTAATATAGATCCTTGAATTTGAAAATCAATTATAGTTTTTATAATTCTCATTATTTAGTAAAGCAAATCAATCGGGATTTTGATTTCATTTATGGAAGGTTTAAAAATATGTCTTGTTGTTTTGATTGGAAACTTCTTTTTCTTCTGTATTTTTTTAAAAACATCCTTAACTGTTATTTTAATACCTTGCTTCCAGGATGCTAATGTTACCTCATTACTATTATAGTCTTTTCTTATACAGGGTATTCTAGAAAGGCCAAGTTTCTTTGCTGCATTATACCTATGATGCCCATCCATAATTGCACTGGTATTTATTTCAATGACAATAGGTACCGTCCAAAATTTTTCTAATAGAATTTTTTTAGCTAGCCTAGAAGATTCATCAGCATCATGCTCTTCAGTTTCAATTAGGTCTGCTAAGCTTATCAATCTTAATTCACTCATAGCAAAAAAAACTAAACTTGAAATGTTTTCAAGCAATCCAATAGGTATTCGTTATCTCTGGTATCTCTTACAGCAACTCTAATGCAATTACTTTTGCCAAAACTTTTTTTACCTGAGCAATCCTTTACCAAAATACCGAACTTATTACATAAGTCAATTGAAATTTTTGTAGCATTTATTCCTTCAATTTCCATAAGAATATAGTTTGCTTGTGATTGGAATGGAGTAATATATTTTATTTTAGACAGCCCCTCAAATAGCTCCACCCTTCTTAACCCAATTTTTTTACAACTTTCAATATATTCATCCGTATATTTGCCTATAATCTGTAAATAGAACTCTGATACAGAATTAATATTCCATATCGGTAAATCAGACTTAACTTTTTTCATTATTTTTTGATTAGCGCTAGCCATCACCCCTAGACGAAGACCGCCAATACCATAACTTTTTCCAATGCTTTTAATAATAATTAAATTATTAAAATTTTCTAGATCATTTGTATTGAGTGCTGATGACTCGAAGCCTTTATCAGCAAAATCTAAAAAAGATTCATCAAGAACTAAATATTTATTTTCTTTTTTAAGAATTTTTAATATGCCTATAACATCCTTGTACGGAATAAAATTTCCTGATGGATTATCAGGATTTATTAAAATAATTCCATCGTTATTACTTGCAATCCTTAGAAGATCTTTCTTTCCATACCTGAAACCTTTGGTTGATGGAATATGGACGTCTGCATTAGTAAATCTAGCAGTATATTCCTCAAAAGTAGGACTAAAGATAGCAAGCTTCATTTTTAGTGAAGAAGTTAAAACACTAATTAGCTCAGCTCCACCATTTCCAACTACAATATTCTTAGGGTCTACATTAAACATTTTTGCTGCCAGAAGAGCCTGAACTTTTTCACCTGATGGATAACTCTGTATTAGCGTGTCTAAGCTATAATGAATTTCATTGCTCATTCTTTGAGAAGGAAAGTATGGGTTTACCAAATAACAGAAGTCTATTAGATTATCAAAACGCCAATAACCTCCATATCTCCCAGACAACATCTCAAATTTCTTTTTTGGCTTAGCAAAGATAATTTCTGCATTATCAAGGTCTTGTAAATCATCTATCTCATACCAAAGCTCACCATTTAATGGCAGTGCTTTCAGTTGATTCGTATCTAAATTAACAATAACCTTTAAAACCTGTTCATAATATTCATTATTACCGAGAGCGCTTGCATAGGCTTCTAAAAAAGGGACATAGATATCTTTTAAAAATTTCTTTGAAAATTTATAGATGTTTACCGTCTTAAAATAAGTATCAGCCTCGTTATAGTTGAACTCTGACTTTGATATGAAGTGGTCAATTCCATACTCATGGTTAATCTTAACAACAGTTCCATCCATCCAGGGTTTAAATTTATCAACAACTGCGATATTTTCAAATTTATTATTGATAACTTGTTTAAATACTTCTTTTTCAAAAATTAAATCACTCTCAATAAGAATAGTGTCATCTTGGACAAGATATTTCTTTGAAAGATAAACAGAATATATGTTGTTTGTTGAAGCAAATTCTGGATTTTCAACATATAGGATCTTAATTCCATTATAGCTTTTACCTAATAATTTTTTTAATTTATCACCCTCGTAACCAATAATTAAAATAATTCTATCTATTTTAAAAGATGTAACCGTATCTAGGCAATGTTCTATTAAAGTCTTACCATTAATTTTAACCATACATTTAGTTTTATCAGACGTGGCGGTACCTAGTCTTTTTCCCATTCCAGCTGCTGGTATTAATACTTGCATAAAAAGTTCTTCCTATATTTATTTTAAAAAATGATCGTCTGGTAAAATTGGTTTTGCGCTACTGATAAACAATTTATTGTAAGCCTCTTGAATCTTGTTGTTAGTAGCCAGTCTATGTACTTCTATTAGCATGATAGGGAAATAAAATGCTCCAGCTCCAATTATTAATAATACTCTAAAGTCTAAGTATGCGTGCGTAACATACAAATGTAATAATGAAAGCAAGGGAAGTAAGAAAATAAGAGTCTCTTCATGATAAAACTTACAGACACATTTTCTTATAAAATCATAAACAATGATGTTCTTTCTTTTATTTATCATTTTAAACGAGATATCATTTGCAATGCCTTTAGATCTTTTTTGCTGATTTTCCATAATAATTGAAAACCATGCCATGGAATGACGCGCATAGGTTAAAACAGATGCAATTATGGCTAGTATGGAAAAAGGTACTAGCCAATTACCACTCCCGTTAATTGCGCCAATAGCCAAGCCAGATATAATGGCTGTAGAAGAAATGACATGCATAATCCAATCCATATACTGCCCTGATACCCCTTGAGTCTGATTAAATCTTGCGACACCACCGTCAACGTAATCAAATAAATAATAAAATAAATAAAATAAAGAACCTATAAAAATATAAGTGGTATTTTGAGTCGAAATTAAGATTGCTCCCAAAATAGCAAAAGTAGCAGAAATCCATGAAATAGCATTTGCACTAATTCTTAAATTTACACTCATCCAAATAAGGTAAATTGATGGAGGAACAAATATCCCATCAAACCAATCTGAATATGAAAAAAAACGACCTTCTATGCACTTTTTTTTAACTTCACTAAAGCTGTAAAATTTTCTATAGCTCATAATATTTAACTATTCTCATTTATTTTAATAATTCTACTAATTCTTGTTTTAACAATCTCTTGCGTAGGTATATTTTTATCAAAGGATTGATAAAACAACATGAGGTTACTATAACATTTTTTATAATCTTGAATTTGTATCTCCATTAGCTCATCTAATCTTTTAGAAAGGGTGTCTGATGGGTTATCTATATTTTTAGTGAAGGTAACTACTGGGTTAAAATCAGAAAAATATTTATTTTCATTGGTGTAGTTACAGTAAAGTATTTTTTTTCCAATTCCGAATGCTTCTAGCAAAGAAGTTGAACAAAAACCTGAAATAACCATCTTTGATTTCTCCATCAATGGATATATGTTTCTTACTGAAAAATCTGTATCAATAATTTCAATATTATCTTCATATATAGACTTGTAGTAATCTTCTTCTGACATACCTATTTCTGGCATTACCCATTGATCTGAGTTCCTTTCAGACCTAAGGATAACAGCAGCTTTTAAATTTCTTTTTCTTAAATAAGCCGCAAATTCAAGATCAAATAACTTCATTGCCTTCATGCTATCTTGAACGTCTTGTCCAAAACCTATATTACCCCTCCAAGAAGAAACAACTAAAATATCTAGCTCATTCGCATCAAGCTTATCTTCATATTTATCTTTAAAATGCATACTTGCAAGTAAAGAGCCAACGGGATAGAAATTATTTACAGTCCATAATCTTTTAGGGAAATTATCTACCTCATAATTTCCAAAACAAAATAAATGCTGGCAATGATATAGGCTATTATTATCTACATCATAATTTAGTCGAAAGCCATTTTGAATAGCTATAAAAGGAATTTCTGGAATATTTTTTGATAGCCAAGCAAATTTAGTGCAATTATCTATAGAGGTTATTACAGCTTTTGGGTTTGCGGCCTGAACGTATGATTTAATATAAACACAGAGCAACTGCCAAAGAATATTTTTAGTAAAGCCTTTGTTGGAAGTGTATTTTTTAAATATTTTTAGATCTTTTAGGTTCATAAAAAACCTTAATAGTATTTTATAAGTTAGTACTATTTTTACCGGTCTAGTTTTATAAACACTAAGACTATAAATTTCAGGAATTATATCCTTGATTATAATAGAGTTAGTTTCATCAAAGATTATTACATCACTATATTTTGGTGAAACAAAAGAAATTAGGTTGGAAAAAATTGGCATCTAGGATTCTTTAGCTAAGTCCTCTAATGCTCTTCTATTAATCTTACCACTTTGGGCTTTTGGAAAATTATCAATTACAATTATTTTCTTAGGAAAGAAGACTTTGTCCAAGGAACTAGTGCTATTTTTTCTTATAATTGCCAAATCTTCTTTTGATATATCTTGAATTACAAAGGCAACACAGCCAATTACTATATCTTGAGAATCTCTTAAAGGAACAACCACTGCACCTTCTGTCTGAGGAAATTTTGATAAAGTATATTCTATTTCTCCTATTTCAATTCTTCTTCCAGCAATTTTAATCTGGCTATCTATTCTTCCTGTACATTCTAGGTATCCATATTCGTTTATAAACCCAAGATCTCCAGTTTTATACCAAAGACTATCATCATCATCCCAATCAAACTTAACAAAAACATCATTAGTTTTTACTTGATCATTCAGATATCCTTTAGTTATTTGCGGTCCTGAAAATATTATCTCTCCCTTTTTTGCGCCATTAACTGGTAAATTATTTTCATTAATTAAAACAATTTTATGCGAATCAAATGATTTGCCAATGGGTACGATATTATTTTTAAATGACCTATCCTCATCCTCCTTAGTATATTCATATCTAGATATATAAATTGTAGTTTCTGTTGGGCCATATAAGTTTTCAATAGTACTATTTGGAGCTGCTTTTCTCCATGAATTTGCAATATGCACAGGGAATTGCTCTCCGCAAAACATACTATGAGTCAAATCAGGGAAAGAGTTTTCTTTAAGATTTCCAGTCTTCATCATAAAATTAGCGATTGATGGAACTGAATTCCAAAATGATATTTTTTCTCTAATAATGAAATCGCTAGGTACCAGCATCTCTTTTTCAGGAAGAACGCACAAGGTTCCTTTCATGTACCATGTAAATAATATATCTGAAACGGAGGGGTCAAAGCTCAAATCAAAAGTCTGTGATGCTCTAAAATTTTTTTTAAATGGGTATAAGTTTGACATATTCAAAATAAAGGATTCAATATTTGCGTGGGATACTTTTACTCCTTTTGGAAGACCTGTGGAGCCTGAAGTATAGTTTATATAAGCCAAGTCACTGTAATTACATCTCATGGGCTCATCCAGTATATCTATATCTTTATTTGTTGATGCATTTATCCACCTAAAGTTATCTTCCTTGGGTAATTGAGAGTCAGGGATAATAGTTAGCTCCATCATAGATAAGAAATTCATATCAAGTGCCTCTAAATCATTCACATCACCAACAAGAAATCTTATTTTAGAACTATTTATAATTGATTCTATCTTTGTATTATTGTACTTAGGATTTATTGGAGTAAAGTGACAACCTGAAAATAGTATGCCTAAAAAGCCAATATATGAAGAGGCTTTTCTTTGACCAACAATTCCAACTGTTTCATTTCCCTTGGCTCCATATTGAAGTAAAACAGAAGCTACAAATAATGCTTTTTTAAATAAATCGCCATAGGAAATTTGATGCTTATCAACCTCAAGAGCACAATCCTTTAAAGAAGATTTATTTTTTGTAAAAATAGATGATGAAATATTCATAATTTATAAAACCCATTGAATTAAACGCTAGAGTTAACAATATTCATGATTTCTTTTACTGAAATAGAATCTGCTATATCTGATGGACTCAGATCTACTCCTAGCTTTTCCTTAAGAGCTATCATTATTAACATATGGTTAAGAGAGTCCCAGCTAATATTATTTTCCATACTAGATTCTGCAGTTATGTCTTCTTCTTCAAGAACGGAAGAAATGACAGCAATAATATTTTCAAGAGAAATATTTTTATTTAAAATAAGTGATTGGTTTTGTTTTGCATAGTCTTTGCTGGTAATGGCATACCTCCAGCCATCAATGAAGGCACCATTTTGATAATAATGTTCTTTTGCTATGCCCTCATGACTCATGCCTGTTGCAAGAATAGATTCTATTGTTTTTTTGTTATTTGCCATAGTGACACCGTGTATACGGTTTAACCCAAGAACGTTGAATACAAAGTCTTTTAAAATTTCTTGAATTTGAAGAATATAACCCAGGCCCCATAATTCAGGATCTACTCCATAACCCCACTCAATTGATTGTCGTGAGAAATTTAGGTCAATCAATCCTGCAGTGCCAATTAAGTAATTATCTGATTTTCTTCTAATAAGCCAGTATGTAGTTATTCTAGAACCTTCACTACCACTCATTCGTAACAATAGCTTGTCCATGTATGCTGCTGTTTCAGATATATCAACAAATGGATTAAATTCAAAATGATCATAAAAGCGAGAATCTGTTGAATATCTATGCATTTCATTCAAAGCATCTTTGGAGAAGTGATCGAAATATACATCATAATCTTTTGAACATTTACTTTTATTCAAAAAAGCATTTCCAGGCAGCTCTCTAGAAAAATTATTATAAAATTCTTTTTTATCTTCAATCATAATCTTAATATTAAATTATCGACCTACCGCCATCAATTACTAAATTTTGACCATTCATATACACAGACGCATCAGAACATAAAAATTGAATCGCTGATTTATATTCATCAGGTTCTGCCATTCTGCCAACAGGTATTAGTTCGTTGATTTTATTAACAAACTCATCATCTTGATCAATATATACACCTCCAGGAGAAAGGGCATTCGATCTAACTCCCTTACTTGGCCAATACGATGCTAAATAGCGAGTCAACCCTATCATTCCAGTTTTTATAACAGAATATGTTATTGGCTTAACTGCCTGAAGCTCTTCGGAAAGATTTTTTTGCTGATAGAGTCTTTGATCAGGAGCGATTACTGATAAGTCTGATGAGATATTTAATATTACTCCTGCTCCATTTTTTGCCATGATGGTTCCAAAAACCTTGCTGCATAAAAATGCACCAGTTAGGCCAACTGAAAGTTCAATATTCCACCTATCGATAGAAAAATTTTCAAGCCTTGTTGTTCTGACATTGCTCTCAATAGAGGATGTGGTTGGGTTGATAGCAGCATTATTAATCAGGATATGAACAGTTTTTCCAATGCTTTGGAGGTCTTTTGCAACTTCGACTATACTTTTTTCAGTAGTTACATCCATGCTATAACAGACTATTTTTTCTTTTGAATAGCCTGCTGTTATTAGTTTATCCCTAGCCTCATTTAAATTATTGATACAGAGATCAGTTAAAATAACCTCTGCTCCAATTTCAAGAAGGGCTTCGGCATGCTTAGTCCCAAGCAGTCCTGCAGCGCCAGTTATTAATGCAGTTTTATTGGTTATATCAAATTTTTCTAATTTATTATTCATTAGTATTACTCTGCATTATAGCTTTAATATATTCTAAATTGTATGAAGCTGTCTTGTAAGAATCATTTTCTCTACTTGTTTCTAGAGTGAAAAACCCACTATAACTCTGTATTACTGGATGTTCAAAAAAAGCACTTAGATTTGCTATTCCTGTTCCTAATTTAACATTAATACCATTCTTATCTTTATCTTTTATATGAATATGCATTATCTTGTTCTGTAAAAGGTCTAAATCTCTTGCGATATCATGACCAAAATAGCTTGCATTACCAATATCATAGACCAAGCCTAGATTCTTAGACATTATATTAGAAAGATACTTGGATACATCCTCGCCGCTCTTATCTGTTTCAATCAAGATAAGCATGTTTTTTTTCTCAGCTATATCCACCAGCTTTTTTATACAAGGAATCATATTATTTTTTTCAATCGAACTTCTATCAAAGAGAGGTAGAATTACGTTATTAATTCCTATTTCTTTTAAATAGCTGATTGACTCTTTTACATCTTCGAAGATATCTGCATCAGACAATGGATAATCAATAATATAATTAATACATGAGGAATAGGGTATTAATTTATTTTCAGTAAACTTTTTTTTTTAATCTTTTTCTGCCTTCATAAGAATATAGAGGATTTCTTTTATCCTTTTTTCTATCAAAAACTAGTTCAATACTTTGAAATCCTAACTGTTGAGCAAGGGGAAACTCATCTTCCCAATTATTTATTGGGAACCAGTCAAGATCACTGCTATTTAGAGGGTCTAGCAGTCTGCCTTGCATAATACCCAAAGCATTTCTTGTCATATACCTTAACCTATTTCTTTTATCAGATTGGCTAATAAATCTGTATCTTTTTTTGCTTCATCGAGATTTCTATAGTTTGTTTTAAACAACATTATAGATTTCTGATATTCTTCAGCTATAGGGCATAAGCCTTTATCCATTATCAAGCCTCCAATTTCTTTTCCTTTAAATACTGGCTCAAGATATGGATTTACCCAGGCAGAATAAAAACCGCTACCACCCATTTTAGTATACCTACTATAGAAATCTTTCCATGATATACCTTTTAACTCTTTTCCTAAGTACCTTACTCCATAAGTATAATACGTATGAATTGAGTCTTTGGATTGAGATTGCGGTACAAAAAATTTACAACCCTTAACCGCCTCATTAAACATTTCTCCTATTGACATTCTTCTTTTAACAAGAAATTCAATTCGTTCTAGTTGCGCAAGCCCTACAGCGGCAGTAATCGCATTCATTCTATAATTTAAGCCCAATACGTCATGCCTCTCATAGTCAGGATCTTGAAATTCAGAAGAAGCTAAGCTGGTCCTTCCTGCGCTAGGAGTTAAATTTTTATACCCAATTCCAGAGAATTTTCTAACTTTTTGAGCCAGATCTGGGTTGGATGTGATGACCATGCCGCCTTCTGAGCCAGATGACATGTGTTTTTTATTTTCAAAACTGTAAACAGCCATGTCTGCGTGGGTACCGGGGAATTTATTCTTATGGCCTCCAGTAATTGTTTCTGCTGAGTCATCAATCACAATAAGATTATGTTTTTTTGCTAGTGCCATAATAGGCTCTATATCCAATGGGAGACCAAATAACGAAACAGCCATTATAGCTTTAGTTTTCGGCGTGATCTTATCCTCAATTGTATTGACATCAATACACCAAGAATTGGGATTAATATCTACAAATACAGGAGTTGCTCCACAAGCCACAGTTACAAGAGAGTTCATAATCACAGTTAGTCCGGGCTGAATAACCTCGTCACCAGGACCAATATCTGCAGCAACAAGACACGCATGAAGCCCTGACGTTGCAGAATTGACTGCAATGGCATATTTAGCTCCAGATAATTCACAAAACTTGTCCTCAAACTCAGTAATCCAAGGAAAGCCTCTGTAAGCATCACTTTCTGAGTCTAAAACCCTAAGAGCATACTCTGCTTCATTGCCGTTATATTTTCCAAAAGGGTTTTTATAATCTGGTTTCATATTTTTTTCTCTTAATTGATTTGTGGTTAAATTTTCTTAGATAGTTGAGCAGCTTTCCACTCATCATTTCTAAACAAGTTTATTTTAGCTAAATCTGGATTTAATAAAAACAACTTATTTATCTCATCACGAGTTGCATAAGTCCCTAACATCCTTTGAATGAAAGATAATAGCCAATAATCTTCTTCAAAATCTAAAGTTAGTCTTATAGGAAGCTTAAATCCACTATTATTTTTCATATGATAGATTTTAATATTTGGTACTTTTTCAACAAAATACCACATCATTTCTGTATCTGTATTTTCCTCTACGCCATCTAAAGCTCTTTGAATAATTTCTTTAGTTAAAGAATAGCCAACACTTGCATCTCCTTCGGATGACGACTTAGTTGGACAAACGCAATCATAATCATTATCTATAAGAAGATTCATACTGTCTTTCATTTGATCTCCATCAAAGAATGGATCATCCGCATCAATAGTATGAAAATTTTTAATACTGAAATAATTTGCACAATCCAGCCATCTTTTTAGCTTATTATTTAAAGATCCTCTAAAAAATTTTACATTCATCTTCTTAGCTAGGGCTTCAATAGGGTTATCTGATTCGTCAGAACTAGTGCAAACTATTGGCTCAATACCATAATAAATACATCGCATTACAACATGACTTAAAACAGTTTCTTCATTACCAAACTCAAGAAAACATTTATTTGGGAGTCTTGTGGACGATGACCTGACCGTAATAAAGCCAACTGTATTGAAATTTTCCATTTTTGCTATTTTAAAATAATTTATAAGTTGATTTAGTTTTAGTCTATCATTTGCTCTGATGTGCCTTGTTCAATAATAGACCCATTATCTAACTTATATATTTGGTCACAATGTTTAACAGTTGAAAGCCTGTGGGCAATTATTATAATTGTTTTGTGACCATATAGCTCCTTTATTGAATTCATTACTTCGGATTCTGTATTCATATCTAATGCACTTGTGGCTTCATCTAAGACTAAAACAGATGGATTATTATATAATGCTCTAGCAATTCCTATTCTTTGCCTTTGTCCTCCTGAAATCCTTACACCACTCTCACCAACAAAGGTTTCAATGCCATCTGGTAAAGAATTAATAAACTCTTCGAGTTGAGAAAGCTTAATAGCATTTTGTAATTTATCATTATCTATCTCATCATCAGATAAGCCAAAGGCAATATTTTTTCTAAATGAGTCATCGAGCAAGTAAATTGATTGAGATACATAACCAATATTTTTTTGCCAAGATTTAATATATTGATTGTTTATAGAGACTCCGTCTACGGACATTTTCCCGCTTGTGGGGTGTAATAAGCCTAAAATTATATCTACCAAGGTACTTTTGCCAGCACCGCTTGAGCCAATAAAACCAATTGTTTGTCCTGATTCTATTATTAAATTTATATTATTTAGAGCCTTTCTTTCAGCTCCTTCGTATAAAAAATTAATATTTTCTAAGTTAATAGATTTTGAATAATTTAATCTATCGATAAAGGTTTTTCTTGTCTCAACAACTTCGTTGTCTAGTTCTTTTTCAATTATATCTATTACAGGAATACCAAATCTTAAAGCTTGGATATTTGAGACAAGTCTTGAAATAGAAGGGAGTAGCTTGAATGCAGACATTGCGAAAATACCAAGAATTGAAATGATATCTTCAGAGGCGGTATTTGAAAAATAAAGAGATAAGATCAGGGCTGATAATGACAAAACTGTTAAAAGTTCAAAAAAAATCTTAGGCATTCCTTGAAGCGTTGTTTGAAGCCTGCCTGCGTTTAAACTAATACCTGTACTTGAAGAGTAATAATTAGAGAATACTGACTCAAAACCATATAATTTCACATCTTTTATGCCGCTTATGCCTTGTTGCGCAGTTTGGATTCTTTTTGCCTCGTGCTCTTGTCTAGCCTCGCCCCATCTTGATGATTTATTTTTTGAATACAAATACAAGGATAACGATCCAATAAAATATATAACTAAAACAGATACAGCTCCAAAAGGCTCTACTATTAGCAATAATGTAAAAATACCTATGATTATAAAAATATCAGTTAACAAATATATTACAGGAGCAGTAAATGACATAGCAAACTGCATCGATTCAGTTATGGTATTGCTAATAATTTTAGCTGAGTTTTTTTGAAGATGGTAACCATATGGTTGATTTAAGTATGATCTGTATAATCTTGTAGATACACTTCTTTGAATGGAATAAACAAATTTTGTTTGGATATAAACTAGGTATGCCAGATAACCACTCTTAAATATATAGAAGAAAATAAAAAGAGTTAATGCGTATATGATCAAATCTTGATGACTTGATAATTCTAAAAATGGAAAAATGTCTAAAATAAATTTAGGTAATACGAAATTATCAGAAAGAAGGATACTAAATAATGGGAGTATTAGGGTAATACCAAGGGTCTCAAGTACCGCTCCTAAGATCATAGAAAATATTAAAAATATAAAAATATTTTTAGTTCTTTTAGCGAGAACTTTCCAAAATTTATTAAATATTTTCATCCGCTCTTTTAGTAATAATATCTAATGATAATTTATTTATTTATTGAAATATGCTTTTTCAACCATTCCACAAAATATATGACCAATTAAAATATGACATTCCTGAATTCTTGCCGTATCCTCTGAAGGCACACAGATACATTCACACATCTTATTTATTTGAGCATCATGGGCGCCGGTCAATCCTATAGTGGTGATATTTTTTGTCTTTGCAACCTTAACAGCCTCTATAATATTTTTACTATTCCCACTTGTTGTTATGGGTATAAAAATATCTCCAGGTTCTCCAACTGCCTCAAGTTCACGTGAAAATACATTGTCATAACCATAATCATTGCCAATAGCACTCATTGAAGAACTGTTAGTTCCTAAAGCAATAGAAGCTAATGGATTTCTATCAAAAAGAAATCGGGATGTGAATTCTGCGGAGATATGTTGAGCATCGCCAAAACTTCCTCCATTACCTGCTAATATAACTTTTCCACCATTGTTTAATGATTCTAAGGATTTTTCAGCTAAATTATAGACTCTTGAAATACATTCATCGCTGTCTAGCAATAATTTTTTCGTTGCTATGGAGTCGTTAATAATTTCCTTAATATATTCTTTTTTCATAATAATCCTTCTAATTTATTTAATCCTATCCAAAAACCTTCTCCGCCATTTTTATGTCCCTGCCATATCTCAGGAATGAATGCTGCATTTGGACAATTGTCATTTAAGATATTACTAAGTTTTATAAAATCTATCTCGCCATCTCCAACCTGAAGCCCTTCGCCATTTACTCCGCTAGCATCTCCCATATGCAAATAAGCTGTCACTGGGGAAATTTCTTCAGCAAATTCATAAAAATTAAATCCAAAATGATTGCATGTGAGCATGCTATGAGAGACATCAAAGCACATTCTTAATCCTAACTTATTACACCATTTAACAATTTCATCAGGTTTAACAAAAAGATTTTGGTATCTTTGCCCTCCAAAATGCCAAGGAAAGGGTGCCATAGTTTGAGGAATAACCTCAACGCCTTCCATATTAAGCTTATCCAAGCTATCTCCAAAGGTAGTATAATAATTATCTTTATCCTCTTCTCTAAGAGGTTCGTCCATAGAAAAACCACCAATATTAGTAACAATCATTGGTTTAAGGGTTTTTGGGAAAAAATCTTTTAATGAGTTTGTAATATCAATAATTCTTTGTGTATCTTTAATGGAATTATTTCTATAATTATCATCAGGAGTTGCAAGATCCATTAGTTGACTATTTGCAAATAATTCAGGTGCATGAACAATAAAATCCATATTATTAGTTTCTGGGATATAGTCTCTTGGATTTAAATCCATGTCTGAAAATGAAAAATGGAATTCAAAGAAATCAGGATCAATCTTTGAAGAGTATTCCTGAAAATCATGGTACCTTACCGGGACTCCCCATGGCCTATTAAATTGATATTTTTTAGGCTCAATCAAATCGTTATTAATATCGGAGTCAAAGAAAAAATCTTCTGAGATCATGTCACGTTTAAGAGTTTTTCCGATAAGATCTTCATAATTCTGAGGAGAAAGGCCTTGTCCAGGGCTCCTTACTTTAATATGGCTTGCCTCTATGATTGTTCCTTTAGGTAAATCTGAGCTAGAAACTAAGCTTTTGCCTAAGTTTTCTCTATTTATCATTTCTCCTTGTGAAACAATTCTTTCATCCCCCCTTCCAAGGGATTGCTCAATTTCTCGAATTCCTATTACCAAATCAGAAAATTGATTAAACTCTAAACTAGCAGCATGATCAGGGCCTTCCATATTTCTATCAAGTGTAAAGTGCCTTTCGATAATACTAGCGCCCATTGCCGTAGCAGCTAAAGAGACGTTTATTCCTCTTTCATGTCCGGAATAGCCAATATTAGAGTGAAGTTTTTTAAGGCCGTCTATCCATCTGAGGTTTATGTCATGCAAAGGAGCCGGATAAGTACTATTGCAATGCAGTATTGCAAATTCAACTTCTCTTTTATTTAAAAAACTTATTGTTTTCGTTACCTCGTCAGTTGTGCTCATGCCTGAAGACAATATTAAAGGCTTTTTAGTTTGAGAGAGTCTATCCAGCAAAGGTAAATTAGTAAGGTCTGCAGAAGAAACTTTGTATGCATTGACATTGAAAGTTTCAAGAACTTCGACGCTTTTTAAATCCCACGGAGTGCATAAATATAAAATTCCTTTTTCTTTACAGTAGTCTGATAGCTCCTTATGTTCTTGATTAGTTATTTGGAATCTTTCTAGAAGATCTAATACATATTCAGTACCCAAATCATCTCCAGATTTTTCAAGTGTTCTAGTTCTGTATGTTTCTTCCATATGTCGCATTTGAAATTTGACGCAATCTGCTCCAGTTTTTTGAACTAGATCAATCATATCTTTTGCTCTCTGCAAACAGCCATTATGATTATTTCCAATTTCAGCTATGACAAATGTGTGCTTCGAACCAATCTCAATTCCGTTAATGTTCATAATTTTTATTTTACCTAATCTTTATCTCTTATTGTCCAAGATCTCATACCATCTTCAACAAAAAGAAAGTCTGTGAGTATTAAATCTTTTTTCTTCATTGCTTTTATAAATCGATGTTTGTCTAAAGGTTTTGTATAAAATAGAAAGAAACCTCCGCCTCCAGCGCCGAGAAGTTTACCACCTAAAGCTCCGTTATTAATTGCATAATTATATATTGAATCAATTTCTTCACTAGATATTTTGTTACTAAATTTACGTTTTAGCTTCCATGCCGTGTCTAAAGAAGAACCAAAATCTGAAAGATTCCCTCTTATCAACTGATCTTTCATTGAGTAACACAAATCAACTGCTTTTTTAACCCTAGTATTTACATCCTCTGATTTCATTGCTTCTTTTTGATCTATATGTATTGAGTCACCCTCTATCGATCTTGATTGAGGTAATTTAAACAGCATAAGGTTCTCTTCCAATTCAAGTAAAATATTTTTAGATATCTTTAAACTATGAATATGATTTTTATTTTTTGTAAATTCTATAAAATTTATCCCTCCAAAGACAGTTGCATATTGGTCTTGCCAGCCTCCTGAGATATTCATATGGAGGCGTTCAGCTTGAAATGCTATTTCAGCCATATCATGCAAATCCCATTTATCAACCCTAAATTCATTAAAACATCCGATTACAGCAGCAGAAACAACAGAAGATCCACCCAAGCCAGAGCCCTTTGGAAAATCTGAGTGAATAAAAAGTTCAAAGCCGTAATTAGGTTTTATTGCATTTAAAAGAGATTTGAAAAGATTAAAATCATTATTGTCATTTTGCAATGCCTCATCTAAATTGGATGCTTCCCAGTCTTGATCTAAATCAAGTGATTTAATGATTATTTTTTTATCATTCCTTTTTTTTAAAAAAGCATGACTATAAATAGAAATAGTTGCATTAATAACAGCTCCTTTATTCTTAACAAAAAAATGTGTTAAATCTGAGCCACCTCCACCAAATGTTATTCTTGCAGGAGCTTTTGATCTTGCGTATATTTTCTGTTCATTTTGAAGAGGGAGATGCTCTTTACTAGCTATATCAAAGAGCGTTTTGTCATCTCGCAGAATAGGTATTACTTTTATATTATTATCAAGATTTTTTAGAATTTCTTCTCTTGAGGTCTTCATATCAAACCAAATAAAATCTTTATTGTAATGATTTTCTATCGCATCATCCAATGATGCATTATTTAAAAGAGCATCTCTTATATCGCCATCTGTAGCGACACCAACGATTGTGCCTTTTTTTATGTCATTGGCTATAAAAACAATTCCATTTTTATTTAAATCGATTAATTCCATACAATCACGGATTGATGAAGAAGGTATTACTAAAAATAGTTCTGGGTTCATTTTTGTTTATCTTTTAAAATTGAAGTTTAACACTGATAAGAAAATAGTCAGTAACAAGATTTATTCAAATAGGTTTTATTATAACCTTTGACAGCGAATCAATAACTTTAATATCTTTAATATCTTTAATATCTTTAATATCTTTATTTTGGTCTCTCAAGAGAAAATTATTTTTTATGCCAGCATTTATACTTGCTTCAATATCACTAAAATTGTCTCCAACCATTAAAGAATTATCAATATTTATATTAAACTCATTGAGAGCCTCTTTAAACATCCCGGAACCAGGCTTTCTAGTTTCTTCTTTTAACAGGTACTTGCCTTTTCCATAAACTGGATGAAATGGAGAATAAAAAACACCATCAATAACAATATTTTTTTCTTTAAATTTGTTTATCATCCAAAGAGTTAATTCATCAAATTGTTTTTCTGTATAAAGTCCCCTTCCAATACCTGCCTGGTTTGTGACTATTAATATAAGGTATCCTGCTTTATTTGCTAAACTTAAAAGTTCAAAAATTCCAGGCATGAAATCAAAATTCTTTTCTTTATAAACATAGCCGTAGTTATAGTTGATCACACCATCTCTATCAAGAAAAAGAGCTGGAGCTGGATATAATTTTTTTGAATTGGTCGAGTTAATATAAGCCTTCATTATAAAAAATTTATATTATTTTCTTCCGTAGTCATCTTTGTAACGAGTAAGCTCTTCTTCACCAAAATATTCACCAGTTTGAACTTCAATAAATTCAACCACTTTATCTGTTTCATTATATGCCCTATGCTTTGATCCTAAGGGGATTAAAATCATTTCTCCATATGAAATTTTATGATCATTATCGTCGATAGTAATGGAAAGGCTACCTTTAACAACAACCCATAATTCTTGTCTTTTTTGATGGGATTGATAAGATAATTTTTGCCCAGGATTAACAGATATTTTTTTTACTTTTGTATTCTCTTCATCAAGTAATATCTCATATTTTCCCCAAGGCCTTATATCAATTTCATTCATATAATTATTTATTTTTTATTACTAAAATTACTACTCACTAAAGCAAAGACAATAGATAGAATTATTCCCAGCAATGTTATTAATATACAAATTCTAGCTCTATTTGGACTTGACTTGTATACAGGAACAATTGGAGGGTCTATCGTAGATACTAGATAATCATCCTTAACACTAGCAATCATATTTTCACTTAATTGTTTCAATATTAAGCTATTGATGCTGAGTCTTAAGTCTTTATTATTTTCAGCTACCAGTGCATTTTTAAGATAGTCCAATGAAGCTTTTGATTCTCTTAGTTTAATTTCTCTAGTAACATTATTTACCTCTCTAATTACTATGGATACTATTTCTTGAGCAAAAACAGGTGACAAATGTTCAAAAGATATTGTAATTAGTCCGGTTTCCTCATCTTTATTAACTTCTAACGCTTTTAGGGCTGTTTCATGCACCTCTAAGTAAGTTGGTTCTGATTGAAATACCCCAGATGCCTCACGTACCCAAATATTTCTACTATCATCATAGATTTCATTATCATAAATTATCTTATTTAGTCCTGCATCATAAGAGCTAACTGCCATTAATTTTGGTTTTATTGCTTCAAAAGACATAAGATGCTGAGCAAATTGTCGGGACTTTATAATTTTTGCAACATAAGTACCGCTGTCTAATCCGCTCGAAGGAATAGAGACTCCTGCCATAGATGCCAGCCCTCCATATTGGGATGCTAGAGCTGACAGCCCTCCTCCTGAAGACTGATTATTAACATCGCTCACTTTAATAAGTGCGGAGGATTGATATTTGTTTGGAAGGGAGAGTGCAAAATAAATTGAAAATATAGCAAAAAATAAAGTAATCAAGATGACTGCAATTTTCTGTTTCCATAAAGTTTGAATTATTTCAAGAATGTCTAAAGAGTTTTCTGAATCGTTTAAGTGTTGATCTGTCATATTAAATGTTTGCAAATACCAATTTATTTGAATAATTATATCTTATGTCAAGTATAAATTAATATAAGTAGCTAAAGTTTATATATGGTACCCGGAGCCGGACTTGAACCGGCACGCCATTGCTGGCGAGGGATTTTAAGTCCCTTGTGTCTACCAATTCCACC
>MDTF01007657.1_pt1 | contig 18324 bp, 22 predicted proteins | sample 811191 | NCBI WGS metagenome assembly MDTF01 (sample SAMN05326649, study PRJNA326480) | marine metagenome | isolation source: seawater | place: Southern Ocean | collected 2011 | reverse complement strand
GTTTATTAAATATTTTTTATTTAGAAAACTAATGAAGTATTCATTTATATTATTTTTTATATTTATTTATAATTTTGAGGATTTTGCCATACAAAAAATAATAGTAAGTAATGAAAGAGGAAATTCATTATCTATACTTTCTCCTGAAGAAGAAATCATAAAAGAAATTAAAACGTGTGGAAGACCTCGAGGATTACATTTTTATCAAAAACAAACTAAGTTTTTATTGGCTTGTGCAGATGATGATTTAATTTTAATTTATAATACTAACTCTCATTAAGTAATAAATAGAATTACCAATGTTGCTTCTCCAGAAACATTTGACCTTAACCCTAATGGTAAAACTCTTATGATTTCTAATGAAGAAGATTTAACTGCATCAGAATGGAATTTATTAACAGGTGAATTTATAAATGAATATGAAACAGGAAAAAAACCAGAAGGCGTTCTTATTACTAAAGATGGTAAATTAGCTTTTGTTGCATCTGAGGAAGCTGATATTCGTTGTTTCATAACTAACAATGAAAATATAGTATCCATCGCTTGATTACTTAGTTGACTGGTCACGATCATATGGATTTAACTGGAGAATTGAACAAGATATATTTGTTATGCGTAATTTTACCTAATTATTATTTTTTAAATTAGATAAAATAATAATGAGAATATCAAGTTATCCTTTTCTAGAAGCAGTTATTACTGATATAAATATTAAGCTATAGCTTATATATAATTAACTTTAAGCGTTAATCTCTAACAAGTATAAAAAGGGTGCCTAAACAATTATTATCTACATAAGTATTTAGGAAAAAAGTAATTTTATATGATAATATCTGTTTTACCAATAGCTTGGTATAAAATTTTACTGAAATTAAGGTTTATAGTGTGAGTATATTGGGGAACTTAAATGAAATTTCTAAAAACGGACAACGTCTTCGTTCATTTGATTTTATCCGTGGATTAGCGATTTTAGGTATAATTATCGTTCATTCAACTCAAAATTTTACTTCTAATATAAATTATGTAGATTATTTTTTTGAACTTGGTCGATTTGGAGTTCAATTATTTTATTTTATTAGTGCTTTAACTATGTGTTACATGTGGCAACTTAGAAAAAATGAAAAAAATAAGATTAAAAATTTTTATATTAGGCGTTTTTTTCGCATTGTACCACTCTTTTGGATTGCTATAATTATCTATATTTTTATCAAAGAATTAAATTTAATAGAATGGAAAGAGGAAATACTTTTATCAGCTACCTTGTTACATGGCTTTTCTCATAAAGCCATTAATTCTATTGTCCCAGGAGGATGGTCAATAGCAGTAGAAGCATTTTTTTATTTAATATTTCCATTTTTAATAATGATAATAAAAAACAACAAAAATGTATATCTATTTTGTGCCTTTATTTTTTGGGCATTATATACATTTTTTTTAAGAGATTTTCTTGATAACACGCTATTATCATTAAATTTGATTAATAATTCTTATGTAAGAAAAGAATTTTTATATATGACATTTTTAAATCAATTTCCTATATTTTTATTAGGATGTTATATGTTTTTTCTTATTAATGATGATAAAAAATCTGATAATAAGCTCTTATTATTTTTTATTTCTTGGATAGTTTTTAACCTAATATTAGGGTACATTTATAAAGAAGGACAATTTTATTTTTCATCAGTTTATATATTTTTAGGATTATTTTGTTTTTTTTGTATAAAAAAAAATATCAGTTTTAAACCTATAGAAGTTCTCGGAAAACATTCTTATGCAATATATCTATTTCATCATGTAGTTATTAATCAACTTGAAAAAATTTATACTGAAGATAGAAGTTTAATTATTTTAATTTTAACTATTTTATCAGTCACACTAATTAGTTTAATCATATCAATTTTAACAGATTTTCTAATAGAAAAAAGATTTCAAAAATTAGCAAATCATTTTACTAAGTAATTTTTTTTTTTATCTAATAATATTGCTTTAGTGTTTAAAATTTTGATGTATAAAAAGCTATATTAATAATAACATAAGATTTTAATTGCAAAAAAATATTTATGAAATATCAAATATTATCATGAAACATGATATAAACCCTTTAAAACCATCCCAGATACAAATACAAGATATATGATTATGCAAATTTTAGTAAGGCAATTATAATGCTGCCTGAACACATACCAATTATTCCATATAAGACACATAAAATTAACGCAAACTTCCCAAATGAAAGAGACAGAAGACATATTGTAGCAACTGAACTACTGAGTATAACTTTAAATCGAGATATATTGAATTTATCAGCAATAACACCTCAGAATGGAATAGAAATCATTACTAAAAAACTCGCCAAAATGACCTAATGTGGAAAAAGTGTAGATTATAAATGAAGACGCATTCTTCTGTTTTATAATCACTTATAGAACTCCCCTTACTCCTACTTACTCTTTATTCACAATATTAATTCTTATTGTATGAAAACATATACAAACTTTGTGATAAAAGAATGTCATTTAATCAAATAGCAGAGTGGTTAGATAACAAAGAATATCTATCTACTAGAGGTAAATGATTCAACGGTAATCATATTCATTTAATACTTTAAAAAAAAGAGAACTATTAGAGAACTCAAAAAAAAAAAGTGTTGTTAAATTACAATTTTTAATCAAAAAATATAATTTTTTATACTTACAGTTTAATCAAATTAGTTGTGAAAAGTAAAAATTAAATATTACTTAAGTACTTCATACTTTTCCCATTCTATAAGGAAAAATTATGAAATATAATCAATGGCTTATTCGACTTTGGCTGGTTATATTTAAATATGTATTTAGTTTTATTCGCTGTTACCCATTTTTAATTTATTTTTTTGTAAATTAAGAATATAGGAAGCCAATCTAACTTTCTACAAACTACAGCTAGTTTTATTCGAGACTTATGATTAGAGCAACAACACCAAATGCTAATGCAAGATAATTAATTATTTTCATAAATAGTTGATTATCAATTTTGTTAAATATCTTTTGAGACGGAAAAAATATAATTAAAGGTAAGAACACATAATACAACTTCGTAAAGTCAATATTATTTAAACCAAAATACAAAACTGTAATATACTGTATGACACCCATAGAGAAATAACCATAGGAAATGTAATTCCTGGTTAACACCCTATCCTCAGGGTTAACTAACGTAGAGAATAAGGATAGAAATCCACCACCCATGTTTGTAGAGCCATGAATAGAGCCAATAAGAACCAAAAATAGTTTTCTATACTTTAATAAGTGTTTATTTATAGAAATAATTCTATTCTTATTTAAAATAACAATAGATGAAATTATTAGAAATATTGATACATATATTTTAATATCCATTAAATTTTCTATGTTTATCGCAATAACTAGAAACAATACTAGAAATGGTAAACAGAAAAAATTATATTCGGAGATCAGAGGCTTAATGGAACCTTTTTTATAAATAAGTTGGAGAAAACTTATAGTAATAGAAACCGGCAATAGGACAACTAAGGTTGACTCAAAATTGTAACCCATAAACAATAATAATGGGGTGCCAAATAAAAGTAGACCAACACCAAATACTGATTGGAATATTGCTAGAACAAAAATTACGATGAATTCAATACTTAATTCCATAACATCTATATTCTCACTCTAACTTTATAGTAAAAGAATAAATTATCATTGGATAATTCTAATTAAAATATAATAACTATACGATTTAATTTAAGTCTTAGACCATTTTAGGATTTTTTACTATGGCAATTTAGTTTCTTATTTTTTTAATTATTTACGAGTATAAATTTTTTTTTCAAAATCCTTACAATCGATCCTTGCCTTGTTTAGTTTCCTACTGTTATATTTTCAAATGATTAAACCTTAATGGAGAGTACATATATAAAATCAATTTCTGTGACCATTGAAGGCCAAGGCTCCCCTTCTGTCATGAAAGTATCAGAAGTCGATATTGGAGCTCCCAAAGAAGGCGAGGTTCTCATTCGTCATTCTGTCATTGGCGTAAACTATATGGATGTTTATCAACAAAATGTAGATCTGCAATTTAGGTATCGCTCTTGGTTGAAATGATTGTCAAAGGGTGCACTACTCATTGACCGTATTCTTTCAAGATCACTACAACTTCTTTTTGCACTTCTTTTTGCACTTCTTTTTGCACTTCTTTCAATCTTTTTTGTCTAGCCTCTATTTCTTCTTGCTGTCTTTTAAATCTATTTAACTATATGTTGTTTGTGTAAGCACCTGTTTAAGTTTATCGTTGCGGGCATAATACATTTCAAAAATTGATGTAAGTATGTTATTAAGACAATTTAAGAATTGATTTATTTTATATAAAAAATATTTATTATTGAATAAAATGATTGAAGATTACAAAAATATAAATATAAGTTGTAGTTATTATTATTAATTTTTAAAAGCTTTCATTATGAAAATTGGAGTTAAAGGTATTTGGTTTTATGGACTTGCTGGGTCTGGGAAAACTTTTTCGTCTCATATTTTAAAAAAAAAATTAGATAATTCATTTGTAATAGGTGGAGATGAAGTAAGAAAGCATATAAGTTTTGATTTAGGTTATTCAATTTTTGATCGTGAAAAACAAATTGAAAGGTTAATAGGATTAAATAGGCTTGTATTAAAGAATAATTTTTTTCCTATTTGTTCATAATTATTCATGACTGAAAAAATTTTAAAGCAATGTAAAAATGAAAATATTAAAGTTATAAAAATTGTTCGTTCTTTTGATCAAATTAAAAAAATAAGAAAAATTTATGATTCAGATAAGTATGTTTTTGGGAAAGATATAAAAGAAAATGAAATATATACAGAAAAAATTTTTAATGATGGAACATATAACTTTAAATGTTTAATAAATAATTATGTCTTATAAATATATACCTAGACCAATTATCGATCTTGTAAATATTAAATTAGGTATCCAGTCTGAACAAGCAGTGTTTTCAGAAAGATTATTTGAAGAATTTAAAAATATTAAAAAAGGTGTTCCTTTATTATTACCTGCCGAAAAAGATTTATTTACGTTTGATAACAATGATACTTTCAATATAAATCAAACTGAAATTTTAAAAAACATATATAATACAAAAAACCAACATTATGAAGGATTTAAACATTCATTCAAAAATTTTGTATTTTTATCAAAATTCAAATTGAAATCTTCTTATTTTCCAATTTATAATCATGTCTTAAAATATAATTTAAAAGCTATAAAAAAAATTAAATTTTTGAAAACAAAATATAATCGATTAGGTGCCTTTCAATCTAGAAATGTTCCTCATTTTGGGCATCAAAAAATTATTGAAATGATGTTAGATAATTGTGACCATTTAGTTATAAATCCAGTCATAGGACCTAAAAAAAAAGGAGATGTTTTATTAGAAAATTTAGAAGACATTTTTTTAAATATATTAGCCAAAAAATATAAATATAAAATTTCTTTTATTCCTTATTATGCCAATATGTTTTATGCTGGACCAAGAGAAGCTGTTCATCACTCTCTTTTAAGAATGAAATTAGGTTTTACTCATTTTACTGTTGGAAGAGATCATGCGGGAGCAGCTAACGAGTATAATCCCGACCTTGCTACATCACTTTTAAATTCTATGAAATCTGAAATTGATATTAATGTTATTACACATAATGGTGCTTATTTTTGTTTAAAATGTAATCAAGTGGTTTTGAAAGATAATTGTAAACATAGGAAAATTGATTTAGTAGATATATCTGGATCAACACTAAGAAATTCACTCAGAAAAAATCAAATTTATAAGTTTGCCGATAAAGATCTACAAACGTATATTATAAATAATAAAGGTATGGTATTTAATGACTAATATTTTAGCAACTATTGGCCCTATATCAGAAAGTACTAAGGCTATTAAAAGTATAGTAATGAAAACTAATCTTTTTCGCCTTAATGGAAGTCATAATAAATTAGAATGGCATTTTAACGTCGTTAAAAAAATAAGGAATTTATGCCCAAACGCATTTATTTTAATGGATATTCCTGGAATAAAACCACGAACAGCTAATTCTGAATGTATATCTATTAGTAGAAATGATATTATAACTTTTGGTAATAAAAAAAAATCATCAGAGATAATAATCCCATTAACTAAACCATTACCTCATTTTAACAATAGACTAAAAGAATTTTCTATTAATGATGGACAGTATTTGTTTGAACTAATAAATTCAAATTTAAATTTTATTACAGGGAAATCTAAATCTAATTTTCAACTTCTTCCTAAAAAAGGTCTAAATATCCCAGGAAGTTTATATGACGAAAATAAACAAAAAAAAGTATATATAGATTTTATCAATAATATAAAAGATTTAGACATTGACGCACTAGGGTTAAGTTTTGTTCAAACAGGAAATTTAGTTGAAGAAATAAAAAAAGTAGTTCCTCATTTATTACTAATTTCAAAAATAGAAAATTCTGAAGGTTTAAAAAGAAAAAATGAGATTATCAAAAGCTCAGACGGAATAATGATAGATAGAGGAGATTTAGCAGCCGAAATAGGAAATCATTTTTTATTTAATGCAGTAGAACATATATCTGAAGAGACAAAAAAAAATGGGAAACCGCTTATAATGGCTACTGAAAATTTAAACTCAATGATTGATCGTTTGCAACCTTCAAAGAGTGAAATAATATCTTTGGGACATTCTTTAAGTATTGGAGTTGATTGTATAATGCTAAGTGAAGAAACTGCAACTTCTGTTAATTTTTTAAATACTATAAAATGGTTAAAAAATTATTCTAAAAAACAATTTCAAAGTTTAGAATCAAAAAAATATAATTTTCCTGTGTTTAGTGATATTAAATTTCCTGAATTATGGTCTGCTGTTCGCCAAATTGAAGATTTACCAATAGTTTTATTAAGTAAATCAGGTTATTCTTTACTTCAAGCCATGTCCTTGAGGCAATCAAGGTGTATTACGTTATTTACTGATAACAAAAAAGTAATTAATTTAGCAAAGCTTTTTAGAAACAAGATAAATGTTATTAAAATATCTTCCATTGAAAAAAACACTTCAAATCAAATAAGAAAATGTATAAATAAATATAAATCACTGGTATTTGGTAATAATAAAAAATTAATTGCTATATATGTTTCTCATTATATTAATAAAGTTAGGGCTAATAATTTCTCTTTATTTAATAAAGATGATTTTGATTAATTTTAGAAACATTAAAGCTTTAACGTTAGAAATTAGAGATGTTTTAACTTATCCTTTTTTTTCTTTAATTACATAGCTGTGAAACCTTCTCAGTTGATTATCAATCTCATTAGTGAAGTGTTTTTTAACTGATGATAACTTTGAACTGCAAGCGATTAGATCATTCTTTTTAGTAAATGATTTTGTAAAAATTTTCCAAGTAGACACTCTAACTCGAGCATTCCAAGAATTATCTCTTTTACGTACACAAATCATATTTGACTTCTTTTACTATGTCAAATCTGTAACAAAACTGAGTATTCTCTGGGTTTCGTTTTGTATCTACTCTAATAACAAATTGATAGTAAATTAGAAAAATGGTTCGGATTAAAAGACCTAAGTTCATCTCACATGCACCACACAATGCTATATAAGCTCTACCCTCATATTATATATTACTGAATCTGTGTCGACAGATACATAATGGTGTACCGTTTGGTCTACCCTCCAAGCACACATTACAAAATATGTTTCACATCAATAGGTTATTATTTCATTATAAAAGAATTTAATTTTGACTATTCTATTTAAGTTGAGGTATGTTTATACCTGCATTAATTGCATCGTGTCGAACAGTTAGCAAAGAAGATCCAATAAAGTTTAAAATATTTGCTGTCGAAATAGCATCCACTTTTGTATTTGACAAACCATCTATTATATGTTGTTTTTTTCCTATTCCTCCCATTAAAATTATAGGTAAAGGGAAGTTTTTAGGAATTAAATCTAAAATTGAAAGATCTAATCCTACACCGGTTCCGTCATTATCAATCGATTGAATCAATACTTCACCAATATTTATATCAAGAAGGTAATTCAGATGATAGTTAAAATTTTTATTATACTTTGTTAAACCGTCACTTTTAAAAACAAAGTAATTATTTTTTATAAAGGAAACGTTAATTCCTCCCATTACGGCTTGTGAACCATATGTTTTAGCTAATTCATTGCAAATATTTGAGTTTTTAAATATTAAATCATTAACAAAAATTTTGTCTGCTCCTACTTTAAAATATTTGTCTGCATCATTTAAAGAGTTTATCTTTCCTCCAACTGTCAAAGGAAGAAAGCAAGTTTCAGATATTTGTTCTATAATTTTTAAAAAATTCTTATCGTAATCAGGGCTATTAGATATATTTAAAACCATTAACTCGTCTAGTCCATAGCAAATTTTACTAAGATTATAATTTTTAAATAACCAAGTATGATCACCTATGTATTGTCGCCGGAAGTTTCTACTTAAAATGAAATAATCATTAAAAAAAAGGAATGTAAAAATAATTCTTTTCAATATTAATTACTCAATGAATATTTAATAAAGTTTTTTAAAAGCATAAGGCCATCCTCATGACTTTTCTCAGGATGAAATTGCATTCCAAATATATTGTTTTTTCTAAAAGAAGCAACAAATTCCTTATTATGCATGCAACTATCAAAGTCACCTGAAAACTCTTCGGACATCAATACATAAGAGTGATTAAAGTAAAAGAATCCAAATTCCTTTTTAAATAATTCAAAATTTAAGTTTCCAAAATTAACTTTTCTAAAGCCTGTGTTGGGAACCTTGTTAAATTTTTTAGATTCAAATGTAAGTTTTTTAAGATGACCCTTTAATATATTAAGACCTTCTTTCTCACCTTCCTCACTAGAGGTAAATAAAACTTGCATTCCTGAACAGATACCTAAAATTGGTGTGCTATTATTAACTGCGCTGATTATTGCAGTTGTCATGTTTTTATTTTCCAAAAAGGTCATCATTTTATCAAATGACCCTACACCCGGAATAATTAAACAATTTGCTGATTTTATCTGGCTACTTGTTTCGATTACGGTTACTTTAATATTAAGAAAATTAAGAGCGTTAACTAAAGATCTTGTATTTGATATTCCAGTGTCAACAATACATACATTTTGCATTAAATTATCTCGAAATCAGGTTTCCAATATCCATTTTGTTTGATTAAAATATCTTTATTAGCCCATTTGTCAATTACATTGTCAAATTGATTTTTTGACATTTTATAATAATCCAAGTATGTATCTATGTATTCCTCCGGATAAGATCCATCATAAAGCTCAACTAAATTTTTAGCTTGCTCTCTGTCCATTGCTCCTCTTCTAATTTCAATAGAAGCGTCTTGATTAGCTCTACCAAATCCAAATTTTAAATACATAAGATAAGCATGAAGAGGGTAAAGGTATTGATCTGTTTGTCCAAAATTTGTAAATGTTCCTGAATTAGTTGAGTCATTTTCCTTTAATCCACAATGTTTTTTTGCAATTAAATAATTGCGATAAGGATCCCAATTTTCAAAGTGAGACCAATGAGTAAGTTTTATTTTTGGAGAATTTTGATTGTTTGAATGATAAGTATAAAAATATTTTTCATAATCAGAAAGATTTGCTTTTTCAATCATATTACTATGGCCACCTTCTAAATAGATTTTTTTTTGATAATCTTGATCATAAAAAGGTTGCTCCCATGTGTCTGTAGAGCCCCCATATTCTAATTCCCCGTCCTCTCCATATATAATTAAATCAATATCAAACTGAACTGCAGCGATTAATACAGCTGTATGTATTGCTGTTAACCAACCAAAATATGGTGATCCCATTTCAATTAAACCATTTTTGTTAAGTTTTTGCATTCCTGAGACTGAGGGTGAAATTGATATATGTTGGTATCCACTATCAATAAAATTTTTTAGGTTTTCTTCTCCAAGTTTTGAAGATAATGCAGGTTTGACTGTAACGCAAAGAGGTTTCATACCATATTTCTCTTTAACCATATAAGAAACGTATGAACCATCCTTTCCACCACTTACTGGAACTAAACAGTCAAAAGCTTTCTTTTTAGCTTTTTGTATTTTAAAAATTGATTCAAGTTTTTTTTCTCTGATTTGCCAATCAATCTTTTTTTTCTCTTCGCTCCACCTGCATGCTCCACATTTTCCTTGGCTGTCAAAAGAAATTCTTGGCCTTGTCGACATAGCTAAACAGTTAGTACACCACTTAATATTTTCGATAATTTTTTTCCGGCTATTCATTTTGGTCCTTTTAAAAAAATAAAAAACGTTAAAATCATACATTAAATATCAGAAAACATATTAATGAATCTAAATCATTATATCTACAAGCTTAGACCACCGTCTATAATAATATTTTGACCAGTTATATATTCAGATTCATCTGAAGCTAGAAAAACCGCAGATCCTAAAATATCCTTTTCAGATGCCATCCTACCTAGTGGGACGTTTTTAGAATAGTTCTCAAAAAAATTACGATTTTGACCACTATATATCCCTCCTGGGCTTATTGCATTTACTCTTATGTTATATTCTCCCCAATAAGAGGCCAAGTACTTAGTTAATCCAATTACAGCATGTTTAGATACTGAGTAAACAGCTGGACAGGATATTTGAATACCATGATATTCGGATCCTTCATAAATTTTTTTATCTGGATTAATTACTCCATATATTGATGATGTTTGAATAATGCTACCTTTTTTCTGTTTTTTCATAATTTTACCAACTGCCTGAGACATTAAAAACATACTTGTTAGATTACCGTCTATTATTTGTTTCCATGTTAAAGGATCATAATCTTCATAGGAATAAAAAAATTTTTTTAGGTCGTCCCCTTTAGTCGCTGCATTATTATGTAAGACATCAATTACTGAAAACTCTTTAAATATAGACTTAACAGTTTGATCCACCTCTTCTGGATTAGTAAGGTCAAGAGTATAGTATAAAATTTTTTGGTTTTGAAATTGGATTAAATTTTTTTGTAATTTATCTAATCCAGCCTCATTTATATCCAATAAAGCAATATCAGCACCCATATCTAAATAACGCTTACTCAAAGCAGCACCAAGAATACCAGCGGCTCCAGTTAATATTATCTTCTTATTTTTAAGTATGTTAGATTTTGGCATCTTAAACTTTTTATTGAAATTGACTTATAATTATATAATAAAGGTATATACTAAAGTTGTTCAATTACAACATATGTTGTGAATTTTTAAGTTACAAAATAAAATTTTTAGTAAGGGAATTATGTATGGATTGTACTGATACTATTTTAGAGTTATTGCAAGAAGAAATTCCAGATTTTAATATTTCCAATTCAAATATAAAATTTACTGATTTGTCAGTTGATAGTTTTTCATTACTTACTATCCGAATTGGGATAGAAAAAATTATTGATAAAGAGTTGCCTGATGATTTGTGGGTAACAATTAAATCTCCAGCAGACATACTTGTAGTTGCTAAAGATATTATTGTTAATAACAACAAAAGTTTAACTAACAATTCATATTCTCTAAAAAGATTTTATAAAATTAATATGCCGCAAATGTCTCTTAAAGGTTTGTCAGAATCCTGGCTTCTCAAAGAAGTTGGTGATATTCACTGGAGTATGATTTTAGAAGGACTTAACTTGCAATCTGATAAACTTGCAGATGGAAATGGAAATAGACTTTACGCTACATTTACTAGCATTAAATATAATTCAACACATCCCCTTATAGATTATTCAGAAAATGAAACTATTACATTTGATGGAGAAATTGCAAGGTACGGTTCAGGAATGTTTTTTAGTAACATCCTAGTTAATGGAAATAATAAATCAATTAAATTTACTTTAATGTCAACTTTTACTAGAAGAGGATCTCCAAATACTAATTCAGACCTATTAAAAGGACAACCTAATATACCTGAATTTTGTCCAATTAAAGAACTGAAAGAAATGCCAGTTTTTGGAAACGAATATAGAAAAAAACGCAGTCAAAAAAAAATTAATAGTTTATTTGAAACTCCTTATGAAATTTTACCATATCATGATATTAATGGGGTTGGATTACTTTATTTTGCATCATATCCTATAATCAGTGATATTTGTGAACAACGCTTTATGAACATGGGAAATCATTGGGCAATTAAAGCTAGTCCAATTTGCAGAGAGATATATTATTATGGAAACTGTGATTTAAATGATTCTTTGTTTTATGTTATTCACACTAAGGAAGATAACAATAGCACTATTATATTTGAAAGTTCTCTATCAAGAGCAAGCGATGGTTTGCAAATAGCATCTATAATAACTACAAAAGCACTAATTAATGTCTAAAAAACACGCTTATATTTTTGGTGATGGAGGTCATGCTGGAGTTATCGCTTCAGAATTGAAACAAAATTTGATATTTATTGTTCCAGTTGCTCTTTCACAAAATCAAGTTTCAGAAGAATTTTTTTTTAATTCAATTGACGAGAGAAAAAAACATGACATATATATTGGAATAGGTCAGAATTATACTCGTTATAAAATATTTAACCATCTCAAAAAACTTGATGTAACAATTTCTACTTTTATTTCTTCTAACGCTTATGTTAGTCCAGATGCGACTATAGGTGAAGGTGCTGTTTTATGTTCTGGGTCAGTTATAGGTGCTAAGGCTAGGGTCGGAAGTAATACAATAGTTAATACTTTATCTAGCTTAGATCATGATTGTTTTCTTGGAGATCATTCTCATATTACTGCCGGTGTAACTATTGGAGGAACTGTAAAAATTGGAAAAAATTGTTTCTTTGGTTCCAAAACTGCAGTTTTACCTAATCTAACTATTGGTGACGAAGTATATGTTATGGCTGGATCAATAGTGACTAGATCTTTTGAAGATAGTGTAATGATAGGAGGAAATCCTGCCAGAATAATGAAAAAATTATAATAGAGATTTTGATTTGTTAATTAGTTTAAGAGTTTTTAATAATAATTATAATGTAAATTATTAAACTTTATTTTGAATAATAGAAAATAGTTAATAAATAAAAATTTTAAAAAAACTATTTGTTCAAAAAACTATATTGTAACGATTGAAATAGGAAATGTCGAATAACAAAAAAACGCTTTTCCTAAATTATCCCATTTTACATCTTTCTTATAAAGGAAGTATGATTATGGAATTATAAAATTAGATAAGTCTATGACAGACCAATAAAGATTTGTTTAAAAGTAGAGGACTAAAAATCCTCCCGTCGGGCACTACTTGTGCTGTATACCATTTTGTTAGTCATTGATGTAAAAGCATAATGTTTAATATGTGCTTTGGGGATTGGCTAGATGGCTTTTTTTAAAGGAATAATAAGTTATTTAACACAAAGATATCAAAAAACTAAAATTTTAAAATAATGAAAGGGCTTTAGCATTAGCAATTTAAATTTAATTATAACCTAACTATAACAATACTTATATGTATCACTTCAAATGTTTTACGCTATGCATTGGCATGAGGGTTTATTGTGATATACATTCATAGGCTCTGCAGGATTAAATTTGAATAGTATACTACTAAATATTTAATCTTTATTTAATGTGTAGGTTTAATGGTTAATGTAATTAGCGTCAATGACACTTGATTATGGTTTGAAGGGTGTTTATTAAACTGAATAAATATTATAGAGAAGTTATTTTATTTCATTGTTAATAAAACTTGAAGGATTAAGTGCAAGACTAAAAGTGTAACCTTTCTCTGCAATTGTCTTTTCATCTATTGGACATTAATCTCAATTGACACTGTTCAGTTTTACTACTCTCTGTTTTATAAGAAGAAAAATATGGACTTGTAGCATGATTTGAAATGTATTATATTGTTAAAAAATTATATTAATTTAATTGGTTCAGGTAAAAAGCATGTCATCTATTATTTATGATTATCCAAAAGTATTTTCAGATGATAGTGAATTAAGAAATTTCTATATAGAGAATGGATACGTTTCTATAAAAAATGGAATACCAAGGGAAGATATTGATCAAATAGTCAGTGATTTGAATTATATTTTGTTGCCTTATGCTCCAGATAAGGTTTCTCCCATAGATTCTGCAATTATACACCTTGATAAGAACGATAAAGAAAAATTATATCAATTGAATATGGCTTTAGCAAAACTTTCTTCACTAACGAAAATACCTAGTGTTCTTTCTGGATATATCAATACTATTACAGGAAAGAAGGTCCCCCAAATAATTTTAAATGTGAGTTTCCTTCCAAGTATACCAAAGGATAACAGACTCATATACGACTATCATCAAGAGTCAAATTATATGAGGGGTTTTGAGAACGTTTTTAATGTCCATTATCCGATATTAAGATCATCAAATTATGAGAATGGAACCATGTCTGTTCTTCCAAAGTCGCACAAACTTGGAACACTTGATTTTCATAAGTCTTATGCTAAAGAGGCACATAATTCTAGAGCAAATTTAATCCCTGTAGATATTGAGAAAATACAAAAAAATCATGAAGAGATTTTCAATTATCTTGAGATAGGTGACGTAGTTATTTTCCATAAAGATTTAATACATAAATCGAACTATAATGCTTCTGAAAAGACAAGACTTGTAGGTACTATTAGAGTAACAACTTCTTATTTAACCAATTGGAAAGAATTATCATCTAAGGAACTTTGATAAGGATACCTAAACAATTCTTTGATTTTAACTTGCAATTCATCATTTAAAACTGCTTCATCAGATTTGAATTTTGATGGTTTTAGTGAAGTTTTTGTAAATTATATAAGTCCTAGTTATTGTGGTTCAGGTGGTTTTAAAACTTATATCCTAGAAAAAAATATTAATAACAATTGGATAATAATAGGACAATTTCTTCTAGGATATAATATAAAAATTTCGTCAACTACTAATGAAGGATATTCATATATTTTTTTTGGAAAGACAAAGTGCATATACAGAGGATATAATAACTATACATGCCAACGCTTAACATGCTTGGCAACTTCAACTTTTGTTTGCTTACCTTGTTCGTCTGTCACCCATTTATGCTGCGTGGGCGTGTAGTCTTTGTTAGTTGCAAGTTGGATTTTTTCATCTATCTTTGCTATCAACTTGCGACGACGCACAGCGATTGGATTGTTGTTTTGAAGTGGGTTAAATGCAACGAAGTTCAGTGTATCAAGTACAGTCATAACAGCCTCCTAGTTAGCTAAAAGCATTGTGCTTTCAGAGTTAGAAGGCTGTCATCCAAGTTTATAGTACATGAAGTTATGCGCAATTAATTAACTGTGATGCACGATTCAGTTTAACCATTGTATCGACTTGTACACAATGTACAAACTATCCCCCAGAGGTGTTGATAGAACTAATAACGGTAATTGTTCCACTTCTTTGAATCTCAAAACGATTTGCCAATTATGTCAAGGATAGATATGTGCCTAATAAAGATCAACTCACAACTCCGTAATATTTTCATATTTGTGCAATTCTCAACATATACAGTGGCGATGTTTGAATCATAGCCTGCCAAAAACATTGGTCATAAAATATATGTTATTACCCTTATTGTAAGCAATAACATTTAAGCTAGAAAGTATAACAAAGGATGCCAACCTAGAAAAATATCTAACAATAGCAACGTTGCCCAGTTGTTGCATAAATAAGAAATTACTTTTCAAGGTCACGCAACCATGCCTTTAAAAGTACTATTTCCTCAGCACCAACACAACCCATTTCTATTAATTTTTCATAACAAGAAATCATGTTGAGCGGAATATTTACAAGGCCCTCTTTTAAATTAAGATCTTGTAAGGATTGACAAATAACTAAATTATTCATGTAGCCAGGAATTTCATCCCTAAAGTCATGCATTAAGTTGTGTGCATTGCGCTCTTGTTTAACAGTACTTGAGTGAAATAAAATTGACCACCCACAGGTCCAACCAATTCTTTGCGCAACAAATGAACGCCAGATATCAGTCATTCTAAAGCTGCAGTGGTATGGCAAGTAGAGGAGAGGAAACGCCTCTTTAAACCAAGTAGTATTTTGACTATTAAAGGGACAAATTGCATTTTCACCAAGAGCAATATTTTCAGATTTATTAAATACAACTGGTAAAGGCAAAGTCAGTCTATAGATGGCATCAACATCTGGATTCTCATCTGCTAAGCCCTGCTGAATAGGACATTCAATCATCCTGAGTTTACTAGGTTTAGGCAAAGAATCAAGTAAATGCTCTAATGCAAATCCTCGAGGCCAAATATGTATATCTGTAAAATATCGATAGACATTAGTCCATCCTTCTTTGGATATCAATCGGGCTGAAGTACTTTTACTTCGCTCCCCCCAAAAACCTTCTAGCGGTATATTGTCATCATCTGTCTCAATAATTACTTCTGCATTTTTTGAGATAGCCAACAAATAGCCTAGATTTTTTCTTGCGTAATGCTTCAAAGGGAGCAATTTAGCTAGTTTAAAATTAAGTTTTTTTTGAGAGTCAATGGAATAAAACTCGCAGCCAACCATCTCAAATTCTTTGGGACTCTTAGTGTCGCCAATAACGATAAACGGAATATCGTTCTGGGTCGCTTCTTTTGCATACTGCTTAAGTACCGGATGGTTCTGGTCGGCAATAGAGGTGATAACTAAAAAAGTATTTTTCATAAGTAGACCTCAGCATAACTCCGTTTTGTTGGTAAATATAGATTTTATCGAACAAAGTCAATGGTATACTTTCGAGCTTTTTACTAAAGTAGGGGTTATGCTGAGGTCTCATAAGAAGAATTATCGAGCAGTATGTAGAAAAAATTTACGTAAGACAAAATTATAAATAAGCGTAATAAGGCTGGCGAAGATCTTTGAAAACAAAAAAAATACATCAAAAAAATGGGTTAATACCCAAATTACCAAGGTATTGATGCCAAGCGCTCCAAGGGTAATAATTAGATAATATAAAAACTCTTGATAACGATTATTAACTATCCTAACATCAAAAATCCAAATCACACATAGAAAATAATTAAATACAAATCCCACGGTAAATGATAAAACAGAAGACAGAAGATAATTAAAGCCGACATAATTAGTTAGATAAAATAATATAGCAATATCCGATAGGGTACAGAAACCCCCCACGATAATATATTTAGTGCCTTGCTGAATTGTTTTATGATTCTTAATATTTTTAAGTATGGGACTTATCACCGAATAATTGCCGCCTGCAGTTTAATCCTAAGCATTAGGTAGTGCCCCAGAACTGCAAAAGAATTTATAATTGCCTTTTTAGATACGCTAGGTGATGGCGCTCTGTAATGAATTGGAACTTCAATAAAACGAGTTTCTCTCAATAAATATCTTAATTCAGTCTGATAGAAATGTGCAGTAGAAAGCAGGGGATAATTTACAAATTTTTCAACAATATTTGAATGGAATCCCTGAAATCCAGATGTTGCATCGTGAAGTTTAGTTCCAAGCAAACCATTTGATAAAATAGTGCCAAATTTAGATAAAAAGCTTCGCTTCAGGTTTGATTGAAAAATTGATCCTCCATTAATAAAACGGCTGCCAAATGCGCATTCGTTGCCCTCGTTAAGCACCCTTAAGAATTGAGAGATAGCGCTTGGATCATGAGACATTCCTGCATCCATCTCTATCATGAAAACATGCTTATTCTTTAGAGCTTCCCTGTAGCCACGAATATATGCATCTACTATACTTTTATTTTCAGGAGCCCAAATAGTAACGAATCTATTATCTTTTTCGGATAACTCCTGGCACAAATGCAACGTATTATCTTTCGATACTTTATCAACAACAAAATAAACGGTCCCGGACTCTAATTTATCTAGCGTCGCAGTCAGGGCGTTCTTAAAAACTGAAAACTCTGCAGACTCATTTGCTAGAGGAACTATTATTCCAAAGTTATAATTTAGAGGCATAATAAGAAAATAAAGCAATTAAGTGGTAAGCAAATGCATGCGGAGCTTTCATTCCGCCGCTGTTATCTTGGATTGGTTTTCTAGCATATAATTCCGAAAATTCTTCAAATAACATTTCAATATCATTATCAGTCCATGATGGATAACTAATTTCAACAATATTCATTTTTTATTCCTTGCTCAACGTCACGCTTTCGAAAGCTCAAGTACTTCTCAACACCTTCTTTGGTGGTAATCGAAAAGTAACTCTTACCTTGCTGCAAGTTACCGTAAATCTCTAAGTAAGCAGCCTTGCCACGCTCTAAAGCAGTGCTTTCGCT
>MDTF01007967.1_pt1 | contig 18326 bp, 18 predicted proteins | sample 811191 | NCBI WGS metagenome assembly MDTF01 (sample SAMN05326649, study PRJNA326480) | marine metagenome | isolation source: seawater | place: Southern Ocean | collected 2011 | reverse complement strand
TCAATTAACCTTAGCTGTTTGTGCATTTAAGCTGTTAATACCCAAAATAATTGCAGAAAGTTAAATTATTTTTTTTATCAATTTATATTGATGTTTATACAGATTAAATACATAATAACTGAATTGCAAACTTTAAATCGATAGTAAGCGATAATATTTTACAAGAAGATTAATATATTTCATTAATTATTTTCAAACCCAATTCAATTCCCGTTTTTTTCATAAAAATAATTGCAGCAGATCTTTCGTTAGGTATTAAGCCTTCTATAATAGCATCTTTAATTGCGAGTTTAATTTCACCAATTAGTTTGGATGGCTTTAATTCAAAAGCTTTAATTATATCTTCTCCTGATATTGGTGGTTGGAAATTACGGATATGATCTCTTGCTTCAATATCTTTCAATTTTTGACGAACAAGTTGAAAGTTGTTTAGGTATTTTTTTACCTTATCAGGATTCTTAGAAGTTATATCAGCTTCGCAAAGAATCATCAAGTCTTCAATGTCATTATCTGCATCAAATAATAATCTTCTAACAGCAGAGTCAGTAACAATTTCTTTAGATAAAACAATAGGGCGGAGGTGAAGATTTACCAACTTCTGTACATACTTCATTTGGGAATCTAGTGGTAATTTTAAACGTTTAAAAATTCTAGGAACCCAACGAGCACCAAGTGCTTCATGACCATGAAAAGTCCACCCCACTTTACTTTCAAAGCGTTGGGTAGCTGGTTTTGCAATGTCATGTAATAGCGCAGCCCACCTCAACCATAAATCTTCTGTGTTCTTGCAAATATTATCAACAACTTGTAAAGTGTGATAGAAATTATCTTTGTGACCTTTTCCATCAATAATTTTCACACCATGTAATTCTACCATTTCCGGAAAAAAATGATGCAATAATTTTGAATCAAAAAGTAATTTTAATCCAACTGAAGGAATAGGAGTAAGCATTATCTTATTGAACTCTGTTAAAATTCGTTCCATAGAAACGATTTTTAAACGTTCAGAATTCCGTTGAATAGCTTCAAATGATTCAGGATCTATTTTAAAACCAAGTTGCGTAGAAAAACGAATTGCTCGCATCATTCTAAGTGGATCATCACTGTAAGTTATATCAGGATCTAAAGGTGTTTTTAGCAATCTATCGCTTAGGTGACTAATTCCGTTAAAAGGATCAACCAGTTCCCCGAAATTTTCTTTTTGTAAACTTAGTGCAAGCGCATTGATTGTAAAATCTCTTCTGTCTTGATCTTCTTGTAAGGTACCATCTTCAACGATTGGTTTTCTTGAATCTCTATTGTAAGATTCTTTACGGGCACCAACGAATTCTATTTCCATTCCTTGGAAATTAAACATAGCAGTACCGAAGGATTTAAAAACAGCTACTTTTGGATTTCCAGCTTTTTTAGCAACTGCTAACGCAAGGTCTATTCCTTTTCCCTCAACAACAATATCAATGTCTTTTGAAATTCTTTTAAGGTGTAAATCTCTTACAAAACCACCAATTACAAATGCGCGAACATTTAATTCCTGAGCTGTGTCAGAAATTATTTCGAATATCTTGTGTTTTAAAAGTTCTTTAACCAATTATCTACGTATATAAATGATGACCCCATTTACAACCTTGACAATTTGAGAAGGTTGTTGCGTACTTATAAAGTCAGATTGTAAATTTAAAGCATAATCAACCTGTTCCAAAACAACTGGATTAACATTTTTCAAACTTTTAATTGTTGGTTCACCACTTATGTTAGCAGAAGTTGAAACAATTGGTTGATTTATACTACTTATTAATGAGTTTATTACTGGGTGTTTTGTTATTCTAAAGGCTAAGCTTCCATCCTTAAATAATAGTGTTTTGGGTAAGTTTTCGATCTTATTTAAAACTACAGTTGTAGGAATTGATTGATGTAATAAATCAATTTCTTTTTGATTTATTTTAGGACAAAAATTTAATATCATTTTGATACTGTCTACTAAAACAATAAAACTTTTGTCTTTTGGACGTGATTTTATTTTATTTAGTTTTTCTATGGCAAACTCGTCTGTTGCAAGGCATCCCAGGCCAATAACTGTTTCAGTAGGATACAGTATTATCCCTCCATTTTTAATTGTTTCAACAGCTCGTATTATTTGTTTTGAATTATCCATTAATACGAAAAAGTAATTTATCGACTTTTATTTCCTGGCCACATTTAAAATGTTTTTTTGGGCAAGATTGATATCCATGTAAATCAAATCCAAATTTTGGAACAGTAATGAAAAATAAGGTTGCAACAGTAGCGATGACAGAAGAAACCAAATACTGAGCGTCGGAGTAATTAAAGTAATTCATTAAAATGTATATATTTAATTGCTTCAACAATATTATGCTGCTCATTTTTAGTTTGAAAAATTACTGTTCTTTTTATCATTTTATAAATTGATATAGATCTTCATTAAGTTATCCGCTATTTTGTCATCAGTGAAATTTTGTGCGTACTCTAGACCTTTTGTTTTCATTTTTTCTTGCAATTTCTTACAGTTTTTAATTTCGATAATAGCCCCTTTCATTTGATCAACAGAGTAAGGATTAATATATTTTGTATTAGGTCCTCCTGCTTCAGAAAAACATCCATCATTTGATGTGATGACTGGAGTTTTGGAAAATAAAGCTTCTAAAATAGGAATGCCAAATCCTTCAAAAATAGAAGGGTAAACTAACATTTGTGCATTTTGGTAAATAGCTGCCATTTCTGCTAATTTTAAGCCAGATAAAAACTGTATTCTATCAGATAGGTCGTGTTCGCTTATATATTGTAAGCACTTATTTTTGTATGCATTACCATTACCAATAACCACTAGTCTTTGGTTAGGAAGTTCTTTTAAAGCTTTTAAAAGTGTGAGTAAGTTTTTTCGTTCTTCAATACTACCAACACTAAGTAAATAATCCTGCGGTAAATTATATTTTATTTCTACTTCTTGTTTTATTTTATCTGAAACTGGAGAATGAAATATAGTATTACATCCTTGATAAACTACTTCAATTTTTTCTTCAGCAATACAAAAGAATTCAATAATATCTTCCTTTGTTTGTTGGCTAATGGCGATTATTTTATCAGCCCTTTGGCATGCGGATTTGAATTTATTATGATATATTTTCCTATCTATTGTTCGGAATAAATGCGGATAGCGAATAAAGATAAGGTCATGAATAGTGACAACTGTTTTGATGTTTGTGCTTTCAATACCTAATGGGATTTCATGGCTCAATCCATGATAGATATCTATTTTATTGGTGCACAAATCACGAACAATACTTTTACTTCTCCAATAGGACTTTAAGGCTTTATTAAGTAATGATTTGGGGGTGCGAATAAACGCATTATCTCTGTGGTTCAAAAAATCTAAACGACTATTTTCTATTGGTGTGTAAAGAAAGTATTTATTGTCTGCATAATAATTAGAAAGTACTCGGATAGCATCACGAGAATAGTTCCCTAGACCAGTATCGTTTAAAAACGCTCGTTTTGCATCAAATCCTATTCTCATTATACTACTACATTATATTCTCTAATTACATCATTAAATGATGCTTTTTTGTTGCTGCTGTCCTTTCGCTTATCAATTATAAGCGGACAGGGTACACCATAATTTCCTCCTGGTAATTATTGGCTGTAAGTGCAAGGATTTACTACTGAAAGTTTAGTTACGACCATCTTTTGTTCTTCTAAGCTGCTTTAATAACTTCTTTCCATTGTATCACAAAGCAAAGATAGTAATAAGTAATTAGTTGTCAGTTCCTAGTTTATAGGTTTTAAAATTTGTTAATTGTTAGCAATGACAACTTTTTAATAGGGTACTACAAAAAAGTGTAATTATTGAATAAAAATCATAAGACTCATTGAGTTTAATTGTAAATTCAATGAGTAAAAGTGGATGTTATTGCAAATAAAACCTCATTTCTTTTTCTAGTGAGTATGTTAATGATTGAATTTCAGAAATCTAAATGCATTGTTTCTAATAAACATGGCAAGAAAATAATATCTCCAATGAAGGCAGTTTGAATGGTGATTATTTTGTTGTAATTTCCCAGAACTTAAATATAAATTTGAAGACTTTTATGGGAAGATTGTTAGGCTTGGACTATGGAACTAAAAGAGTAGGGGTTGCCGAAACGGATGATTTGCAAATAATTGCTAGCCCACTTACTGTTATTCATATTACCGACATCATTAATTTTATTATCGAATATCAAAAAAAACATCAATTGGATGCTGTTATTATTGGTGAACCTAAAAATTTAGATACCTCTGATACACATTCAACAAAAAAAGTAAAAGAATTTGTCACGCATTTAAAAAGAAAAATCCCTAATTTAATTGTCGAGATGGTTGATGAGCGTTTTACCAGTAAAATGGCTGCACAGTCCTTGATTTTAGGAGGTGTAAAGAAAAAACAACGACAAGAAAAAGGGGTTTTAGATAAGGTAAGCGCATCAATTATTTTGCAATCTTACTTAGATAGTAGGTCGAATGGTTTTTAGAACTGTGGAATAATACTATTTTTGTAATATGATTTTACCGATAGTTGCATTTGGAGATCCAGTATTACGAAAAGTTGGAAAAGATATTTCTACTAATTATGAAGGACTTTCAGAGTTGATAGAAAATATGTGGGAAACCATGTATGCTGCCGAAGGTGTTGGGATTGCAGCCCCTCAAATAGGAAAAGCAATACGTGTTTTTGTTATAGACGCTAGTCCTTTTTCTGAAGAAGAGCCTGATTTAGAAGGTTTTAAGAAGGTGTTTATCAATGCGGAAATCATTGAAGAATCAGGTGAGGAATGGGCGTTTCAAGAAGGCTGTTTGAGTATTCCGAAAATTCGTGAAAATGTTAAACGACAAGAAACGATTAAAATTAAATATCAAGACGAGAATTTTAATATATTTGAAAAAGAATATTCAGGTTTGGCTGCGAGAGTGATTCAACATGAATATGATCATATTGAAGGAGTTTTATTTACAGACAAAATAAATCCTTTGAAAAAAAAATTAATTAAGGGTAAATTAACCGATATTACTAAAGGAAATATAGAAACAGGTTACCGAATGAGGTTTCCGAAATTAAAATAAACAAAATGAAAAATATTTTTTTACCAATATTTACAGCAGTAATATTAAGCTCATGTGGAGGTGTAGAAGTTGATTCTTTAGCTTCAAAATTATCAGAGAAAGAATTAATTAACGGTTTTACAAAAGTGAAAGCTCAATTTGAGGTAATATTTAACAATCCTGCTGATCATAAACAGGAAGATTTACTTCCTTTAAACGATAGTATGGCATTATATGTAAATGCTTTAATCTCAAAATATCCTAAGTCTATACAATTACCGGAAGTACTTTGTAATGCTGGAGTATCATCTTTAAATAGTAGAGATGAAATAAGATCTTTAAAGTATCTAACTTACGTTGTAGATTCATTTCCAGAACATGTTTTAGTGCCGAAATCAATGTACTTTATTGGTAGAACAAAAGAAGTCTTATCAGAAGATGCGGAAGGAGCTAAAGTTGCTTACAAACTTTTATACAGATCTTTCCCAAACACCAATTGGGCTGAAATCGCTAAATCAAGTATCAGACAAATCAGTAATCCAGTAATATTAGAATCAATAGATGATGAAGATAGTATTGACACAGATACAACTGAAAAAAACTAATTATTTAGGCCCGGAATTTATTTTGGGACTTTTTTTTGATCATTCCTATTGAGAATATCCAAGCATATATTAAGTGATTTTTTACCTAAGGATAAAAAGCAGTGGACTGTTTTTATCTGGTGCTTATTTATTTCTTCCCTCTTGTGGACACTTTTAAAGTTTTCTGAAGAACGGGAAGAGGAAGTACTTATTGACGTTGAATTTATTAATCTTCCAAAAAATCAGCTTCTAGTAGGAAAAGAGATTGCGAGATTCCCTGTAAACATAAAAGCGCAGGGTTTTGATCTAATTATTAAAGGATTCGCAAGTGATTACCCATTGGTGAAAATAGATTTAAGTAAGACTTCTTTTTTTAAGAAGGGGGATGTAAATATTTACTATTGGTTACCTAAAAAAAATGAAGCGCAAATAAGTAAAGCATTTGGAGCATATGTTACTAGGATGCTATTTCCAATTGACACAGTGAAATTGGCCTTTTCGCCTTTGGCTACAAAAGAATTATTTACAAAATTTAAGTTTTCAGTAGCCAATAATAAAGAATATTTTTCTTTCGGGAAAGCGATTACTTTTCCTAAGCTAGTAAAAGTTAGGGGAGCTCAATCAGTTTTAAATAATGTGGATACAATATACACGGAATTAATAAAACTTGAGAGTTTAGAATCTAATTTAGAAAATGATTACGCAATTAAGAGAATTGCTGGTATTGATTCTTTATTTACTGATAGTATAAGCGTGTTTATTGGTGTTGAAAGTATAAAAAAATTCACTTTTGAGGTACCCATTGAAATTCGTAATAAGCCTGATTCTTTAGACGTGAAATTATTTCCCAATGAAGTGAAAATCTCATTTGTTTGTGGAACGAATAAATTTTCAGAAATTTCACCTAGATCCTTCCAACCTTATATTGACTTTAAAGATATTGATGCATCATTTAAAAAAATTAGTATAAGTTTGGATAAACAGCCCAATCAAGTGAAAGAAGTGAAGGTTGAACCTTACAGCGTTGAGTACATTTTAAGAACAGCATCGCTAAAATGAAAGTAGTAGGAATAACCGGCGGAATAGGAAGTGGTAAGACTACAGTTTGTAGAGTTTTTGAAGTACTAGGTGTTCCTGTTTTTTACAGTGATTATGTATCTAAAAAAATACTTTTTTCACCGGAAATTTCTTTAGTGGTGATTAAAAAGTTCGGAAACGATATTGTCGTAAATGGATTATTAGATAAAAAATCACTTGGTAAGTTAGTATTTGAAAACAAGGAAGCATTAAACTGGTTAAATAGTATTTTACACCCACTAGTTAGAGCTGATTTTTTATTATGGGTAAAGCGCCAAAGCAGTTCTTATGTCCTTAAAGAGGCAGCTATTCTCTTTGAAAGTGGTGCTTACAAAACATGTGATGTTGTGATAAATGTTTCTTGTGATGTAGAGAAACGAATTGAACGAGTTGTGAAAAGAGACGGCAGATCTGCATTGGAAATAAAGGGTATTATTAGTAAACAGTGGTCGGAAAATAAACGAATTAAACATTCGGATTTCACAATAAATAATTTCAATCAAAAACTATTGCCTCAAATTATCAATTTACATCAAGAATTATTGTAAAAAGCATTATATTTGACGCTTAATTAAATAGGAAAGTATGTCTTACGGTTTATTAAAAGGAAAAAAAGGAATTATATTTGGAGCTTTAGATGAAAACTCTATTGCTTGGAAAGTAGCAGAAAGAGCAGCTGAGGAAGGTGCTGAATTTGTTTTAACTAATGCGCCAATTGCATTAAGAATGGGGCAAATTAACGAATTGGCTAAGAAAACTGGAGCTACTGTTATTCCTGCTGATGCAACTGATAATGAAGATTTAGAAAAGTTATTTACGCAATCTCAAGAAGTTTTAGGAGGGAAAATTGATTTTGTATTGCACTCAATAGGGATGTCTCCAAACGTTCGCAAGAAAAAGGAATACACTGATTTAAACTACGATTTTTATAAGAAAACAATAGATATTTCAGCTTTATCATTGCATAGGATTCTAGCAACCGCTAAAAAACTAGACGCAATTAATGAGTGGGGTTCTGTAGTGGCTTTGTCTTATATTGCTGCACAGCGTACTTTTCCTGATTATTCAGATATGGCAGAAGCTAAATCTGTTTTAGAGTCTATCACTAGATCTTTTGGATATCATTATGGAAATGCTAAAAATGTTAGAATCAATACAGTTTCTCAATCACCAACGATGACAACTGCTGGTAAGGGAATTAAGGGATTCAATGGATTCTTCAATTACGCCAACGAAATGTCGCCATTAGGAAATGCGCCCTCTATAGATTGTGCAAATTATGTATTGTCTTTATTTTCTGACTTTACAAAATATGTAACAATGCAAAATCTATTTCACGACGGAGGTTTTTCTAACGTAGGAGTTAGTCAAACGGTGATGGATAAATTTGAAGATTAATTTAAAATTGCTGTATAATATTAGAGCCATCCTTTTTAGGATGGCTTTTTTTGGATCAAAATTATAAATCATAAGAGGTATGTTTGGAAAAGGATTGTTAATAGGAATTGTTATTTGTATTTCTATTGGTGCAATATTGTTTTTTATAAAAACAGATATTTCCGTTACAGAAAAAGTAAACCTTGATAAATCTTCTTTTGAAATTTTAAATGAAATCGTTGATTTAAAGAATTTTCAGAAATGGGATCCTAGTGCAGTGAAGGATTCTGCAATTACAATTGAATTTATTGGAGAGCCAGGGGTAGGAATGCGCGCGATTACTAAGGGGGGAAAAGGTATATTTATTAGTGAGTATGAGGTTTTAGAGATTAAGCCCTTAGAATCCGCTAAACTTGTATTAAGATTGGTTGGGGTAAACGATTTGATTTATACTTTTAAAGTTGTAGATCTTAAGCATGGAAGTGAACTAACTTGGAATGTAAACTTTAGAGCACCACTATTTGCTACTGTTGTTGGCGTTCACGATAAAATAAAAAACGAGTTTAAAAAGGGATTTAAGGTACTTGAAAAGAGATTAAAGCATTTACCAACGCATGCGATTTATTTTGAGTAAATCACTATTTTAAGTCAATATATCTAATTAATAACATGATTTGGTGACTGGCTAAACAAACTAATGTATTTTATTCTATACTTTTTTAAGTAAGTAAATAGTAGGTGCGAAAACAGACACATTATGGAAAGTAATTGTTAAATTATAAACTTTTATTTTACTTCGTTACCATTTCATAAACTATAATAGGCGCCCCATTCATGCAAATTGTGACTTGTTTGGATCGCTCATATTTAAAAAAAACGGTTATACCTTCTTCTTTAAATTCATCTTTTATATTAATTGGATTGAATATAGAGGAATCCTTTAATTGAATCAAAAATGAACAACCATCTAAACCCGTTTTATCAATAATAACGCCTTTGGTAAATTCTTTTTCTACCCAATTCTGCTTATCAGCATTAATGCTATTTATACTAGAGCAATTGATTGCAGTTACTATTAAAATTAATATTACAGAGAATTTTAAAACTTTCATACAAACAAAGTAAAACAAATTACTTGTAATTTAGATTCCATTGTTATTTTTGTATCAAATTTCCATTAATAAAGAATTATGCTAGATAAGAGAATTAAAGCTTTTGTTACTTTAGGTACTCAGATTAAAGAAGCTTTGCTGCGTAAAGAGTCAGAATACGAAGGTTTGAGCAAAGAGCAGATAAATTTACTTTTAAATATCAAACAAGCTAGTTTTAAAAATGGTTGGTTTACAGAGTTAAGTGTTAGAACAGCGTTGGAGGGGATTGTTAAAATGCTTCAAGAAAAATATTTAGTTGATTTTATTTCAAAATATATCAATGAATTATCTGTGTTGAAAGGAGGTAAAGACGTGGGAATAGTAATGGCAGGAAATATACCAGCTGTTGGATTTCACGACATGTTCTGTGTATTACTTTCGGGTAATGTAATGGTTGCTAAAATGAGTTCTGATGATGAAGTTTTACTACCGGGAATTGCAGGTTTACTAATTTCAATAGATCCGATTTTTAAAGACCAAATAATATTTTCAAAAGAACCCCGATCAGTTTATGATGCTGTAATAGCAACCGGGAGTAATAATTCTGCAAGATATTTTGAACAATATTTTGGTAAATATCCAAATATTATTAGAAAGTCTAGAACCTCAATAGCTATAATTAATGGAAAGGAAACAGCAGCACAGTTGAAGCAATTTAGTAAAGATATATTTACTTATTTCGGATTGGGTTGTAGAAATGTTTCAAAGATATTTTTAGTTGGGAACGTTGACGTTACATGGCTTATTGATGCTTTGGTGAAAGATGCCAAACATTTAGATTTAAGTAAATATCAAAATAACTTAGACTATTACAGATCAGTGTATCTACTCAATAAAGTTAAGTTTTTAGATGCGGGAAATTTCCTCTTAAAAGAAGATAAAGGTTTGAGTTCCCCATTAAGTGTTACTTTTTATGAAAAAGTAGATTCTATAGCAGAAGTTGAAGCTTTTCTTCAGGAAAACAAGGATTCGGTTCAGTGTGTTGTTGGTAATTGTTTGGATAGGGCATTACAATTTGGAGAAGCTCAAAGCCCTCGTGTTGATGATTTTGCAGACGATATTGATACTGTTAAATTTCTAATTTCATTAGAAAAATAATTTTTTACTAGGTTAATCAAAATAACTGTTGCAATTTTGCATCGAAATTTAAGGTTCTTTATTCTCAAAGAGAGATTAATAGGGAATACGGTGTAAATCCGTAACAGTGCCCGCTACTGTAACTCCCCCAAGGATCTAGCATTCTTAGTCACTGTGTAAAAACGGGAAGACGCTAGATTGGGAGAAGTCAGGAGACCTGCCTTTTATTGTTTTATTTCCGCACCCGGGGTCAGGTGTGAAAGAAGTAAACATGTGAGAGAAATATTAATAATATTAGGCGCAATTTTGATTTATCCTTTGAGTAATTATGCTCAATTGAGAAAAGTCACTGACTCTATACCTGTAGTAGAGGTAGATTATTTGGATATTGCCAAATCTCCAACGCGATTAGATTCATTAATCTTATTGTCTCCAAATAAATCTATCGGAGACGTTTTACTTGAAAATACCAACGTTCAAATAAAGCAATCTGGTGGAAGAGGAGCAATACAATCATTAAAAATTAGAGGGTTTTCATCAACTCAAAATCAGGTAAATTGGAATGGTTTGCCAATTAATTCCCTAACATTGGGGATGTTTGATTTAGCAGGGAGTTCAATAGGTGTATTTGATGAATTACAATTAATAAATGGCTCATCTGGAGTTGAATATGGAGGAGGTGCTATTGGAGGCGTTATTGATTTAAAAAATAATGCCTCTTGGAATGAAGGTGTTAATTTATCTGTTGGTGGATCGGTAGGGAGTTTTAATTCAAATATGGATAGCTATAAATTTTCTTATTCATCCAGTAAATTCAGTTATGGTTTGATGTTTATGAATGAGTTTGTTAAAAACGATTACGATTTTATAAATAATGAAATTTTAGGTAAACCAAAGGAAACACAAAAGCATGCACAGTTTTGGAACAGTAATTTAGTTCAGGAAGTTTATTACCGAAATGGAAAAAATAAGCTGAAATGGGTAACTTGGTTACAAGGAAGGAAAAAGAATACACCTAAATTTTTAAACGCAAATATACCGTCCAAAAACTCTACTGCAGACAGTTCGATAAGACAAATTATAAGTTATACTAGAGTGTTAAAGAATTCTATTGTAGACGCTTCATATGGTTACGCTGGAAATGGATTTAATTATTGGGATTATAATAATAGTATTTTTACAGATTATTATATTTCAGAACATTTTGCTTTATTAAAGTATCGGTTTGGTTTTCGTAAAATTAATTTTAGAATTAAATCAAGAATAGAAAGGCAATCTGTTAAGAATAATAGGTATAAAGGGACACCTAAAAGGATACAATCTTTTAATACTATTTTCGCAAATTATTCAGTGAAGCCTCTTTTTAAAATTTATACTGTTTTCGGCGGACAAACTTCTACAAGCCCTGCGTCAATAATTCCAATAACTTCAGTTGGGTATAAATTCACCAATAAAAAACAATATATAACATTAAAAGGAAGTGCTTCCAATCATTTTTTATATCCAAGTTTTAACGATTTATTTTGGGATGCAGGAGGAAATGATTCTTTAAAACCAGAGGAGGGATGGAATGCTGAGCAATCTATTAAATTTCATAAAAACAAATTTTCTGTTTATGCTGAAGTATACTACTCCAATATTAACAATTGGATCCAGTGGTCACCCAGTGGTTCGATGTGGACACCTCAAAATATCAAAGGTGTTTTGAGCTACGGTGGAGAATTAAATTTAAATTACAGTTTAACATTAAAGCAAGTAGATCTTAAAGTTAAAACGGGTGTTGCATATACTCGAACAACTGTTACTGAAAGCTTGATTAAAAATGATCCAGCAATAGGTAATCAGGCTACGTATGTTCCTTTTATCAATACAAATAGTAGTTTGATATTTGCATGGAAAGATTTTGTTTTTAGATATCAAATGCTCTATCGAGGGAAGCAATATACATCAGTAGATAATAAAGAAAGGACTGCACTTGCAGCTTATTTTATGAATAATGTTAGTGTTTGGCGAAAAACAAAGGTTAAATCCTTTTCATTTTTGGTGAAAGGGGAAATACAAAATGTATTTAATACTATTTACAGTGTGGACAGGAACTATGCTATGCCTGGAAGAGCTTTTTATTTAACACTATTACTCAATTTTAATTTACACACTCCTATAAAAGGAGATTAATTTATATAATTATGAAAAAAACAATGATAGCAGCAGTGTCCTTAGGACTATTAATGACTGCATGTAAGAAGGAGGAAACTACAGAAACTTCTTGTGAAGGAGAATTTTGTAGTGCTTCAGTTGCATATGTGAGTAACGAAGGTGCATGGCCTAATAATGGTTCTGTTTCTAGAGTTGATCTTAGTAATGGAGAAGTTACAGAATTCCTTTATGAGGATGGTAACTTGGGTGTTTCACCAGGAGCTGCAATTCAATCAGTAGCCAACTATTCTTCAAATGGTTATGTAGTGTCTACAGGAAGTGGGGGTGGTAATTTACATATTGTAGATTTAACTACTTTTAAAAACAAAGCTTCTCTTTCTTTTTCTTATCCAAGATACATTGAGTTTAATAGTAATTCCGCTTACTTAACAAATGGAAGTGGAGCAGGGACAGTTTATAAAATATCAACAACTTCTAATATTGTTTCTGATAGTGTTTCTGTAGGTAATGGACCAGAAAATTTATTAATCACAGATGACGAGATTATTGTTGCTAATAGTGGTGGTTGGGGTTTAGACAGTTCTATCTCATTTATTAATTTAGGAAATTTTAAAGTTGATACAACTATTAATGTTGGACAGAAACCAAATGATTTGGTGGAAGATAAAAACGGGAATATATGGGTAAGTTGTTCAGGATTGTCTCAATGGGATGCGAACGGACCAACTGCGCCAATGTTATATGAAATAAATCCAACTACCAAAGTAATTTTAAATTCTTATACTGTTGGATTGGTAGATCAGTCTATTCAAAGAATTGCAATTAATAAAGCTAAAGATGTGATTTATTATTACCATAAAGATGGTGATGTATTTGCCTTTAATATCGATGGTTCTTCATTAAATGATCCGGCAATTATCACGGGAAGTTTTTATGGATTAGAGATCGATCCTTCTACAGATAATATTTTAACATTTGATGCAAAAGGATTCACAGCAGATGGAGAGATGTCTGTATATTCTTCTAAAGGAAGTCTTATTACTTCTTATTCCGTAGGAATAGGAGCAAACGGAGCATTCATAAAGTAAGCCCTAATAGAATTACAATAAAAAAGCAGTCGTCTTAATATTAAGACGACTGCTTTTTTTATGATTTGTATTTAAGCGTAAATTTTACTATTTATTTTCTATCTTCTTTATTTTCTTCTCTTCTTCGTTTCCGAATACTTGTTCGAAAAATCCTTCCATTGCTGGTGGATCTATTCTCTTTCCAATAATTCTTCTTTCTTTATCTAAAATATAAGCAACAGGAGTAGAGTAGATATCATAGTAAGCTCTGAAATTAGTTAAGTGAGCGGTGTCTTGAACATTAATCCAGTCGTAATCGTTCTCTCTTAAATATTTTAAATAACCTTTAGATTCTTGCTCTATGTTAATTGCATAAACCTTAACACTTCTGCCCTCTTTCTCCATCTTCTTGTAAAGATCATAAAGCTTTGGCGTTTGCTTTTTACAATGTCCACAATCGGAATCCCAAAACCATAAAATAACGTAATCTTCCTTCATTTTATAAAAATCATGATATACACCTAAAGTATCAGGAAGACCAGATGGGAATTTATATTTTTCATGACGCATTTGCAAAGGCACTGCTTTTTCAGAACACAGTACAAAAGATAAATCTTCAATTCTTGATTTTATTTTTGCCATTTGCGCATCACCTACCCAAGGAGTTTGAGTAGGGGTGGATAAGTAATATTCACGAGCCATGTGATAGAAAACTTTATCCCAACACATTCTTTTGGCTTTACCGCTTTCCCATTTAAAAGTTAAATAGTTGACAACATATTTAAAATTTTCATCATTTGCTTTGGCAAGAGAACAAACTAAATCTGCATATTTTGGAATCGAATCGTAATGTTGTGGAACAAATTTATCGAAGTATCTTTGAAGTTTTCCGTGAAAAACAGGTGTTCTTAAAAGGCAGGGACTGCTGAAGTTAACTTTATCCCAATAATGATTCAAGAAGTAATAATAACTTGCTTCTTCTCCTTCCTTACCTTCAATATCTTGTATTTCTTGTGGGATTTCAACATCCATTTGCAATTGAAACACCACAGACATTGGGTTATATGGATGTTTTTCAATAAAATTTTCCTTGTACACTTTTAGTTCTTTACCAATTTTTTGTTGTTCTTCAATAGAAGTTAAAGTATCCATTGCTTTTTTTCCCTTTTCTATAGAATATCTGAAATATTCATACATTAATTCATTATCGGGAGATTTTTTAAATTTTGCAGTATTTACAAAATCTATCGTGTCTGTGTAAACAGAAAACTTTTGATTACTAACTAAAAATTCAAAATATGAATTTCTTTTTTCTCTGACAATCATATAAATACCACATTCTAAATCTTCGTTTCCTTCAATTGTGAAAGTTTCAGAACCATTTACAACAATTGTATCTTTTATATATTTGTTATCTCCATAATATCTAGCAAGGTAAACGATACTATCAGTAAGATCTTTAATTTCGAATTTAATCTTGTGTCCCTGAGCGTTAGAATTATTAGTTGAAACTAATAATATAAGCAGTAATACTAATATCTTATTCATAAATAGAGATTTTTCAATTGTAAAAATAAAAGAAATCTTGATGAAAAAAAATCCATTAACACCATTTTAACAAACAATTATTTAATTGAAGCTAAAATCAGAGGTAGTGCCAGTTTTAAAATAAAGAATATTGTATTATTTTTTTGTGAATTGTTTTAATTCGTGCCCCATTTTATTCTTTTTAGTTTTTAAGTAAAACTCGTTGTGTTCATTTGACTCTATTTCTATTTCGATATTTTCAACGATTTCTAAACCATAACCAACTAATCCGGCTCTTTTCTTGGGATTATTACTCATTAATCTCATTTTACTAATCCCTAAGTCTCTAATTATTTGAGCACCTACACCATAATCTCTTTCGTCCATTTTGAAGCCAAGTTGCAAATTAGCTTCAACAGTATCCATTCCTTGTTCTTGTAATTTGTAAGCCCTTAATTTATTTATTAAACCAATTCCTCTTCCTTCTTGATTCATATATATTACAGCGCCTTTTCCTTCAGCCTCAATCATTTGCATTGCTTTATCCAATTGAGGACCGCAATCACATCTACAACTTCCGAAAATATCACCAGTTATACATGAACTATGTACCCTTATCATCACTGGTTCGTCTTTTTCCCATTCACCTTTAATTAAAGCGAAATGTTCCTCACCAGTTGTTTTTTGTTCGTAAGCAATCATTTTAAAATCACCATTTTTAGTTGGCATTTTAACATCTATTTTTCTTTCGATCAACGATTCCTTTTCTAATCTGTAGGAGATTAGATCTTCAATTGATATGATTTTTAAATCAAACTTCTTGGCAATTAAAATTAAATCAGGTAAACGAGCCATAGTCCCATCTTCATTCATTATCTCCACAATAAGTCCTGCGGGTTCAAAACCTGCAAGTCTCGCTAAATCAACAGCTGCTTCAGTATGACCGGCTCTTCTTAATACCCCACTTTTTTTTGCTCTTAAAGGGAAAATATGACCTGGTTTCCCAAGTACTTCGGGCTTTGTTGAAGGATCTACTAATGCTCGAACTGTTTTTGCTCTATCTTGTGCTGATATTCCTGTTGTACAGCCATTTCCAATTAAATCAATAGAAACTGTAAAAGGCGTTTCGTAAGCTGCAGTGTTAGAAGGAACCATTAATTCTAATCCCAATTGATCACATCTTTCTTCAACTAGTGGTGCGCAAATTAACCCTCTTCCATGAGTGGCCATGAAGTTAATTATTTCTGGTGTAGCTGATTCTGCTGCACATAAAAAGTCGCCCTCATTCTCTCTGTCTTCATCATCAACAACAATGATTATTTTTCCCGCTTTAATTTCTGCTAAAGCTTCCTCTATTGTGTTTAATTTAAAAGACATAACGTTAATTTTACATAAAGATAGTTGATCGTAGTTAAAAGAGTGAAGGGATAGTTAAATAATTTATAAAGAAGGTAAATGAATACCTTATCTGTTTATATAATTACTCAGGAAACAAGATATCTCCCATTTCTGTTGTTAAAGCAGACCAATTAAAATTTTGGGTGACGTGCATTTTTCCAGCAACAGCAATTTTTTTTGCTTTCTCAACATTTTCTAAACAATCTAAAACAAGTAAAGTGTATTCCTTTGGAGAATTTCCAATTAAAATATTTTTGTTATGCGTTGCTCCAATAGCATTGTTTGCAAGTGCAGAAGTTATACAAGGGATTTGCATAGCCATCGCTTCAAGTAGCTTGTTTTGTAATCCTGTTCCTATTTTTAACGGAGCTAGAAAAACTCGAGATTCATTATAAGCATCTCTAATATCATTCATCCATCCTGAAACAGTAATATTTTCACTTGCTAAATCCTTAACAATATTTGTAGGTGTTGCTCCGGCTATTAAAAATTTAATATCCGGTTTTTTTTCAACAAGTAGTGGTATGATATTTTTTGCGATATAAACCACAGCACTTACATTTGGAGGGTAACTCATGTTTCCTGTAAAAACAATGTCGTATTTTTTCACACTGCTTTTATCAGGAGTGAAAAATTCATCGTCAACACCATTGGGTAAAATGTTAATCTCAGTAGCTTTTTCAAAAGAAAAGGATTTCTGATCCTGTTTGGAAATTATAAAAGTATGGTTGAAAAACCCGAATATTTTTTCTTCATATTTCTGTAAACGCTTAAATTCAATATTAAAAATAACTTTCTTTAAACCCTTTGCTTCAATCATTCTTCGTTCAATTCCTTTTGAAAAAGTATCCATATAATCTAACGACTTTGGGATATTGGGAACACGAATGGCATATTCTGCCATTCGAAGTAATTGAACGAAAATATGATCAGGATTTTCAGTTTTAATTGCTTGATTAAAAAAGTAGTGCGCTCCAGTATTAAAAAAATACCCAACCTGAAAAGGATAATTACAAAATCCAGCTACAAACATGTTAACGAGTGTACTTATTTTAGATGTTTGATAAATATATATATTTGATGTGTACTTTTTTAGTTCAGTTTCAGCTTCAACTGTAAACGGAATATCTGATATAGCGCATAGCACAACATTAAATGATTGACTTAAATGTTTTATCTGATGATAAGCTCTTAATTTATCTCCCTTTTCAAGTGGAAAAGGGATTCGTGAGGTAAAAAACAGTATTTTTTTTTTCGAAGTCAAGATTAAAGTTGCTTAAAAAATTCCATCATTTTAGAACTTATCGATTCATTACTGTATTGCTCGATTATTAATGCTTTAGCATTTTTACTAATCTCTTCACAGAAAGATTTGTCGTTCAAACATTTTATAATTGCTGCGGAAAAGGCTTTTGGAGAATCTGCAATTAAAATATTTTTATTATTTGTACAATTAATTCCTTCAGCACCAATAGTTGTTGCAATAATAACTTTACCAATTGCCATTCCTTCAATTATTTTTATTCGCATTCCACTTCCTGAAAGAATAGGAACAACCATAATGTGTTTAGAAAGAAAAAATTCTTTTGCACTTTTTACAGGGCCAATTGTTGTTATCGATTTATTGTTTAATTCATAATAAGACTGTGGCATCTCTCTTCCGGCTAAAAACAAATGTGCTTTTGGAACTGTTTTATTTACATTACTCCAAACGTTTTTTATAAACCAATCAACACCTTCTGTATTAGGCAACCAATCCATCGATGCTAAATGAAATACAGAAAAATCATCAACAGGTTTTTTAACAATTTTCAGTT
>MDTF01013381.1_pt1 | contig 18332 bp, 18 predicted proteins | sample 811191 | NCBI WGS metagenome assembly MDTF01 (sample SAMN05326649, study PRJNA326480) | marine metagenome | isolation source: seawater | place: Southern Ocean | collected 2011 | reverse complement strand
TAATTGACTATGGCTTAAACTGAGAGCGCATGTGAGGGGCGGGTGTCCGCGACTGGGTCCCATGGGGGACAAATGAGACCCCCGGGGGACTTGCGTAATCATTGGTTTCAAAAAAGGGGCTAAAGGGGCGACAGTTGTTGTTGTTGTTGTTGTCGTTTTATTCAAACTTGGCGCTCGTGAGACAGAAGACATTGGCAGTCAGAAAATAACCTTCGCAAATACTGAACATTTTAAGTAACATTATAGTAGGCGAAGAGAGCAAAGGATATACAGATGACGAAGCGCCCGACTACGCGAATGCCGCGAGAAAGTTTGTTAATAACAGGAGAAACAATTCCCAAGGAAGTAGACTGGGATCTGTTGGATCAGATGGACGAAGAGGACGAGGGGCAGATCCGTCCCTTTATGGACCCAACGGGCAACCCCTTGGCATCGCCCAAGAGCCCAGCGCAGGAAGCCTCACCTCACCGTCAACTGGACGACGGGGTGATGCAGGAAATCTTCAGACGCCAAGCAGAGGCCAAGGCCAAGGGGCCCTCACACAGCAAGGCCCCGCAGCTTCAGGCGCGGATGGGCAGTCCCAACACCCTGTTCAACAAGAAGACCTAGACAGCCTTTCTAATGCTACTGCCAAAGACTTCTTTGCGCGTCCAAACTGGGCAATCTTAACTGCTACGCAGGAGGACCTCTCAGACACGATCAAAGAACAGCGCAATAGAGAAAACAACGAAGAGCTTGAGCAAAAGTTAATAAAAGATGGCATTCCATACATTCGTGGAACGGGGTTTTATAACAACGAAGACCAAGGGCCATCTTTTATTATCGTTGCGAACGAAACCACTGCTATGTCGTATGGTAAGTTCTACAGCCAAGAAAGTATTCTGACAAAAGACGGCTTGGTTTATAGCAAGCCATACCCCAACACACCGACAACGGGTGTAATACTGTCAGGCCCCGAGACATTGAAAGAAGATTTCACCAACCTTTGCCAGCGTACTAGACCTGAGGCGTCGACCGTCATAAATTTCCCATCTAAAGCTGCATCGACAGCCCGACCGTTGGCAGCAGTCAGGCCATAAGTTGCGTACTCAACGCCTATCTTATTTCCACTAAGACCCAACTCGATCAGAATGTCGCACAAATCTTGCGCTGGGTTAGCGTCTTCAGCATTCAGCATTCAGCATTCAGCATTCAGCATTCAGCAAAAGCCGGATGTCATCGTAAAGTAAGGCAACACTGGCCTGTTGTATATCTGGTCGACGCGTCAGAAAAACATTCAAAGTACCGTTGGCCATAATGATTCCAACCTGAAAAAGGACACATCCAGCAGTGTCATAGCCAGTCAAGTAGTAATGACTTTCCTACGCTAAGATTAAAAGTGCCGCCAAATTACCACGCTGCAACTCGCCTCTTGTCGCAGCAAGCCGTGCGGCGTGCTCTTTAGCGAAAAAGCGTAATGTCACGGTTCATCCACGTGTTGTCGTGGCCTCAATATCTGAGGGATGGAACCTCATCTCAACTCGCAGATATCACAAATTGTCAATAGGTAGATGCGGATCATGTCCAGATAGTCGGCACGGCTTACGCGTTCGTCTGGCATCGTGTTGTACTTACCGCCAGGCCCACAAACTACGCCTTCCATACCACCTTCGGCATAAAGATGTCCGGCATCAGTGCCAAAAAAACCTGGTGGCGTGATTGCACCAGTAGGCTGAGGCACACCCTTGATTGTTTGATATGCAGCATTAATGGCTCGCACAATTCGGGCGTTCTTTGCCACTTCAAAAGCGGGCATCGAGGGCTTTCCATCACGAGATTCTGTCCAAATTTTAGCTTTTAGCCCTTCCCATTCAGCCTCAAGCTGATCAAGCACCACACGGATGTCAGCCACGGCTTGCGCTTCTGTTTGACCAGGGCCATAACGCCCTGATCCAGAAAGATGAACAAAATCTGCTACTTGCGGTGCACGCCATTCGTGAAATTTTCGCGATAGTGCCCCGCGGATTGTACCAATGTGAACCCGGTTGATCGAACGATGTTCATTGCTTGGCGCATCCGAGAAGGTGAGATTTGTGAGCTTTGGTACAAGAGCACAGGATGCCCGAATTGCATCAACTGCTTCCTCACGTTTAGACAGGTGGCGGGTGATGCCCTCAAGCTCGATGTGAAATACGAAAGCCGCAGCATGCATTGTGATGGCTTGCAGGTCAGTCGGTTCAGAATTGACGAAATAGTCCGCCTTTATTCCTTGTTTCACAGCCGATAGCGTACCAACGCCACCCTGTAATTCACCCACAACATAGGTAAGGATCACATCCCCTTTGGGCCGAATGCCCGCTTCAATTAATGTGCGCACGGCACATAACGACGCGGCATCGCCCGCCTTCATGTTCGACACGCCAATACCGTAGATGAACTCGTCATCGACAAGTCCACCCCAGGGATCGACTGTCCAGCCCTCAGTAGCTGGGTTAGTATCAAGATGACCGTTGAATAGTAGGCTTTTGCCACCACCAGTACCGCGCCAGACTCCAATAGCGTTTACACGGCCGCCATCTACAGGATGCAAGTCAGCCTCCAGCCCCATGTCGCGCATGATCTCAACCATACGCTCAGCCAACTTGCGCTCTCCTGCTGTTTCAGAGTAGCTTTTATGGCGGACCATTTCGGCCAGCGTTTCAAGGCAGGTGGTTTCGTCAATATTTTGGGTTAGTAAAAAGTGATCAATCATGCGGACTTGTCTCCACTGGCTAGATTAGCTGGAATTGGAACCGCATCCAACAGCTGCGTCGTATAGAGATGACGACCCACCTCTCGAGCATCCGCCGTATCAAACAGATCGACCAAATCACCACTTTTCATCACTGCAATTCTGTGGGAAAGTTGCCTGACGAGGTTGAGATCATGGGTGATAAAGAGACAGGAAGTTTGAGTTTTTTGTTGCAATTCAATCAACAAGCGCGCAACGGATGCTTGAACCGACACGTCAAGCGATGAGGTGATTTCGTCACAAATCACCAATCGTGGCTCTGCGGCGAATGCGCGGGCGATAGCGACGCGCTGTTTTTCTCCACCTGAAAGCTGGTGCGGATACCTTCCAGAAAACTCCTCTGGCAGTAGCACATTACGCAAGAGTTCACGGACTTTTCCAGGTATCTGGGCACTGGGAACAATGTTGTAAAGTTTCAACGGGCGCGATAGAATTTTTCCAATTGTTTGACGTGGATTTAACGAGGCGTCTGGATGCTGAAATATGATTTGCACCGCACGGCGATAGGTCCTGTCAATCTGTTTGCGGTCAACGTATTCCCGGCCGTCAAATTCAACAGTTCCCTCAAAATCCTGCAACCCAGCCAAAACCTTTGCGATGGTCGATTTTCCAGAGCCAGATTCGCCTACAATACCCAATATCTCACCGACTCGCACACCAAACGATACATCATGAGCACCTCGCACAATTTCTCGTTTTGGGCGCAGGAAGCTAAGTAAACCGCTGCCTTCACCGTATTCTACAGAGATCTCATTAAGGGAGATTAGGTTCTTCACTGTATCAGAGGCGGGTTGCACAATGCGATGATCTGGGCGCGGCACTGCGGCCAAAAGGTCGCGAGTATAGGTGCGTTTCGGGCAGTGAAAGACCTGTTCGCACGGACCCTGCTCGACGATCTCGCCTTTGTTGATCACCGCCACATCTTGGGCAACCCGCGATACTAGGCCAAGGTCGTGCGAAATATAAAGCGCGGTCACTCCAGTCTCTTCCCGAAGAACATCAAATAAATCAAGAATTTGCCGCGCTGTAATGATGTCCAGCGCTGTGGTGGGCTCGTCAAAGATGATGAGTTCCGGATTGCAAGCAAACGCAGTGGCAATTACTACCCGCTGTTTTTCACCACCGGAAGCTTCGTGCGGATAGCGCTGCATCATATCAGTTGGGCGGCTGATTCCAGTTCGGTCAAGCCATGCTTCACCTTCAGCTCGAGCATCGCTTGGGGAAAGCCCACGATGACGGATCAACACTTCGGAAATCTGATCGCCCAGCCGCATGACTGGATTCAGCGACGTCCCTGGATCTTGAAACACCATGCTAATGCGCCGACCACGGATATCCTGGACCTCTTTAAGGGCTTTCTTGCGCAGGTCTTCGCCCATCAAAGCTAGTTCACCAGATCGCTCGATGGCATTACTTGGTAGGTATCGCATGATCGCCCAGGCGAGTGATGTTTTGCCGGACCCACTTTCACCCACAAGGCCCAGCGTGTGCCCCGGCAACACTGCCAAATTAATGTTGCGCAGCGCGTCAACAGTTCCTTCAAGCGTTTTGTAGCTTAGTGAGTAGTCACGCACCTCGAGAACCGGCTTTGTAGTCATTATAACCGTCCCCGCGGATCAAACGCATCACGCAGTGCGTCGCCTAATAAGTTAAACCCGAGCGCGGCAACGGCTATAGCAATGCCTGGCACTGCAACCACCCAGATGGAGCGGTACATATATTGCCGCGCCTCAGCGACCATCAGGCCCCATTCAGTGCTAGGCGGCTGTGCACCAAGCCCCAGAAATCCCAACGTTGCTCCAATCATAATTGCAAAAGACACCCGGATCGTCGCCTCAACAATAATTGGGCCAATGGTGTTTGGAACAACCTCCTGGCTGATAATGTAGGCTTGGCTTTCACCTCGCGCAACTGCCGCTAAAACATATTCGCGTGTCCGAATCGACAAAACAGAGGACCGCGATATCCGCGCCATGCCGGGAGTGAAAGCAACTGCGACGGCAAGCATTGCCTCGTTAGTGCCACCGCCCAGCATAGTGACAATCAGCAGTGTGAACAATAGATCTGGCACTGCCAGAAGCCCGTCCAAAGCGCGCATAATTGTGCTGTCAATCCAGCCACCAGAAACCCCTGCTGTGACACCAATGATCGAACCTGCAAACACGCCAAGCCCTGTTGCGCCCAGTCCAAACAGTATGGTTGAGCGTGCGCCAGTTAATAGACGCGACAGCAGATCGCGGCCAAATTGGTCGGTGCCAAGCCAGTGATCGATCGAGGGGCCACTCAAGCGGACCGAAGGGTGAAAGGATTGTGGGTCATAGGGCGCCAGGACAGAACCGAAAACAACTGCCAAGAAGACTAATGATAACAGAAAAATTCCGACGATCCCAGTTGGGTTTCGTATCAGCTCATTCATATCGGACCCGTGGGTCTAGAGCTGCAATCATCAGATCCGAGAGCAGATTTGATAATGCATAGACCATTGCCAGCAACAAAGCGATGGCCTGAATAACCGGCAAATCACGGTTTTCAAGCGCAAGAATAAGTAGTCTTCCTAGCCCAGGCCAGGCAAATATTTCCTCTACCACAATGATGCCACCCAAAAGATACCCGATATCAAGCGATATTACCGCTACCGCCGGAGCCATCGAATTGGGCAAGGCATGGCGGCGGATCACCCGGCGCTCGTGCAGGCCCTTTAACCGAGCGGCTCGGATATAGTCGCTGGACAGAACATCTATCATTTCGGACCTTACCTGTCGCGCTATGTGGGCCGTCATGATCAAGCCCAATGTACCGGCAGGCAAAATGACATGCGAAAAGAAACCAGTCACGCTCTCGCCTGGTGGGATGAAGCCGCCCGCGGGCAGTAATGAAATGTAAGGTCCCGCAAAGATAACTAGCAGTAATGTGGCAGTCACAAACTCTGGCATCGCAGTACCAATATAGGCAATGAAACTAATGCCTAGATCGGCCTTGGTCCCACGTTTCAAAGCGGCCAGCACTCCCAAAGGTATGGACACAATTGTCACCACCGACAGGGCAGTGACAGCTAAAAGCGCTGAATTGGCAAATGCAGACCCTACAACAGCCGAGACTGGTACCGACAGCCGCAGGGACATACCGAAATCCCCCTGCAGCAGGTTAAACAGCCACTCAAAGTACTGAACGGCCGCAGGCCGGTTTAAGCCCAGTCTTTCTTCCAGTGCCGCCACTTGATCGGGGGTGGCATATTCCCCCAGAATCATGATGGCGGCATTGCCAGGCAGGATCATGGTAATCGCAAATATCGCAATAGTCACGATCCAAAGCACCAGAACCACCGCAAAGAGGCGGCGCAGCAGATAGATGGAGCTCATGCGTTAGCCTCGATCGAGCCACACATCCTCAACATAGAACACCCGATTCAATGGATGTACGGACCATCCGTGCACCACGTCGCGGCTTGCGGTCAGCACGTCTTGATACATCGCAATGATATAGGGCGTATCACGCAGCTGAATTTCCTGCGCCTTGGCATAGATAGCCGCCCTTTCTGTTGGGTCCGAGATTGAACGCCCACGCCGTACAAGATCGTCAAATTCAGCATTGTGCCAGCCCGTGTCCTCGTAAGAGGCCGTCGAAGTCAGTAGAAGATTAAAAGTTGCATCCTCGGTTGGTTGCATGCCCCAATAGGCCATATAAAAATTGCCCTTTCGCCAGACATTAGCAAGGTAAGTATCGTGCGGCATCGCTTTGACATCAATATCGAAACCCGCTGGGCGCGCCATTTCTTTGATTGCAATTGCAACCTGGCCGCGAATGGCGGGACGGTTGGATGCCGCCATCTCTATCTTAAGGCCGTTGGGGTGCCCGGCTTGTGCCAGCAGTGCCTTGGCCGCAGCTGGATCATAGGGAATTTCCGGAGAGTCAATGACATACTGAAATTCCGGCGACAAAATATTGTCATTGGCTGGACGGCCAAGGCCCTCAAGCACCAAATCAACTAACAACTGACGGTCAATCGACATTGCCAGCGCCTTGCGCACGCGCACGTCATCAAATGGCGCCTGGTCTTGGCGCATAACGACGTTCACATAGCGCCCCGATGGCACCCGCAACGCGTTACTGCCCGGCGCATCAGAGATCCGCGCATAATCTGCCTGTTGGACATTCAGCATTACATCAACTTCGCCGGACAGATAGTTTGCAGTTTCCGCCGTAAGGTCTGGGAAAAGGTGCATTTCTACCGCGTCAAGGTGCGGTTGTCCTTCTTTGTAATAATCATTGAAACGTACCAACCGCGTGATCCGGGAAGAATCGTAGCTTTCCAACTTAAATGGGCCAGTGCCGTTGGGTTTTATTTCCAAGTCGTTTAGGTCGCCTGCGAGCGCCGCTGCCGAGACAATCCGCGCGTTAGCATGCGCGGTCGAGATCGGAAGGTCCGCATATGGCGCGTTCAGTTTGAATCGAACGGCATGAATACCAACCGCTTCAACCGACTCGATCACATCTAGAACCGAGCGCGCTGGTGAACCGAATTCAGCATCAAGTATGGCCGAATAAGTCGCAACAACATCGGCAGACGTGAATGGAGTGCCATCGTGAAAAGTCACGCCCTGCCGCAGATTAAAGGTGAACTCGCTGGCATCCTCGTTTGCCTCCCAGTCGGTGGCCAGATCAGGATCAGCGGCGTTATTGCCTGGCGCGATACGGGTCAGCCCGGAATAAAGCATATCCACGCAAGGGTATTCCGCCGGGCCAGACAACTTCATCACGTTCAGGGTGGCTATTCGAGTTGAGTGGCTGATCTTCAGTACACCCCCAGATTTTGGTGTCATTGATTTTGCAGAACTTATTGCCGGAATTGCAGTAGCGGCGGCCATTCCAATGACAACCTCCCGTCGGTTAGGTTTGCAGCTGGTCATTCTATTCCTCCATTGCCATGATTTCACCGCACGAGGCGGTCTAGGTGATTACTGTTAATGCATCTGGGAGTCCGGTCAGGACATCTGGCGCACTGTCTGAAATCAATAAGGTATGCCCAACCCCCATTCCAAAACCTGTTTCAGCGTCGCCCATCATCACATGATAAAATAGTGTCATGCCAGGTTTACAAACCGTGGGGTTTCCAGAGTAAATCATCGGTGGAACGTCCATGCTGGTAGGCGCAAAAGTACAGCCAACCGAGTAACCAGTCGCTCCGTATCGATGTGCGCTGTAGCCGGCACGATCTAATCCATCCGCATAAGCGTCAAATATCTCACCAAGTGTGCATCCCGGACGCGCAATATCAGTCATGTGTTCCAGCGTCGCACGAGCGACGTCGTACATCCGGACTTGGCGAGGATCTGGAGTGCCAAAAAGGATTGTCCACTCAGTTTTTACGTTATACCGCCTATAGGCCACTGGGTATTCAATTAGGATCTGATCCTGTGGCTCAATCAGGCGCGGCTCTGACACACCACGGCCATAAACCGCCCGTGGACCAGAGTTAAACAAGGGTGGATTTGGCGGCATGTCCGCGCCATCGGCCAGGGTTGATCTTAGATATTCTGCCTTCAATTCGGAATCTAGCAACCCAGGACGTGCAATTTCAATTACGGCGTCCAATGAGCGGTCAAGAATTTCAGCAGCTTTGCGTGTATATGCAATCTCTCTTGGCGATTTGATCAGCCTCAGTTTGCGGATCATGTGGTCGTCATTATCTAATGTACAAAAATCGATCATAGCATTCTGAACACGCCAAAGGTTCCACCCAGTCAAGCCATGTGTGTTAAGCTCGATAGCAACACGCTTCCCCTTTAACCCCAATTCTTCAATAATTCCGCGCAAATCAACCGCTGGGTCAGCATCCTCCGCGTCCCACCAGATCCGGATATCCTCGATGGTGCTGGTAACTTGTGCTTGAATCAAATCAGGTCGCCTGGTCAAAAGCACAATTGGTTGATCATCAGCAGTGACCACGGCGCATTGAAAAAAAACAAACCCACCAGTGTCGTAGCCAGTCAGCCAAAAATGGCTTTCTTGCGCGAACACCAATATCGCGTCGAAACCCTTATGGCGCAGTTGTTTGCGGAGCTGGGCTTGGCGGTCCGAATGCTCTTTACGGGTAAATGGTAATGTTGATCCAGGTAACAGGCTCATAAGCAGCCTCACAATTTTTGATTGGGGCACTGGCCCCTTTAATTTTACGTTACGACGTGGTATACCATACGTCAACCACTGGAGTACCACTAAATATATTTCATGAACTGCTGGAAGTTAATTCACACTGTTGTACCTACAACTGAAAAAGTAATAATAACCGGCACCGCGAAATCTCGAAGAAAGAAGATGAATGCTGACGACACCTGATAAACGGCTAGCGCTCCTGGCCTACGAAAAAGTACTGGCCTTGATCATGTCCGGCGAAGCGCAGCCAGGTTCGATGGTGCACGAGCGCCGACTAGCTGACATGCTGCAAATGTCACGCACACCTGTGCGTGACGCCCTGTTGATGCTTGAAGGCGAAGGGTTAGTCCTTCGGCAAGGCGCGCGAGGTCTACAGGTCAGGCAGCTGCGGGTCGAAGAATTTCTTCATGCACTTCAAGTGCGAATATTGCTAGAGCCCGAGGCCGCGAAACGGGCAGCAGGGCGATTGAAAAAGGCTGATCTTATGGCACTGTCAGACAGAGTGACTGCTATTTGTACGGATCCAGACGCAGTTGAACGCACCGAAATACGTGCTGTCGATAACTCGCTCCATGATCTCATAGCGGATACTGCGGGAAACCCGCAAATGGCCTCGATCATTCGCACCATGCGCAGGCAGACCCAAGTTTTTGATCTAAAAAGCTTGCCGGAAAGAATTGAAGGGACCAGTGCTGAGCACCTGAACCTTATTGATGCGCTCAGCAAGGATGACGGGGACGCTGCCGCCCTTGTGATGAAATTGCACCTAGAGGAAGTTCGACGTAGCATTGTCGTCCGTTTGACCGGTGGATAAATCCCCAGCTAAATCTAATTTGCTTAATTTAGTAGAGCCGGACATTGAACTTGCGAAAAGAATGTTTGATGAGCTTTTCACCAAGACTGCGGACGGACCGGGCGTCACCCGCGCATCTTATGGTGAAGGCGAAAATATCGCACATCATATTCTACGACGCGAGGGCGAAAGGCTTAAATTACACATAGAAACTGATGCCGCGTCCAATCTGTACCTTACCCTGTCAGGTGAAACACCTAACCGCAAAATTATAATTGGCTCACATCTAGATTCTGTCCCATTAGGCGGTAACTTCGATGGTGCGGCGGGAGTTCTTTGCGGTCTTTCAGTTATTGCGGGTTTTGTATCGGCCGATCTGGTCCCCCCCCGTGACATCACCCTGATGGCCATTCGTGCCGAGGAAAGCACCTGGTACGAAGCCTCGTATATTGGCAGTCGTGCTGCGTTTGGGCAGTTATCATCAAATGAATTGGACCAACTTAAGCGCAGTAGCGACGGAATGAATTTGGGTGTGGCGATCAGTGCGGCAGGTGGCAATTTAGCCAGCTTGCGCGCGGGCAAGCCGCATCTCGGTGCACATGGCATCGCACTGTATTTGGAGGCCCACATTGAGCAAGGACCCAGTCTTGTTATCGAAAATGCGCCATTAGCGGTGGTCAGTGGTATTCGAGGTGCAGTTCGATATCGATCAGCCGTTTGTAAAGGTACTTATGCTCATTCGGGCGCGATGCCTCGCGCCGCTCGTTGCGATACGGTCCGTGCAACTGCAGCTTTAGTTATGGCGATGGAGTCAGTTTGGGACAATGCTGAACGTAATAATGATGACATGGTAGTGACCTTTGGCAAGCTATCGACAGATCCAGCCGAACATGCCTTTAGCAAGGTGGCAGGACGTGTAGATTTTGCTCTGGAAATCCGCAGTCAGTCACCGAAGGTTTTGCACAATGCAGTTGGCAAACTGATCAGCTTGGTCGAGCAAATTTCACGACAATACTCTGTGTGTTTCGACCTTGGTCCGCGCACTGACAGTCGTCCTGCAGCAATGGAAAAATCAGTACAAGCCGCTATGCAAAGTGCTATTTCCAGCCTTGGACTACCAGTACTTACAATTCCCTGCGGTGCGGGTCACGATGCTGCGGTCTTTGCAGAAATGGGTGTGCCAACCGGAATGCTGCTTATTCGAAACGAAAACGGAAGCCACAATCCAGATGAGGCTATGGAGATAGCTGACTTTGCCGCAGCTGCACAGGTATTGACTCGGATATGTCAGGCGCCACCGTTATGACAAGTTGTCTTGTAATTCAGCAAATAGCCGATGCTGGGCTAGTTCTTCTCAAACGCGCTGGTTTGAAAGTAAATCAACCCCGCACGACTGAATTTACAGCCCTAAAACCACATCTTTTTGATGCCTGCGCAGTGATAACCCGAAATCACGGGCTTAGCGCTGCCGAAATCGCAGTGGCACCCAACCTTAAGGTCATCGTCAGTCACGGCGCTGGTATCGATGCCATTGACAAGCCTGCGGCTGATGCGCGTGGGGTGCCGGTTTTATCCACTCCAGGCACAAACTCCACTGCAGTGGCGGAGCACACGATGGCGTTGATGCTTGCGTGTGCGCGGCAAGTGCCGCAGGCAGACAAGGCCATGCGCGACGGCGACTTTGACTTTCGTTACCGTCAGACGGGATTTGAGCTATCCGGCAAGACCCTTGGCCTTGTCGGCTATGGGCGCATCGCTCAGCAGGTGGCGCATTTGGCACGGGCTTTTGGAATGCAGATTCTTGCGTGTTCCCAGCATAGCACCAAGGAGAAAATGCTCAAAAGCGGTGTCGAACGTGTGGATCTACACTCACTTCGTATCCGTTCCGACATTGTGTCACTACATACTGTCCCTGGCGGGATACCAAAATTCGACGCGGCGGGAATTTCAGAGCTTAAAACCGGTGCCATGCTAATCAACACTGCGCGAGGAGCATTAATAGACGAGGCCGCTTTAGTCGGGGCTTTAAAAGGCGGTCATCTAGTTGGGGCCGCGCTTGATGTATTCGATAGTGAGCCCACTTCGTTTGACAGTCCTCTAGTATCTTGCCCGAGCTTAATTCTAACACCTCACATCGGTGGTTCCGCCCAAGAAGCCTTGAAACGGACGGCAATTGAATCGGCAAAAAAAGTAATTGAGGCATTGGGGTTGCCAGAACCATGACGCTAGATTACCCGCGGCTTCTTCTAAATGGTGACGCGGCGGTCTCCGTCGAGTTTGGCGATTCTATCGACACAAAGGTTAACGCCAGCGTGCTCGCATTTGATCTTGCTGTCCAACAGGCGGGTATGCCCGGCGTGATCGAGACGGTGCCTACCTATCGGGCGCTGATGGTGCACCTTGATCCGCTGACAGCGGACCATAGCAAGCTATTCGATGCGCTACTTCAGCTTGCCCGCGGGACGTTACCGCGAAGCGACAATAAGCGCAGATGGACAGTGCCGGTGGTCTATGGCGGCGCTCACGGGAAAGATCTGAAAGCGCTAGCACAGCGGCACGGCATGACTTCAAAGGAGTTTGTCGATATTCACCTTTTGACAATTTACCGGGTTTATATGGTCGGATTCATGCCAGGATTTACCTATTTGGGCGGGTTAGACGCACGTCTGCACACGCCTCGACGGCCCAAGCCACGCTTGCAAATTCCGGGTGGTTCAATTTCAATTGGCGGCGCTCAAACAGCGATTGGAGCTGCGCCAAGCCCCAGCGGCTGGCATCTTATTGGGCGGACGCCGATTCGATGCTTCGTCGCGGAGCGAGAACCAGCATTTTTATTTGAGGCGGGCGACGAAGTGGTTTTCCAAGCGGAAGATGCAGATCGATGGGACACACTTAAAGCCGCCTCTGCTGCTGGTGAACTTATCGCCAATTGTGAGGTCTTTTGATAGGATTGCGGATCATAGAATGCGGTCTCGGCACGTCATTGCAGGACATCGGACGATTTGGTTATCGCCGCTTTGGGGTGTCTACCTCTGGAACAATGGACCGCCGCTCAGCCGCGCTTGCTAATGCATTGGTAGGCAACGTTGCCGGTTCAGCCGTTATAGAATTTCATATGTTAGGCGGTAAGCTTTTAGTCGAGGAGGGCCCTGTGGTGATCGCGACTGTTGGACCACAATGCGTTTTGCGGATCGCTGGTAAACAAATAAATAAGGGTTGTTCGGCTCGTGCCGAGCCTGGTGAAATTGTGGAAGTTGAATCAGTCCGCCAAGGTGTCTTCGCATATGTTGCAGTTGGCGGCGGGTTTAATCTGAATCCTGAATTGGGTAGCCGATCTGTCCATCGCCGTTCCGGTATAGGTGGCCCAATGCTGGTTTCTGGTGCCTACTTAACTGTCTCAGCAGCACCGCGACAGTTAATGACAATATCTCTTCCAAAGCCCGATACCAGACCTATTCGCGTGGTGCCAGGTCCTCAAAACGACCGTTTTGTCAATGGTGCGATTAAAGCTTTGTGTAGTTCTTCATACGTTATCCGATCTAATAGTGATCGAATGGCGTACTGCTTGTCGGGGCCTGCTTTGCACCATTTGGGGGACGCAAACATCATCTCTGACGGTGTGCTACCGGGCAGCATTCAAGTACCCGGTGACGGCCAGCCGATTGTTTTGCTGAGAGACTGCCAAACTACTGGCGGTTATCCAAAAATTGCGACTGTGATTAGCGCGGATCTGGACAGGTTTGCGCAGATTTCGCCTGGCGGCCTTGTTCACTTTTTATCCGTCACTCTGGATCAAGCTATTGTTGCAGCACGGGCAGCAGCAGCGGAACAGACCAAAATTCTGGCAACAATATCACCTGCAATTAGGCTCCCCACTACCGATACGCTTTTACGTTTAAATCTGATCGATGGTGTGACTGACGGCAGCTAATTTTCATTCGATAAATGGTGCTATTTCCCATCCTTCCGCCTCTAGCGCTGATCGCAGGCTTTGGGCTAGTTTGACCGCCGATGGATGGTCACCGTGCACGCAGATTGAATCGATCTCAACCTGAAGCACTTTCCCGGTGCCCGAAGTCAGCCGACTTTCTGACAACATCTCTAGGGCACGCTTACAAGCAGAATTCACATCGTGGATCACAGAGCCGGGCTGGCCACGCGGTGAAAGGTTGAAATTATCATTATAAGTACGGTCAGCGTAGACTTCGCGTGCGAGGCGCAAGCCCGCGCGTTTAGCGGCGCGTTCTGTCGCAGTGCCAGGCATAACCAGCCAAACCAAGTCGCGATGCGCTGCCGCAATACCGCGCGCCACTGCGTCAGCTAGTTCGTCATCATCAGCGCAGGCGTTGCCCAACGCTCCGTGAGTTTTGACATAACTCATATTGTGACCATCAATGCTGCAAACGGCCTGAAATGCGCCTACTTGATAAGCAACCAGCGTTTCAATCTCTTTGGCGGTGACTCCCGGCATTAGGCGTCGCCCAAAACCAAAAAGATCACGATAGCCGGGATGAGCGCCGACCACCACGCCTTTGGCAGCCGCGACTTCGGCTATTCGTCGCATGATATCAGGATCACCAGCGTGAAAGCCACAGGCAATATTAGCAGAGCTGACAATGTCTAGCATAGCGCTGTCATCACCCATTTTCCAAGAGCCAAACCCCTCACCCAGATCCGAATTCAGGTCGATACGCATGGCATTTCCTTTTACTTTGCAGCATTTGACTAATGCCTGCATTCTTGATATGTGTACCAATGGTATACCATTTACTTTAGATGCTGAATAGAAGGAACGTCAAGCTTGGCCGCACAGCTTCTTTATCTTGGCAACGGACCCAAGTTTCAGTCTGTAGCCAAGCTTGACGACCGGTTTGAAAGCTTGGGGCTGAACCTAGATCGTCGATGGGCATACAACGGTGATTTTCCCGAAAGTCTTTCTGGGTATGATGGAATATTCCTTTCTGGCAGCCCGCATGGCGCCTATGAAGATATCGACTTTATAAGTAGAGAACACAAACTTATCTCCGATGCCGCAGGCCTTGGCATCCCAATGCTGGGCATTTGCTTTGGTAGCCAAATCCTAGCCTCGGCCCTCTGCGGGCGAGATCAAGTGTTTCGTCGAGAAAGCTGCGAGATCGGCTACAAGAATCTTCCAGTAACCGAGGTCGCCAAAGCCGACCTGATAAGTTGTGATCTGGATGCGACAGTAAGCATGTTCGTTTGGCACAATGACGAGGTGCGCGCTGAACACGAGAATATGACCATACTCGCTTATTCCGAAGATTGCCCAAACCAAATCTGGCGATATTGCGATCAGCCAATCTGGGGTATCCAAGGCCACCCCGAGATTACCGAAGTTCAGGCTCCTATTTGGTTTGAAGAAAATCGTAGCAGGATGCAAAACGATGGCGCCAATGTTGACGCGCTTAAATCACAGGCTCATCCAGCAGCGGAGGCAAAAACTATGCTCACCCGATTTGCTGATTTGGTCAGATCCAGGGCATAAAAATGGTCGGAGGTTAGGCAAATGAAAGGCATCGCAGGCCTATGGTTCGATAAATCTGAATACGAGGCGCGCCTTGCTCGTGTTCAGTCAAAGTTGGCGGCAAAGGATCTTGATGGGCTGATCGCCTTTCAACCCGAGACCGTAACCTGGCTAACAGGGTTCTTCACCCGAGGTTATGGAAGCTTTCAATGTGCGATAATCCCAGCAACTGGTACGCCAACAATCGTTTGCCGCGATGTGGAAGAGTATTACCTCGACGCAACCTGTGCGTTTCCAGACCGCGCCATGTGGACAGATAGCGACGTTCCCATAACGATCGCAACGAACGCCATAGCGACGCAATTTGGTAGGTCAGCACGACTTGGCATCGAGCTCGCAGCCTGGCCGCTAACAGCGGCGCGGTTTGCTGAAGTCAGCGCGGAATTGCCTGATACGATCTGGATAGACGAAAGCCGACTGGTCTCATCCATGCGAATGATCAAAAGTCCGACCGAGATTGCCTATCAACGTCGAGCTGGCAAAGCCGCAGAAGCCGGAATGCAGGCCGCCGTTGATACAGTTGCTGTCGGCATTAGTGAACGCGAACTCGCAGCCGAAATTTGCTCCGCTATGATCCGTGCTGGCAGCGACCTCCCTGGGCCGGGGGTATTGTCGTCAGGCGAGCGCGCTTTTCATCTGCATGGAGGCTATAGCGACCGAGTGCTGCAAAGCGGCGATATTGTGCAAATCGAGACAACGCCAAATGTGCGTCACTACCATGCCCGTTTCATGCGCCCGATTCGTGTCGGGAAAGCCAGTGACGAGGATCACCGAATTGTTAATACTTTGATTTCCATTCAGGATTCAGCCTTGGACGCAGTACGTCCTGGCGCACCCGCGACATTGCCAGATCAGATTTATCGCCAAGGCGTGTTATCAGCGCAATTGCGCAACAGTTACACAAACAAAACATTCTACTCCGTTGGGTTGCTGCTGCAGCCGTCCGGCGGCGAACCATTGGAAGCAGCCCCTGGCTGCGACTGGGTGTTCGAGCTGGGAATGACCTTTCATACCTACGTGCTAGCTCGGGGGTTCGGCATGTCTGAGACCATCGTTATAACTCCTGACGGCTACGAACGTCTAACTAACTTCCCTCGCAAATTATTTGTCTCCTAAAACGTTCTGCAATCGAAGCGAATAGCTCACATAACTGTAAACCACAAACTATTGGCGCAAGGCCGGCTCCCCGAGCTGCCTTTACAGAGCGTACATCCCATGGCGTGAAAATTTGCCTGACCTCTATCAATACTGGTTTAATTTGTTACAAAAAACTGGCGGCTGGACTGGGTTTGCCAGTTTTTATCACAATGCCGAACATTCGGCAGCTGATTGAATTGAGCGACCATTGAAATCAACTTATATCGGATCATATCTGTTCGCGATGCAGGATGTAGAACCCGGCGACGACCGTGATGCTAACACCGGCGATAGTAGCAAGGTCCGGTATGTCTCCCCATATGAGGTATCCCAACAGGCCCGCCCAAATAACCCCTGAATACTTGAAAGGCGCTACCAGAGCGGCCTCACCATAGCGGAAGGTTTCGATCATTAGGAAATGTGCGCAACCAATCAATGACCCACTCAAAGCAAACCATCCCCAGTCAACCACTGGCACCGGTGTCCATATAAACGGTATCGTTGCTAAGCCCGCCAAGGTGACACCTACAGAGGTGTAAAACAACAGTGCTACGGTAGTCTCCTGGCTGCTCAGGTGCCGTGTTAGGATGTCACGAAAGGCTCCTGTTAGGCTAGCTGCAAGGGGGAACAGAGCCGCCCATTGAATTACAGCACCGCCAGGCCGCATGATTAAAAGGATGCCGATGAACCCGGCCAGCACCGCCGACCAACGCCGCCAGCCTACGCTTTCACCAAGCAGTAGCGACGCTAGTGCGGTAACGAACAAGGGGCCAGCACACGAAATGGCAATGGCGTCTGCAAGCGGCAAATACGCAAGGCCACTTACGAATAGAAAGGTTCCAACGATCACTAATGCGACACGAACACCATGACCCTTCGGATTGACTGGGCGCAGGGATTTCAGGCCTCCGGCCCGCCAGATTAGAATGGCTAGGGGGAGGCCAATAAAGATGCCTCTGCAGAACATAATTTGCCCAACGTGATAGCCGCTGGTCAGCCATTTAAGTAAGGCATCGTTGATGGTAAGTACTGCTGCGCCCAACAGCATACAAACGATAGCCTTTTCGGGTGCTGAGGACCCCCCTCCATTGATGCCAATCTGATTCACCGAAAATCCTTTCTTGGCTCAGTGTTGTCCTAGTAGTCAATTTATTTATTGCCAGGTGAAATTAGAGGACTAAAAACAAAGGTACTCAGTTATAAATAAATATAAAAGAAAGCTTTGGCGGTTTTACGTGGCCCACTTGGACAAATGGCGTAAGGAGTTAGGTGTCACATCCTGTGAAGTAGTATGGCTGTTTCTTGAACAATTCCGGTTTGAGTTCGTCCCATTGTTTCATTGGTCTTGTCACGCTTACGTTCCGAACTCTCAACTGACTTATGCGGCCTTTCGTTCAAATGCCAAGGGGTTTTTCCACTAAGCGACGAGTGCCGTCGTCGTGGATTATTCAAACCATTAATGTAATGGAATATAGCCCCTTCGGCTTGGCGTCTTGTTTACCAACGGTTATGCCAGATCAGCTCCACCTTGATGGATTTGAAGGACGTCTCCACCATGGAATTGTCATAACAATTGCCTTTGCCGCTCATTGACAACTTGAAGCCGGGCTTTTCAGGCATTTTTGGCAGTCGTGTGAACAGCATTGCGATTCCTTGTCGGTAAGATGAATGAACCCTTCGGGTAGCTGACGCAGTGCGACCGCCATATCAAGAGCACGAATTGCGAGATCCCGTTTAATACGATTACTGACAGCCCAGCCATTCACTCGCCGAGAATAGAGATCGAGAATTACTGCTAGATAAAGCCAGCCCTCACTGGTCCAGATGTAGGAGATGTCACCTGCCCATTTCTGGTTTGGCCCAGTGGCAGAAAAATCCTGATCAAGTAGGTTGGGTGCGATGTTGAACGCATGGTTGCTATCCGCGATGGCTAT
>MDTF01000693.1_pt1 | contig 18336 bp, 19 predicted proteins | sample 811191 | NCBI WGS metagenome assembly MDTF01 (sample SAMN05326649, study PRJNA326480) | marine metagenome | isolation source: seawater | place: Southern Ocean | collected 2011 | reverse complement strand
GTTTCTGTTTTTACTATTTTATTTTCATTACCTGGAGTTTATTTCTTAATTAACAATCCAAAACTGTATGTGGGACTCAATACATTAAATGTAACCAATTTCCCTTCTTCAATAATAATATCTGTATCAATAATTTTTTTTTATTTATTTCCATTTATTTTACAAGGTCTTATTAATGGCACATTAAATTATAAAGATTTATCTAATAAAATAAGTAAGAACAGGTTCACTAATTTTTTTATTATGTTGCTTTTTTTTATATTAAGTTATTTTTTTTATTATGAGGGAATGATTGGTGGTGGAATAATTTATAAATTTTCTAATATTATTTTTGGTAATAATTATTTTTTATTTTTAGTCTCATTCTTTGGAGTTTATTTTATATTATTTTACACCGAAAACAAATTATCTAAACATGTTCTTTCTATATTATTAATTGTTACTTTTTCATCAGGTTTTTTTATTTTTCAAAAGTATTTTGAACCAATGTTTTTTATACTATTTCTTATTTTTTTTGATAAAAAAAAAATAGAATCATCCATTACTAAAAATAATACCTGTGTTACTTTGTATTTTTTATTTTATTATATTGGTATAAATATTATTTATTCGATTAATGGTATTTTTTGATTTTAAACTTTGTCATTGCAAAAATTCTTCCTGCTGCTCTGGATAAATAAAATAAAGATTTAAAAAAATTATATAATTTTAAAATTTTGATTAATTCAAATATGCTTAAATTTAATAAATAAATTATTTTAAATATATTTATAAAGTACCCAATTTTTTTTCCAAATACACTTTGATCTATAAATAGTCCTGAAAATCCATATCGAAAATTTCTTTTCAAAAACCAGTTTATATTTTCTCTATCCTTTTGACTATATTCAGTAACCTTAGCATTGATATTCCACATTATTAAGCTTCCACTAATCTTAAGTTTTTTAAAGAATAATTGATCGCTGCCTCCTATATTCTTTAATCTTTCATCAAATTTACAATTTTTTATGTTAATAATTTTTTTTTTTAAAAAACAGTTATTAGTCGCAATCCAATTAATTTTTTGTTTATCTCTATATTTAGGCTCTATGAAATCATAAAATAATCGATATTTATGAAGTGTTGATATATGCAACTGTGGGCCACCTACAATATCACAGTTATTTTTATTAATGAATTTAGTCATGCTTAGAAGCCAGTTTCTATCGATGCTACAGTCATCATCTAAAAAACCTATGTATTTAAAATCTTTACTTTTGATTGCTTTTAAAAAAATATTCCTTGTGAAAGGAATATTTTTTTTAGAGGTCTTTAAGATTTTAATTTTTATTTTTGGATTATCTAAAATTTTTAAAATTAAGTCTTTAGAATACTCTAGATTATTATTGATAATTAAATAAATAGATAAATCACAACTAGCAGGAATAATCATTTTATTAAGACTGCTTAAAAAATTTTGATGATAAGATTTATTTTTTTTACTAAAACAAATACATATAGCTATCTTCATTTAAATATTTTCGTTATATTTCTAAATAATCTTGCAAAAAATATTAAATAAACTAAAAAAAAATTCTGTCCGTTATCTAATCTAATTTGAGTACATTCTTTTAAAAAATCAATATATCTAATTCTAGAAGATAGACCTCCGCTTCTAAACCTACCAAATATTTCATTTTTTTTTGTTGCCATTCCATTCATTTTTTTTTTTACTATCAGTCTATAAAATAAATCATAATCTGCAGAGTATTTATATTTAATATTATAAGAACCTACTTTTTTATGCGCATCTTTTTTGATAAAAAAACCAATAGAATGAGTAGAATAAAAACCAAATGTCCACTTGATCTTATGTGGCTCATATCCATGTAAAAGCTTATGTTTGTGCACACTACCAAATAAAAAATCTAAATCTTTATATTTATTAAAATAATTATTTACAACTACAAGTGATTTTTTATAGTAAATATCGTCTGAATTTAATATTCCAATTATATCACCAGTACTTTTTTTAATACCTTTATTCATTGCGTCGTATAACCCCTTGTCTTTTTCACTTATAAAATATTTTATTTTATTTCTGTACTTGTTAATTATATTAATTGTTTTATCTGTTGACTTTCCATCTATAATTATATGTTCATAATTTTTGTAATTTTGATTAACAACACTCAGAATATTTTTTTCTAAATATCTTTCAGAGTTTTTTGTGACTGTAATAATGCTTATTTTATTTTTTTTCATTAGCTGAACTGTATTAGATGTATTTATTAATTACTTTGTAGTACTTCTTACAATTATCCTCTCTATCAAATCTTATTAAATATTTTTTAGATTTATTTGATTTTTTAATTAATTTTTTTTGATTGAAATAAAATTCTTCTATTTTTTTATATAATGATCTGTAATTACTTACGGGATATAATTCTCCTAATTTTCCATTCATCAAGATTTCATTAGGGCCAGAAGGACAGTTTGTTGATATTATTGGAAGATTAAATTGCTGTGCTTCTATTAAAACGTTTGGTAGACCTTCATACTTAGAGGACAAAATAAACACACTAGCTTTATTCATAAATTTATAGGCTTTTTCTTTATAGCCTAATAATTTAACTTCATTTTTTAAATTATTTTGTTTAATATAATTTTCCAACTCATCATACTTGTAACCACTTCCAATTATTTTTGCTAAAAATGGTATATTATTTTTTTTTAATAAATTTAGAGCTTTGAGTAGGGTTATTTGGTCTTTTTGATCTGTTAGTCTTCCAATATTTAAGATTTTTAACTTTTTATCAAATTTATTATCTTTTTTTTTAATCTTAAAATCAAATATAACAGGATTATAAATAAATTTTGAACTAATTTGCAACTGCTTTTTTAAAAGACTCCTAAACTGTTTACTATTTACTATTATTTCATCTGCTGTCTTATAAATTTTTTTAAAAATGTATTTTTTAAAATTATTATTAATATATTTATTTGGTGAAGTATTTAATCTAATTATAAGTCTATAATTAAAAACCTTTGAAATAAAGCATGCAAATAAATTAGCTTGGAATGAAAATAGTATATTATTACTTTTTTTGAACTGATGAAATATCATAAAAAGACAGTATATAGATTTTAATAATCTTGATTTATTATTCCAAAATTTAGTTTTTGGACATATTATATTAATTTTATTGTCAAATTTCTTATTAAAATTATTGTTAGCTGTTACAAGATAAATATTATCTATTTTTTTTACCAAATAGTTGCACAAGATAAATAAGTTTTTTTCTACACCTGCTTTTTCAATTGAAGGTATATAAATTATAAGATTTTTCATTTCAGTTATTTTTTTTTATAAATTTTATCTTTAAATTTTCACAATACTTTTACAAAAAATTGAATTGTTCAAATATGCTTTTGACACTATTAAATCTAATTCTATTTTTTTTTTGCTGTAAAAACATACCCTATTGGATATAGCAAATTTGGTTTATTTTTTATTATACACATTAAAATACCGTCCAGTAATAGAACTATCAGTAAAAGTAGCTCATAGATGAAAGGTAGATATTTAAGATATCCTCTTAATAAAGAATAGCTTGTTAAAAAAGGACCTGTACTTATTTCCTTTATTTTAATTTTATTAAAACCATTCTTCTTTAAATTATAAAACAAGCTATCTCTTGTGAATCTAAAATAATCTTTAGGAGCCCCATGAATTCTATACAAAAATGGAGTAGAACCAAAAATCTTCCCATTTTTGCGTAAAAAATTATTAATATTTTTTAATGGAATATTAATATTATTTAAATGCTCAAGTACATTAAAGATTATGACATTATCATATCTTGTATTTAATTTTTTTTTATAATTTTTTTCTAAATTAATATCTATAATTTTTTTTGACTTGCTTTTAAAATTTGAGTAATGACAAATTGAAATTGTACTTTTTTTTTTTAAAAAGTTATTTTTATAATCTTCATGTGCACCAAACTCTATGCATTTTCCAGACATTTTTTCTTTCTTAAATTCATGTATTTGCAGATCTCTTAAAATAGTTTTTTTTGAAAAAAAGAGTTTAAGATAATTCATTACTAACTTCTTTCTTTTAAGAAGCTATTTCTCTCCATCACATCTTGAAATTTACCATTATCAATTATTTTTCCATCTTCCATCACATAAATAATATCACAATTTTTGACTGTATTATTTCTATGAGAAATAATTATGGTTGTTTTGTCTGATAAATTTTGATTAATTTCTGCAAGTATCTTGTTTTCATTATCTATATCTAATGCGCTAGTTGCTTCATCTAATATCAAAATTTCTGGATTGTTATATACTGCCCTTGCGATTGCTATTCTTTGTTTTTCTCCTCCTGAGAGTTTTATACCTTTATTACCAATTATAGTTTCTAATTTATCAGGTAATGAATGCACTAGTTTTTCTAGTTGAGCAACTTTTAAGACATTATTGATTAATTCTTCGTTTATATTTTCTTTTGGGATGCCAAATGCAATATTATTTTTAATAGAATCATCTAACAAATATATCTCCTGTGGAATATACCCTATTTTACCCTGCCAACTATCAACCACTTCATGTAATTTATTATCATCGACATATATTTGACCCTCTTGAGGATTCAATAACCCTAAAATTAAGTCCACTAATGTACTTTTTCCAGCACCAGATCTTCCAATAATACCAACTTTTGATCCTTTTTTGATCTTAAAATTTAAATTTTCTAAAACTGCTTTATTTGCATCCTGATATTTAAAATAAACATTTTTTACAATTAATTCATTCTTAAATTCAAAGTTCTTATTATTTACATTAACTGTAGTTTCCTTTATTTGAAAATTTTTTTCTTTTAGTTTATTTATTTCATTAACTATTAATTCAAAAGATGGCTTTCGGAATCGGAGTGTAGTTAATGAAGTTGTAATTGCATTTAATGAAGGTATTAATCTAACAGCAGTAACTGCCAGTAGCGAGATCAATGGTATAATTGACTGTGTATCATTTTCAATGAGATACAATAAAACTGAAACCACCACTATAGATAATAATGCTGTAACTTCTAAAAAAAGTCTTGGGATTGCAGTGATTAAATAATTAAAAAAACCAAGTTTTTCCAAGCCTTGGGTTATAAAGGTAAAACTTTTTAAAAAATAATTTTCACGATTAGAAATTTTAAGTTCTTTAAAAGAAGCAAGTGATTGATTAATTAGTTTTAGTTTTTTTCCAGACTCTATTAAGAATAGTTTTCCTTTAACTTTCAATGCATTTTTATAAGTGTACCAAAAAATTATAAGTGGTACTCCTAATGTTAAAATTGAAATTGAAGAAATAAAAAAGTTTGTAATAAATAATAAAATAAATATAGATACCAAAATTAAGCTTTCTCTAATGATGGTAAAAAATGATTGAATATAGACAAATGTATTACTAACATCACTTTCAATAGTTCTTATTACTATGGCTGGATTCTTATTTATAAGCTCTTCATATGGCATTAAAATATAATAGCTAAATATATTAGTAGATATTTTTAATCTTAAATTCATAATCAATTTTCCTTGAAAATATAAAACAAATAATAAGTATAGGTTTTTAAATAAAAAAATTAACAATAAGAATATTGCAGAAAAAATGATTAACTGGGAATCTTCATATTTCAGAATAAAAGTTAAATAACTTATTTCAGAAATTTTAGACAAAACTAAATCTACATCAGTAATCATCATTACGAATACTGGAATAGAACCAATACTAAAAACTTCCAAAAAAGTGCTGAATAAGTTTGCTACAAAAAGCAAATATAACTTATAAGTATTTTTAGAAAATAATGATTTTAATTTTGTATAAAAAACTTGCATAAAATATTAATATTTAAACTCCTATTGTTTTATTATAGATTTTTTATAATTTATATTTGTTTCAATGGTTCTAATTATGATTACTGATTTTGTGATCATAATCTTTAGATATAGAGGCATAATACAAAATTTAAATAGTCTATTTAAAGCTATAGATTTCAAACTCTTTAGTTTTTGCACTTGAATAAGATTAATAAATAAAAAAAAAAAATTAATTCTATCTCTAATCCAAAAAAGTATTTTTAAATTTCTAATAATCATTTTTAATTTATAAATATATTTAAAATAACATCTTATAACTGTTAGCTTTTATTCTACAAATCCTAATTATTAATGTCTTTATTCTTGAATTATATGTTCTTAATGCTAATCTTATAAGTGTACTTTAATTCTAAAAATAGCTTCTATCATGGCATAATGTTTCATCATTTTCATGATGATGGAATTCACTTAAAAACTCAGGGCTCAATATCAAAAGATGATTTCTACAAAATTATAAAATTTATTGGAAGAAAAAATATTTTAAATGCTGAAGATTTTTTTTTTAGGTTTAAAGAAAATAAATTAAAAAAAAATAATGTTTGTCTGACTTTTGATGATGGTATCAAATGTCAAATGGATGTAGCTCTTCCTGTGCTAGAAGATTTAAAAATAAAAGGTTTTTTTTTTTTATACTCTTCTTTGTTTACAGGTAAACCAGATTTACTAGAGGTACATAGATACTTTAGAGTAAATTATTTTAAAAACTTAGATGATTTTTACAATAAATTTTTTAATATTTTAAATATTAACTTAAATAAATTTTTTAATTCGTGTGCCAAAGATGTAAAGGACATGCTTGTTAGATTTCCTTTTTATTCAATGAATGATGTAAAATTCAGATTAGTTAGAAATAAATTATTAAGTAAAACAAAATATGACAATACAATGAAGCTTATGTTTGATGAAAAAAAATTCATTCCTGATAAACATTATAAAAATCTTTTTTTTGGAAAAAAAGATCTAGTTAAGTTACATTCATTAGGGCATTCAGTGGGTCTTCATTCACATAATCATCCTGTAGCTATTGAAAAATTAAGTTATGCTCAGCAAAAAAATGAGTATCAAAAAAATTTAGAAATATTTTTAGACATTTTAAAAATTAAAAAAAATGATATTAAGTTCATGTCACATCCTTGTGGTAGTTATAATAACGATAGTTTAAAAATATTAAAAGATTTAGGAATAGAATTAGGTTTTAAACAAATAATGGAAATTGAAACAGAAAAAAAAATGAAAAAAATAAATAATTCTAGTTTGGAAGTAGCCAGACAAGATCATGCTCAAATTTTAACAATGATGAATAAATGAAAATTACGGTATTCACCTCTAATCAAAATAGACATAACTTTCTAATTAACTCACTATCAAAAATTTGTGAAGAACTGTTTGTAGTGCAGGAATGTAAAACAATTTTTCCAGGAATTATTCCAGATCATTATCCTGCTAATGAAACAATGAAAGAATATTTCAAAAATGTAATTAATGCTGAAACAAACTTATTTGGTAACTCTTATGTAAATAAATTTAACAAGAATGTTAAAATTTTACCTCTACAATTCGGTGACTTAAATAAATGCTCAACAAATCTTCTGAGTGACTTTATAAAAAGTGATTATTATATTATTTTTGGAAGTAGTTATATTAAAGGCGAATTAGCTAAATTTCTTGTAAACAATAAAGCTATCAATATTCACATGGGTGTTTCACCTTATTATAGGGGTACAGACTGCAATTTTTGGGCGTTATATGATGGTAATCCTCACTTGGTTGGAGCAACAATCCATTTGTTATCAAAAGGTTTGGACAGCGGCCCAGTTCTTTATCACGCAATGTCAAATTTCATAGCTAATCCATTTGAGTATTCCATGTCTACAGTAAAATCTGCTTTTATTTCACTTTGCAAAAAAATAAATGACAATTCAATTAATCATATGCAGCCAGAACTACAGGATAAATCAAAAGAAATTAGATATTCAAAAAAAAATGAATTTACTGACGTTATTCTAAAAGATTTTGTAAAAAAAAAAATTAATCTTAATTCAAATATGTTTGATATTTCGCTACTGAAAAAACCTTTTTTTTTAGATAGCTAAATGAGAAATAAAATATTTTGATAGTTAAATTTAAATTTTCCATTTCCTAGGATTTAAAATTAATCCTGATCTAACACTTAAATTTTTAGGAGCAGATAGTTTACTTTTTTTTAAATGAATTACATTTTTCTTCAATTGTTCTAAGTCGTTTATACCTACTATTATTTTTTTAATCTCTTTAAATGTTTTAATAAACCTAATACAAGCTTCTGCCTTAGAAATTTTTTTCTTTACTACCCACTTATCAAAATCAATAAATTTTTGATTCCATTTTGAAAAATGTTTTGGGATTTTATCCACATCTCTCAATAAAAGTCCTTTTAAGAAAACTGATCTAGCAAATATTTCTACATCTTTTTTGAGTAATTTTTTTCCCCAACCAGAGGATATTAGTCTTCTATCAAAAATATTTAACGGGGCTTGTATTATTTGATAGTCATATTTTTTAAAAAATAAATTTAATTCATTTGGATCATAAATAGATAATCCTATTTTTTTTACTATTTTATTTTTTAAAAGATAATCGAAAGCTTTATATATTTTTTTTGATCTTGTCTTATTTTTTAGTTCACTCGTATCATGAACTAAAACTCCATATAGGTTATTGATTTTTAATTTATTACATGATTTTTTAATTTTATTTATTATCCATTTTTCTACATTAATTATTTTTTTGGGTATTTTTGGTAGTTTAGTTATAATTTTTAAATTATATTTATTGATTAGACCTATTTTTTTTTCTGAATTTTTATAATTTACTGCGGTATCTATAAAATTAATATTTTCTTTATTCGCATATTCTAAAATTCTTTTTATATCTTTATTTTTAATAGCTTTTTTTTTATTTATTCCATAGCTAAAGCCAAAGTTTGCTGATCCCAAACATATGGTGCTAATTTTTTTTCTGTTAATCATAAAAGGTCAATGTAAAATAAACTTGTTATGATACTGAATAACCACCATCAACAATTAGGTTGTGCCCTGTTATATAGCTAGAAAGCTCACTTGAAAAAAATATTACTGCATTTGCTATATCGCTTTCATTTCCCATTCTGTTCAATGGTGTTTTTAACAAATATTTTTTTATAAAATTTTTCGGTTGATTTCTAAAAATTCCACCTGGGGAAATTGAATTAACTCTAATTTTTGGTGCAAGTGATGTTGAAAGCATTTTTGAATAATGCATTAAACCTGCTTTAGAAACTCCATAAGCCAATGGATTTTTCATTTTTGTTCCTTTATAGAGGTTATAATCGAATGCTAAAAATGAATATATTGAACAGATATTTATAATAGATCCTTCTTTTGATTTTTTTAAACTTGGTATGATTAACCCTGTTAAATAAATAGTATTGTTAAGGTTAAGTTTTGTATACTCCTCATTATAACTCAATTTGTCATTTTTTTTTTTAAAGTCACTTGTTGCAACATGTCCTGCATTATTAATTAGTATATCAATTTTTTTAAATCTCTTATTAATTTTTGCTACCATTAAATCTATCTCTTTTTTAGAAGTTAAGTCTGCTTTAAAAAAAAAGGAATTTTTTGAATTAATTTTATTTTTTTTTATATCTGTGTGTATGACTATTGCTCCTAATTTAATTAGTTTCTGACAAATTACTCTACCAATATTACCATTAGAACCTGTTACGAAACAAAATTTATTTTTTAAATTTATAGTATTAATTCTCATTTTTGTTTTTTTATATTTTTTTTTAAACCATAATCAAGCCAACTTTCGTGAATTGGAAAGGCATTAATTTTTATTTTTTCTTTTAAAACACGACTTATTAAATCTGTCATATCAAGGTATTCGGAATTTTTTATAAATTTTTTAATTTTTGGATCAACAATGTATATTCCAGCATTAATTAATATAGTTTTTTCTAATTTCTCAATCACTCTTTTCACAACACTACCACTTGTTATTATTCTTCCATAGTTATCCTTTTCGTAAAAAACTTTTGCAGCAATTGTTATTAGTGATTTTTTTTCATTATGGTAGCTGTTCATTTCCTTAAAGTCAATTTTAGATATTATATCTGCATTAGTAATAAATATGGGCTTGTCAAATTTTTTAATCAAACTTATCGAGCCTGCCGTTCCTAGTGCTTTTTTTTCTTCAAGATATTTTATTTTAACACCCAATTTAGATCCGTCGCCTAAGTATTCTTTTATTTTATGACCAAGGTAATTAATCGAAATATAAAAATTTGTAATACCCTGTTTTTTTGCAGTTATAATTATATGTTCAATAATTGGTTTTTTATTTACTAACAAAAGTGGCTTAGGGGTTTTATTGGTTAAAGGTCTCAGTCTTAGGCCTTTTCCACCTGCCATAATTAGCATATCATTTTTAATTAGTTCAACTTTATCTCTTTTTTTAAAATCATATATATCTAAAATATTTTTTTTTTTATTAACTAGTGGCAGAAATGTAATATTATTTTTTTTTAAAGTATTGTTGACTTGTTTAAAAGACAAAGTTTTTTTAACAATGATTGGTTTTTTATTATTTATTTTTCTAATTTCATCGTTGATAGTGTAGTTTTTTAGTAAGCCTCTTCTTACATCTCCATCTGTAACTGTTCCTAATATCTTTTTATGTTTTCCTAGCACTAGGCAGAATTTGTTATCAAGATTCTGTAATTTCTTTATTGCAACTTTTATTTTGTCTTCTGCTAAAATAAAATGTTTTATAAATTTCTTATTATTCATATTTCTAATTTTATTATCTCTGTTTAAGTTTATTATTTAATTCTTTAATTATATTCGCATTCCATACTGGTAAATTAAAATTTTTTTCTAATAATTCCATTCTAGCTTTTAGCAACCCATCACCAACAAAATTCAACAAGTTTGAAGTGGCTACCGCATCAATATTGTGGTTTTTTAATCCACTAGCTATATGTATCGAATTTCCTGATCCACCTGAAATTATGATTGATTTATTATTACTCTTAGGTAGAAAATCTAAAATGGTAAAATCGAGCCCCATACCAGTTCCATCTTTATCAATAGAGTTTAGATAAATTTCACCAATTGGTAGTTTGCTTACTTTGTTTAAGTATTTTTTTATATCATCTTGAATTTCTTTTGTACCATTTTCCTTACATACCCTTTTTTTGTTTTTAACATTTATATAGTCGATTCCACCTATTATTGATTGTTCCCCATACACTTCTGAAATTTCTGTTAATAATTTTTTTTTTAGGTTTGTGTTTATTAAAACTTTATCAGCACCATTTGTTAAAAGTTTTTTTGCTTTTTCAAATGTATCAATGCCGCCTCCAGCCAAAATTGGAATAAAGCAACAGCTTGAAACTCTTTTTAAGTTTTCAATAAATTTATCAATATCTTTTTTGTCTCTGCTAACATCTATTATAATTAGTTCATCAATATAAAATGATATCTTTTTAAAATCATAGTTTTTTTCCAACCAATTTATATCTCCAACCTTTTGTAAGTTAAAATTTCTACTTTGCATAAAAAATCCATCCTTATATAAAAGAGTAAAAATTATTCTTTTTTTTAGCATTATTAGTATTTTTAATTACTTAAAAAGTTATACATTAAAGTTAAACCATTCGACTGGCTTTTTTCTGGATGAAATTGTGTTCCAAAAATATTATTTTTTTCAAAACTTGCAACAAACTTAACTCCATATTCGCATGTCTGAAAATTCTTAAGTTCTTTATCTTGCTGCACCTTAAATGAATGATCAAAATAAAAGTCTGAATTATCTTTAATATTTTTAAATAGTAAATTATTTTTTTCAATTTTAACTTGATTAAATCCAACATGGGGTATTTTTTTATTTCCTGCTTCTTTTTTTGTAAAGCTCTCAACTTTATTCTTAATTATTGACAAGCCTTTTGTAAAACCTCCCTCTGTACTACTTTCACATAATAATTGCATTCCTAGACATATTCCTAGCAGGTTTATTCCCTTAACATGTGCGCACTCTTGTAGTGCCTCATAAAAACCATTTAATTTTAAATTTTGAATAGCTTTCTTAAAAGAGCCAACACCAGGTAAAATTAAATGAGAAAAACTAAAAATTTTATCAGGATTATTTAAGACTTTAAATTTACAACCTAAATGCAATAGTGAATTTTCTATCGATCTAATATTTCCCATGCCATAATTAACAATTCCTACATTTATTTTTTTTTTCATTTTATTTTAAATTTTGGAACCCACCTATTTTTTACTTTTTTAAAAAGATCTTTATTAGCCCAATAATCTAATACACTGTTAAATTCTTTAAGTGTCATTTGGTAATATTCTGTATATAAATCCATAAATTCTTCTGGATAATGATTATCATAAAGATTTGCTAGATTAATTCCTTGATCTCTACTCATTGCGCCTCTCCTAATTTCTATTCCTGCATCCTGGGTGGCCCTGCCAAACCCATATTTTAGGTACATTAAGTAAGTATGAAGGGCAAATAATGCTTGGTCGTTTTGAGCAAAATTTGTAAAAGTACCTGCATTTCCTTGTTCACTTTCACTTAAATTAAATTTTTCTTTTGCTACCAAGTAGTTCCTGTATGAGTCCCACGGTTCGAAATACGCCCAATGTGTGCATCCAATGTTTTTTTTTTTTATTTCATTAATTGGAAATGTAAACCAGTATAATTCTTTTTTACTTAGCTTACTTTCTTTAATAATTTCGTGATATCCATTTTCTAAATAATGGTTCACAGTGTAGTTAACATCAAAGATTGCTCTATTTTTATTCTTATCAGAACCACCGTATTCTACTTCACCATCCTCACCATAAAAGACTAAATTGACCTTATGAATTAAGGCCAATCGAATTACAGAAGAAAATATTGATGTGAGCCAACCAAAATATGGTGATCCTTTTTTAATGAAACCTATTTTATTTAACTTTCTCATTGCTTTATTATTTGCAGTAACATGCACATGATCATAATCGTACTTTAAAAAATTATTTAGATTCTTGTTCCCCACCTCAAGTTCTAGAGGAGGTCTTGATGTTACGGTTAATGGATTTAGACCTAAATCTTCTTTTATTTTTGATGCAACATATGATCCATCTTTACCGCCGCTTAGTGGAACAATACAATCATAAGTTTCGTTAGATTTATATTTCTTTAAAATTGATTTCAATTCCTTTTGTCGTAACTTCCAATTAATAACTTTCTTTTCTTCCATCCATTGACATGCATTACACCAACCTTTTTTATTGAATGTAATTCTAGGTCGCTCAGAGTTATTGATGCAGTTTTTACACCAAAATAATTTGGAATTGATTTTATTTGATATCATAAAATTTCTTAGTTACATTTGGTTTATATAAAATATTTTTTTCAATAATCTTTACTATGTTTTTTGTTGTGTCTTTTCTATAATACGGATTTTCTACTTTTTTTATTTTTTTTCTAAAATTTGAAGATAGAGCTGTCTTTATTGAGTCATATATTTTTTTAGAAGAATACTCTGAATTTATTATACTTTTAGCCTGAACTCTACCATTTTGTCTGTGACCTATATTTATAGTAGCCGTTTTAAGAGTTGGGGCCTCTAATATTCCACTTGAAGAATTTCCTAAAACTAAATCACAAACTTTAATACATGAAAAATATTTTTTTGTTCCCATTGACTTAAAGGCATAACAGTCTTTATTTTTTTTACAAAATTTTAATATCTCGTTTTTAATAAAATCTGATTTTAAATCAGAATTTGGCATTGTAAAAATAAATGTTGTATTGTTAAATTTCTTGAGGGCTAAAAAAATATTTCTTAATAAATATTTTATTGAAAATTCTTCTTCTATAAAAGAGTTTATAGTTATCAAGAAATTATATTTACTAAATTTAATTGAGAGTTTTTCTTCTAATTCCTTTTTATTTAATAGTTTTGTTTTTTTTGCATTTTCCGCTCCTAATGCACCAACATTAAAAACATTTTTTGGCTCTTCTCCCATTTGAATAACTCTTTTTTTGTGGATATTTGTAGAAACAAAATGAAAATCAGAAAACTTTGTTAATGAATGCCTAATAGTATCATCTATGGATCCTGTGGTAACTTCACCGCCATGGATATGAGCAATCTTAACATTATTATATAATGCCCCTACTCCAGCAGATAATGTCTCATATCTATCCCCTAATAAAATTATAAGATTTGGCTTTGTATGATGTAAATATCTTCCTATCTTATTTATACCTAAGGTAATTGATTTTAAAATTGAAGAAGAATTTGTTTTTTTTACATTAATATTTATAGGGTGACAAATTTTACCAAAGTCCTTTAAAACTATTTTACTTGTATTTCCATATTTTTTAGAAAGATGTTGTCCTGTAACAATTAAACGTATTTGAATTTTTTTTGATTTATTTAAAAGGCTAATTAAGTTTTTTAATATGCCATAATCTGCTCTACTACCTGTAACTATGCAAATTTTTTTTTTATTGATCTGTTTCATATCTTAATAATTTCATCTGGTTCAAGGTTTTTTTTTGCCTTCTTTCCTAAAATTTTATAAATTTTCATTGGAGATATTCCGCTACCAGGTCTCTTTGAAACAATATTTTTAATAGTAAATTTTTGACCTTTGTATATCTGATTTCGTGCTACTAGGGATTTTCTAATAACGCTTCTATTCTCTGATTCACTTTTAGTTATAACTTTCTTTGAACTGCCTAGTGCCAACTCTGTCTCCCTAATATCTTTTATCATTTGTTTTAGCTCTTTTGGTTCTAGGCTAGACCGATGGTCTGGACCAATCATTTTTCTACTTAATGTAAAATGTTTTTCTATAATCGTTGCACCCATAGCAACTGCAGCTAGAGGAGTGATTGTGCTGAGTGAATGGTCTGATAATCCAACATTACAATTAAAATATTTTTTATAAGTGTTTAAAATATTCAAATTTAAATCTTTTATTGGTGTTGGGTATGCCGAATTACATTGCAAAACTGTTATATCTTTTTTATTTTTGTTTAGTACTTTTAGGGCATCATCAACTTCTTTAAGTGTTGAAGCTCCTGTTGATAGTATAATTTTTTTTTTTTGTTTCTTAATGTATTCCAATAAGGGTAAATTTGTAATCTCTCCTGATGGAATTTTAATAAAATCAATTTTTTGTTTTAGTAAAAATTTTAAATTATCAATATCAAATGCAGTGGATAGAAATTTAATTTTTTTATTTTTACAATACTTAATTATTTCTAAATGGTTTGAGACTGAAAGTTGTAATTTTTTTAACATTGATCTTTGCGTTTCTTTGTTACTTAATTTAGATTTTTGGTAATTAGCTTTTGCAGCTTTTTTTGTAACTAACTCGTCATGTGAAAAAGATTGAAATTTTACATAATCTGCTCGAGCCAATTTTGCAACATTAACAAGTTTTTTTGCGATTTTTAGATCACCATTATGGTTTACACCAGCTTCTGCAATTATTATTACTTTCATGATATCTTTAATTTCAAGTTTTTTTGCCCTTTTTTTTTCAAGTGCCACTTTTCAATACATATAATCTTACTATCTACAGTTGGTATATAGATCATCTTATCTTTAATCATCAATGTATCATTATTCGTTATGTCTATTATTTTTTTTTTATTCAAAATTGATATTTTTTTTACATAAATCTGATTATTCTTTAGATTTATTCTCGCTATTGGTCCAGGCTCAACTAAAGCTTTAACAAAGTTTTGAATTTTTAATGAACTTTGTTTTAGATTTATAATTTCATCTCCCTCTACCCTTTTTTTATAATATGAATATTTTCTTGAAAATTTATTTTGTGATATCGCTTCATAATTATTATTTTGAACTTTCTTAATAGTTTTATAGATCATTTTAGAACACTCATTATGTGACTTAATTAAAAGAGATTTATAATCATCTTTTTTAGTAATCTTAAATATTTTTTGAGTAATAATTTTTCCACAATCTATTTTTTCATCAACAAAGTGTGTGGTTATCCCAAAATCTTTCTCGCCGTTAATTAAAACCCAATTTAAAATATTTCGCCCCCTGTAAAAAGGTAATTTTCCTGCATGGCAATTAATAATCTTATTATTCATTATATTAATTATTTCTTTTTTAAAAATTTGATCAAATGACATTGAAACCAGAAGATCTATTTCACTTTTCTTTATCCAATTAATAAAGTTAATATTATTAACATTTTTTTTTTTTAGAAATATAATTTTATTTTTTTTTGCAATTTTTTTTAACTGTTTGTCTTTTGTTGAGAACCTACCGCATATAAAAGCAATACTAATAGAGTTGTCTTTTAATAAATAATCTAGGGTTTTATGTGCCCAAACGTCATCACCAAAAAAACCTATGCTATAATTTTTTTTCATATAAATTTGGACTACTAGGTAAGTTTATTAGGCATTTTTCTAATTTTTCAGAATTTTGGATATTCATCCTCGGATATTTTGATAAGTGCTTTATTTTATGCATCAACTTCCAGACTGGCCTTATTCCAATTCCTTTTTTGTTTGTTTCTTTAATTATTTGATCTCTAAGTTTTATGTTAGAGTTAAATATACAAATTGTGTTTAACCAGTGATTACTTTTTGTATTATTGGGTTCATCTATTAATTTAAAATGAATGTTGTCTTTAAAAATTCTTTTATATTCCAAAAAAATTTTTCTTTTAGTTTTTAACAGATATGAAAGATTTTTTAATTGAGAAATACCCAGTGATGAATTGATACCTGGTAGTCGGTAATTATAACCAACATCATCATAATCATAGCTCCACCCTGAGTTCTTTTTCCTAGATATCGTAGATAAACTATATGCTTTTTGGTATATTTTTTTGTTATTGGTAATAACTGCACCACCTCCACCGGTAGTTATAATCTTATTGCCATTAAAACTTAGTACGCCAACGTCTCCAAATACTCCTAAATGTTTATTTTTATAATAGCTTCCAACACATTCACTGGCATCTTCAATAACCTTTAAATTGAATTTTTTTGCTATTTTGATAATTTCCACAATCTTTGATGAATTACCAAAAACATGTGTCGGAAGTATAGCTTTAATATTTCTTTTAGAAATTTTGTTGATTGTAATATTTTTTTTTACTGTACAAATTTTTTGTAAATACTTTTCTAATTTAATTGGATCTATTCCCAATGTCTCACTCTCTACATCTACAAAATGAGGGATCGCATTGCAATAAATTGTTGCATTAGTACTTCCGATATAATTTAAATTTGGTATTAAAATTTCATCATTTTTCTTAATTCCACAGGACTTAATAGCAATTTGAATTGCTGATGTGCCGTTAACAGTTGCTATTGAATATTTAGACTTAGTTAGCTTCTTAATTTTTTCTTCAAAAGTATTAGTAAATTTGCTTACTGTTGATACAAAAGATGACCTCAAACACTTATTCATTGAATCAAAATCATTTTTTTTGAAACATGGCTCATGCAAGGGAACATATCTTTTTTTAATAAAAAATTTTACAGATTTAACAATTTCATTAGATATTTTTTTGTACTTCATTTGTTTAAATTATTTTTTAAAATATATTTTACCATAATAAAATCAAGATTATCATCTATGTCTATAGACCTTGAATAAGGCATCTCAAAAAAAATAGTTTTTTTAGTCACAAGTTTCTTTGAAGATATAAGATCCTTCCTGTTCCAAATATATATTGAAGCATTTAAATCAAAGATCTTGGGAGCATCTTGCCTTCTTACTATTTTTTTTTTTGATTTGCATACTAGATCTAACTTACCTTTTTTATACATAACTTGATTAAAATATGGATTCCTTCGCGCACTATGTCCAGAGACAAGATTTCCTGGTTTTTTTTTAAAAAAAATATCTAATGCTTTTTGAATATCGCTTTTTGATCTTAGTGGAGACGTAACATCTAAATCAATTACTGCATCAAAAACTGTATTAAAATAAATTTCTGATTTTAATAATGCATGTTTAATAGCATCAACTTTAGAAGAATAATCATTTGATAATTTTTCTGGACGCATTAAACATAGATCAGCTTTTCTTTTTGAAATTTCTAATATTTTCTTTGAATTTGAACTGACTACTATTTTAGTAAATGATTTAATTTTTTTTGCCTGATCTAACGTGTGATATATTAATGGTTTTTCTAATAATTTTAGTAGGTTTTTGTTTTTTAAACCTTTTGATCCTTTTCTTGCACAAATTGTACAAAGAATATTTTTTTTTATCATGTTAATTAAATATTGTAACTATTGGGTTTATAATTTTTAATATTGTTATCTTTTTTAAGCCATTCTATTAATTTTTTTAAACCTTCATCTAATTGATACTTTGGTTTCCAAT
>MDTF01012754.1_pt1 | contig 18338 bp, 17 predicted proteins | sample 811191 | NCBI WGS metagenome assembly MDTF01 (sample SAMN05326649, study PRJNA326480) | marine metagenome | isolation source: seawater | place: Southern Ocean | collected 2011 | reverse complement strand
GGTAAGCGAAGGCTACCTGAGAGCAGTTACGACACCTGAGCCTGCCGATGCCTTTCTCATTGCAGTGCCTACCCCCTTTTTACCTGTAAGTGAAAACGACCATGTACCACAACCTGATTTAAGATTTATTGAGTCAGCTACTCGAGCCATTGCAGCGGTTCTAAAAAAAGGTGATTTGGTTATTTTAGAGTCAACTTCTCCCGTGGGTGCAACAGAAAAAATGGCTGCTTGGCTGGCAGAAGATCGACCTGATTTAACATTTCCTCAGACGCATGGATTTGAGTCTGATATAAGAGTTGCTCATTGTCCTGAGCGTGTTCTGCCGGGTCATGTGGTTAGAGAGTTAGTGGCGAACGATCGGGTCATTGGTGGGATGACTGAAAAATGCTCTGAAGCGGCGATCGAGCTTTACAATATATTTGTCGAAGGTGAGTGCTTTGTTACTAACGCTAGAACCGCGGAAATGGCGAAGCTCACAGAAAATGCATCTCGCGATGTTAATATTGCCTTTGCGAATGAGCTTTCGATTATCTGTGACAAGCTCGATATAAATGTGTGGGAGTTAATTGAGCTTGCGAATCGGCACCCTAGGGTTAATATTCTTCAACCAGGCCCTGGTGTCGGCGGTCATTGTATTGCCGTAGATCCTTGGTTTATTGTTTCCAAAAACCCAGCTGAAGCAAAATTAATTCAAACAGCAAGAACTGTGAATGATAGTAAACCTGAGTGGGTGGTAAAAAAGGTCAGGGAGGCCGTCAATCTCCATCCAAAAAAATCGGTAAAAAATATTTTATGTCTAGGATTGTCCTTTAAACCAGACATTGATGATTTGAGAGAAAGTCCTGCGAAACGCATAGTAGAGGCGCTTGTAATGGATCGAATGGGAGATATCGTGATAGTGGAGCCGAATATTGATATTTTACCGAACTCTTTGCGTGATAATGCTGTCCTTAATGATTTGGAGAGTGGGCTTCAAGACGCAGATGTCATTGTTGTGTTGGTCAAGCACAAAATTTTCGAGGAAAACTTAATTGCGCTTAAATCCTCTCAAGTGCTCATCGATGTTTGTGGGTTAACAAGGTAGTAGTGCGTGTTATTTTTTTGAATGCCACGTTAATATGAGAAAGTTGGTTTTAAAAGATCGAAAATCAATTACATTCAGTTTTATTTAAGATCCTAAACCTTCAAAAAACCGACTTTGATCAAATTATTGATACCAGAGAAAGACCCTTTAAAAAACTTCTTTTATTCTTGGAGTAGAAAAAATGCTTAGACCTTATATTATAGCGGAAGTGGCTCAGGCGCATGATGGCAATATCAATATTGCCCATGCTTTTATCGATGCTGTTGCTAATACAAAAGCAGCAGATGCCATCAAATTCCAAACACATTTTGCTGATGAAGAGAGTATGCCCGAAGAGAAGTGGAGAAAGAAATTTTCTAGAGTAGCCGAAACGCGGTTTGAATATTGGAAAAGAATGGAGTTTAGTGAAGATCAATGGGTTGAAATTAAATATCATTGTCAAGAGGTTGGCCTTGACTTTCTCTCAAGTCCTTTTTCTTTGAAAGCTGCAAAGCTCTTATCAAAAATAGGTATGCAAACTTGGAAAATAGCTTCTGGTGAAGTTACCAATTTTCCTATGCTTGACTATATAGCCAATTTGGGAGGTCAAAAGTTTATTATTTCTACGGGGTTATGCTCAACAAAAGAATTAGAAGAATGCATAAAAAGAATCAGGACGAATAAAAATCAGGTAGAAATTCTAGCTTGTATTTCTAAATACCCTGCACCCATTGGAGAAATTAATCTAAAATACATGGACTCTCTTGGTAAAAAGTTTCAATGCAAAACTGGCCTTTCAGACCATTCCGCGTCTATTTACCCGTGTTTAACAGCTTATACTCAAGGGGCAACCACATTAGAGGTTCATGTATCATTTCATCGAGACTATTTCGGCCCTGATAATCCAGCATCCTTAATGCTAGAGGACCTGACTGAACTAAGGCATGGATTGGATCAAATTCAAGTCATTATGAGTCCTGCTGGCGACGTTGATAAAAAAAATACTGATGCTATGAGGAGCCTATTTTTAAAGAGTATTGTAGTGAACGAAAATATGTCTAAGGGCCAAAAAATTCAATTGAACCATCTAGCATTCAAAAAACCAGGAACTGGAATATCAGCATCTGAGTACGAAAAAGTGGTGGGCAGTGAACTGTTGTGTGACAAGTTGGCTGGCGAGTTGTTGAGATATGGTGATTTTTGTGGGTGATATTATCAAGAAAAAATTATTGTGTGTAATTACAGCTCGGGCCAGTTATTCAAGAATACGAACTGTTTTGTTAAACCTTAAAAATAATTCAGATCTTGATGTCACTATTTGTCTGAGCGCGTCGGCTTCCGATCCGCTCTATGGTGATCTCCTCGAGATATTAAAAGATGACGGGTTTACATTAATCAATGTATTTGAGAATAATTTATCGCAAACTTCGTCGACCACATCGATCAAAGTAGTTGCTCTTAGCTTATTGGATATTGAGGTCTTTCTTCGAGTTAATGAATTTGACGGTGTGATAAGCATTGCTGATCGATACGAAACAATCGCTACTGCAATTTGTGCCAGCTTTACAAATACGAAACTTTTTCATATCCAAGGTGGTGAGATTTCAGGCAATATCGACGACAAAGTTAGGAATGCCATCTCGATGATGGCCGATGTCCACTTTCCTGCAACTGATTTGTCAGAGCAAAATCTTATAAGATATGGTATCGATAGCCACGATATTTATCAGTATGGATGCCCTTCAGTTGACCAGTTTGTCTCTCAATCTAACGGGTCCAGTAAATTAAGTTTTGAAAAGTTGATAACTGAAAAATCAGTAGGTCATGCTAAATTTCAATATGGAAATTTCCATATTATTATGATGCATCCTGAGACAGACAAAGCTGATGTAAATGAAGAATATGCTGCTATGTTGCTGAATTTGGTTTCAGAGTCAAACCACGAAAGCTTCCTCTGGTTTTGGCCGAACTCGGATCCTGCTAGCAGTTATATTTCAAAGACACTGAGAGCTTATCGGGAGTCCAACGAGTGCAAAAATGTTAACTTTGTGAAAAACCTACCCCCTAGCCAGTTTGTTTATCTGCTAAACGGCGCTAGGTCTCTCATTGGAAACTCTTCATTAGGGGTCAGAGAAACTGCTGTAACAGGATTGCCTGTCCTCAACATCGGATGCAGGCAGAAAGATCGAGAGTCACATGACAATGTAATTCATTGTGAATGGGATAGTCGAGCGATATCTTCGAGTTTTGAAAAAATCAAAAGTCTGAATCGTAATGTTCCTGACTATAAGTATGGTAAAGGAAATGCGGGTGAGTTGATTGCGAAGAAAATCGGTGAGATCTTGTAATACAAGAATGTCGCAGTGACTTTTTAGAAGCTCGGTTAGTGAAGAATCTAGAGGAAATATGGTGAGTAAAAAGATTATTAAAGGAGAGGTGGTTGCATTGATACCGGCACGGGGCGGGTCAAAAGGTATACCAAGAAAAAATATTAAAATGATCGGAGGTAAACCGCTGTTAGCGCATACCGTTGCTTTTGCAAAAGAAAATTCGGATATTGACCGTATTATTGTATCGACCGATAGCGAGGAAATTGCAGAGATTGCGCTCGAATACGGAGCTGAAGTTCCTTTTATTAGGCCCGCTAATCTCGCTAGTGACACTGCCCCAATGTACGAGACTGTGAAACATCTCATGGAGTATTTAAGTCAGTCCGGTTTCAATTACCAATATTTGGCACTTCTTCAGCCAACATCCCCTTTCCGTCGTCATGCTGATTTTAAAGCTGCCCTGAAGCAAATCCGAAATCACGTGACGATTGATTCAGTAGTCAGTTTAGAGAAGTTACCAAATCATTTGTCACCTGAATTCCTAATGCGCTTAGAGGATGGTGTTGTTAAGCCCTTTATTCAGGGGAATTTGGGTGTCTCGCGAAGGCAGGATGCTACTCCTGCGTATACTCGGAGCGGTCAGTTTTATATCAGTAAAATTTCTAGTTTTTCGGAGAAGAATACTATTTATGGAGATAGATCTGTCCCATATGTGACCTCTCATCAGTCTGTGAACCTCGATACGATGGATGATTGGGATGCAGCGGTCGCTTTAATGGAATCCATTTAATGGCTAGGGCAAAAATATTGATAGCGATAAGTAATGGATGGGCATTACGAAATTTTGTTCATACCAATTTAATAAATAGATTATCAGAAAAATATGATATTTCAATCGCCGTAAGCTTGCATTTGTCGGATTACTTTTTGAGTTTGAAAGAGGAGGGAGTCATATCGAGTGTACGAGATCTACCGAATAATGAGAACTTTTTTTGGAGAAGAATTCGGCAAGTAAAAAAAATGCTTTTACACACTAATCATCAGATAAGCACTGCAAGCGTAAAATTAGAATATTGGGTACCTGCAGATTTTCTCGCGCCTGTAATAGGTTTTATCTGGAAACTGCTCGGGTTTGTACCTGCGGATGGTTTGATTGGTTTAATTGAAAGATGTGAGTATAAGTTTAGGGCGGAAGCTCTCGATGATTGGGAAAAAACAGTAGATTTAGTTGTCTTAGGTGAGCCATTTGATCCGCGTGAAATACAATTACAGCGTTCCTTTGATAAAGCTAATATAGCAACGATGCCAATTATTCAAAGCTGGGACAACATTTCGAATAAGGGAAACCTACTTCTGTCATCCACTAAGATATTAGTTTGGGGTAGCGCCATGAAGGAAGAGATTAAGGCACTATATCCAAAATTCATCAGGGATAACATCATCCCGGTTGGAGCGACTCAGTTTGATCAATACATTAAAGATCGTGATGTTAATAGGGCCTGTAGAGATAAATTTCTAACGGATCTGAAAATACCCTCTGATAGAAAGATAATAATGTATGCTACTAATTCGCCGAGGCACACTAGCGATGACCCCGAAATTTGTCGCTTAATCGCTGAAGAGTTTGCTACTACGTTAGCTGATCTAAACTGCCATTTACTGATACGGTTGCATCAAGCAGATCAGTTTTCTAGATATTTAGCACTTATTGATAGTCCAAGAATCACGGTTTCTCAATCATCTGTACCTTCTAATTTAACACTTGAAAAATGGATTCCTCCAGAGGAAGAGTTAACTAAACTCTCCGATTTTCTTAGATTTAGTGATGTTTCCCTCAATACTGCATCTACAATGACATTGGATGCGATGATTATGGGTTTACCCGTTTTAAATATCGCCTTTGATTCGGTGGAGACTAGCCCTCGAAAAAGGAAATATAGATTCTACAGATATCATCACTGGAAACCGCTATTAGAAGACGATGTGTTAACTATTTGCCAAACTAAAGAAGATCTAATAGATGGAATTCGAAAATCGATATTAAAATACCCTACCGATCCTCGCAAAATCTCGGAGTCTATGGAGCATCTTTGTCATAGAAGTAAGGGGTTGGCAGTAGAAAATATCATTCAGGTTATAGAAAAGCAATTATCCAACTGAGCCAGTGAATCCTATTTTGAGTAATGCTTAATACAATTCAGTGTCATACTTTCCGCAGAGAGTATGAATTGAGATATTTACTAATGACGAGATAATTTATGTCTAATATTGCTGTTATTCGTGCAGCTCGAGAGCCTAGTCGGTTGGCGTTAGTGCCATCTTCTGTGTTACTCGGTTCCTTGACTATATTGGTTATCGCCTGCGCTATCGCGCTCCTGATATCTCTTACTCAAGGCTATGGAATTCTGCAGTCATTAACATTCCTTGTAGTAATAACATTTTTTATGGCGGCATGGTTACCGCTTTTTGTATCAGGTTATTATGATAATGTTTGCTTAATACTTTTCATGATTTCTGTAAATTCAGTGTACTGTCTTGCTCTCGTGCTCTTAAAAGTTGAAAACGTATTTATTTATTGTATGCCACAGATGGTTTTACTAACAATTTTTGTGTTCCGATTCCATGGTAATCTTAGACTTAATTTATTTATTGCGTTTATATTATTTTTTTTAATAGTCCCTTCATTGGCTGGATCAATTGGTTCTCAATTAGTTGAATTCGACAAAATAATCACCTATATGTTTTTAAGTTTTTTTATGCCTCTGGTCGTTTTTGCTGCAATAAATGCAAAGTTAGATGTTGATCAGGTAGAAAACATCATGTGCATCAGTTTTTTGTTGATGGTAGCACTAAGTATGATTCTTATTCCCGTAGAAATACTATCCAGAGGTTCGGGATCTGTGAGTTCAATGGAAGTAGGAGGGCGTTCATATACTGTATTAGCAATTTTAATTTTAATTTTCCCCGTTTTACGAGATTGGTGGTCGAAGCAAAGCAGACTTGTATTTTGGTTTTCAGTATCACTAGTAATATTGACAATAATTTTTTCGTTCTCCAGAGGGGTTTTTCTCTTTACTATCTTAAGTACACTTCCATTTATTTTAATAAAAATATTGAGCAGACCGACTATTCTTTTTAGATTTATTGTAATCGGTTGTGTTCTTACCTATCTCATATCGTTAGTTAAAGACTTTAATTTGGTAAATGAGATATTTTGGTTTTGGTCGGTCCGTCTTAATATTTTCGATAACGTCACGGAGCAATATTCTTTTGAGATATCTAAAATTTTTGATAGCTCTGGCCGCATGTATATCTGGGATAATGCAGTTCGTTGGATAGCAGAGAATTTTATATTTGGTACTGGAGTTGGAAGTTCACCTGAGCTTATAGTTCCCTCGACAGGGACTCGATTAGGATTTGGAGGCATGCATAATCAGTCACTAACGGTTTTCGTGGAGAGAGGGGTCTTTGGGTTTTTGGCGCTTATTGGTCTGTGGGTTTTTTATGGATGGCAGGTGTCACGATTATCCCTTACTCAAGGGAAACTAATTTATAGCTACTGCTTTTTATTATATTTGGCGTTTGTGCATTCGACTGGGATTGAATTGTTAGTTATTAGTACAAAGGATTTAAACTCTAGTGCACTACTTTATTTATTGATGATGATTTCTATCGTCAGTCTTCGATTTAGAGAAGCTAGATGAGTTTTCTAAAAAGTTACATCTATTTGCTGTTTAACAGGGCTTCCATTTCTGCAATTAGTGTTTTGACTGCATTGCTAACGGCCAGATTGTTGGAGCCCGAGTACTATGGAGCGCTTGTAAGCGTCATCGCAGTGATGAGTATATTCATACGTTTTGGTTCCATGGGTTTAATTCAATCTTTTCAGCATTTTGGATCGAAAGACTATCCTTTTATGCAAGGGTATATAATCCCTCTTTCTATAGTTTTCATTGCTCCCTTTTCCATCACCTTACTTGTCGGGTTTAATTTAGTTTCGATACTTTCATATGTTTATGAGCTAAATCCCTTATCTTTATTGGTTTACCAAACATTACAAATTGGGTTATCCCTGATGCTGATGCACCTTTGTTTTTCCATGTATTTTTTAGGTAGCGAAAAACCTATCATATATTTATTAGTTAGCATCGTTCCAGTCTCATTTACGTTGTTTTTTGTAATTAGTGCATTCTTTAGTACAGATCCATTCGACCTGGTTTTAATTGGGTGGAAATTGCAGTTAGTCATTGGCGGATTATTTTCTTTCATTTTCATTGTTTACGAAATATTTAAACAAAGAGCATATGTTAACCAAATTGTACCTAAAATGATTGAGGTGACCAAGTACGGTTTGAAATCTGTGTTTGTTTCATCAGTATCATTTACGTTAATGAGAATATCCGTGGTTATTGGAAGTGCTTTTTCGCTCACAGAAGTGGCAGTGTTCTCCATTGCGAGAGCTTTTTGTGAAATGTTGCTTCTTATTTACGGGTCTCTAGGTTCCACCTTATTTTCTGCAGTGTCTCGTGATGAAAATTCGGATCATGCAATTTTTCTATATTGTCAAACTGCGAGAATTTCAAGTTTCTTACTAGTACTAGTCTCGCTCTTAACAGCTGGCGCTGCTCATAAAGTGGTTCCTCTTTTATTTGGTAGTGATTATGTTGCAAGCGTCTCCATAGTTTATATTTTAATGCCCGCAGTTTTCATGGCCACGCAACAGCGGTTAGCAGAAAACTTTTTATTTGGAATGTCGTCTCAAATTATCATCCTAAAATATCAGATTCCAAACTTAATTTTACTCGGTATGTTAGTGTGGTGGTTGACTCCGCTGTATGGAGCTGCAGGCATAGCGATAGCTTCATTAATATCAGCGCTTTTTGCATATATTTCGGTGATTTTATTAATTAACAAGAAATACCAAATTTCTTATAAAAGCTGTGCCCTCATTAATGGGGAGGACATGCATCTGATTAAATTAAAGTTACAACAACTAATGCCATCTAAGGCTAATTCTAATTGAAGTATGTGCCTTAAAAATTAATTATTTCTGGATAAATTGATGACAAAGACGGCTTGTTTTTTTTCAACTGAAAGCGAAGAGCAGATAATGCGACAGCAGTATTCTGTGCAGGATATACGAATTCTTGAGTCTTTAGGATATCGTGTTGTTATTTGTTCAAGGCTAAAAGATATTCCGTTTAGATGCGACTTATATTTTGGGTGGTGGGCTGCTGGTAGTATATTACCCTTAATAGTGGCCAAGCTCTCCAGAAGACCATTAATCGTGGTCTGTGGGGGGAATGAGACAATGTATTATGAAGACTCTGTTACAGCGGAAAAGGCTGGATATTTGGTGGCTCCTTGGTATAAAAAATTAGCAGTAAAGATTACTCTTAGATTTGCAGACTCTGTTTTAGTAGTCTCGAAATTTATGCAGAATGGTATCAAATCTATCTCTAATCGTGCGACAAATGTGGTCCACCTTTCGGTATGTTTAGTATCTTTCGCGCCAAATACAAAGGCCAAAGAATATATTACGACCATGTCTGCTTATGCTGAGAATTTGAAATTAAAGCGCTTCCCCGAATTTTTAAGAGCAGCTGCGATTGTGACCAGAGAGTTTCCTCTGCAAAAGTTTTTGTTGATTGGCACAAAACCACAATACGGAAGTGAGATTTTTAATTTGATAAATGAATTAAATTTATCTGAGAACTTGGTTTTCGCTGGTCATGTCCCCAATAAAAAAATCTCTGATTTTTTTAATTTGAGTCATTGTTTCGTGCAGATCAGCGACACCGAAACTTTTGGTTTAGCGGTAGCTGAAGCTATGAGTTGTAATGTCCCAGTTATAGTAAGTAGTCGAGGAGCCCTGCCAGAAGTTGCTGGCCATTATGGTATTTATGTTGATCATAATGAACCCGAGAGTATTGCGGCTGCAATGCTTCAAGTTTTACGAGCGTCCGACGCTGGCTCGGATTTAAACTCCAGAACATGGGTCGAAAATAAATTTAGTTTCGAAATCCGGAAAAATCATATTGAAAATATCATTAGAAGTGTTTCGCGTAGTTGAGAATTTCCCCCTTATTGCCGAAATTCTTGGTTAGCTGCTAGATGCCAGGATTTAAAAAATATGATTAGGAGTAAATGTTGAGGGTACTTGTTAATCGATAATCTTTTGTTGGACTGAGGTCACCGGATTCGTGACAGTTTTAGCTGTTTTAGGCAGACTTATGCTGAGAACAGAATATTGTGATTTAAATTAATTGGGATGAGATGATGGAATATAGAGTTTGTTCTCGATGTGTCATGGACACTAGTGATGCTGCGATTTCTTTTGATGATAAAGGTATTTGCGATAACTGCACACGCTTTTACTCTGATGTTGGCAAAATTTGGTCGAATGATTATCAAAACGCAAGTAAGTTTAAAGATTTGGTAACAACGATTAAAAAGAAAGGAGAAGGAAAAAAATACGACAGTCTGATTGGCCTCAGTGGTGGACTTGATAGCTCATATCTATTACATGTAGCGGTTACCGAGTTTGGGCTGAGGCCATTAGTCTTTCATGTTGACGGAGGCTGGAATACAGATCTTGCCGTCGAGAATGTGCAAAATTTAGTTGAAAAACTGGATTTGGAATTGATGACAGAGGTTGTAAATTGGAAAGAAATGCGAGATCTACAATTAGCATTTTTTAAATCAGGTGTCCCAAACATTGATCTACCCCAAGACTTAGCTTTTATTTCAGCTTTATATAATTTTGCTGAAGATAACGATATAAAGTATATCCTTAACGGGGGAAATTTTGCTACTGAAGGTATCCGTAACCCGCGAAATTGGGGTTGGTATGGTACTGACTTGTCTCATGTGCATGATATTCACAAAAAGTTTGGGACGATTCCTTTGAAATCTTTTCCAATCAGCGGAATACTAAATCACAAGCTTTATTTGAGATATATAAAGGGTGTCAAGGTTGTTAAACCATTGGACTACATCCCCTATACAAAAGAAATTGCTCAAGAGACGTTATCTAAGGAGTATGGATGGAGGCCTTATCCACAGAAGCATTTTGAGTCGAGGTTCACAAAGTTTTTTGAGGGGTATTGGTTTCCTGAAAGATATGGCTTTGACACTCGGCGTGTTCAGTTTTCTAGCTTAATTGTGACTGATCAGATGACTAGAGAGGATGCGATCGAGAAATTAAAGCATCCAGCAATTGATGCCTCGACAGTTAAGCAAGACAAGGAATATATAGCGTCTAAATTACGTATCTCTGTTGAGGAATTAGATTCATTCATGGATCTGCCAAAAAAAACATACAAGGATTATAAAAATCAGGAGTGGATGTTCAAAATTGGCTCTAAAGTTTTGCAACTCATAGGTGCTGAAAAAAACGCAAAACGTGAGTGAAGATTAAAAAATGATTTGCTTTGTGGAGATTAATACAAATGCTTCGTTCTAGAATTATCCCGTCACTGCTTGTCGATGATGGAGATTTAATAAAGTCAGAAAACTTTTCTAATGACAAATATATTGGAGACCCAATAAATGCCGTTAAAATATTTAATGAAAAGTCTGTTGATGAGCTCGCAATATTTGATGTTGGGGTAACACTAAATAATAGCGACATTGATATGTCGCTATTATTCGATATTGCGAAGGCTGCGAAAATGCCGTTATGCTACGGCGGCGGTGTCAAGGAAAGCGCGCAGGCCACAGAGCTAGTCAAGTCTGGTTTTGAGAAAGTGTCTGTAAGCAGTGGGGCGATTTATAATCCCAATCTGTTAGATGATATGGCGCGGTGTATTGGTGCACAGAGTGTGGTGCTATGCTTGGATATTGCCCGTAACAATAGTTTGCCTTGTAAGTATTCAGTTTTTACTCATAGAGGTACAAAAAATGCGGAATTAGATCTTTTATCGGCTCTAGAAATGGCAGCGCAAGCAAGAATAGGTGAGCTAATTATAAATTCTATTGATAGAGACGGGACAATGGCTGGATATGACTTAGAGCTGGTTAAAAGCGTATTGCCTAACATTTCATGCCCAGTTACTTTTGTAGGTGGTGCGGGCACCGTTGCCCACATGAATCAGCTTATATCAGTCGCAGGTACAGTTGGTGCGGCCGCAGGCAGTATGTTTGTTTATAAAGGTATTAACAGAGCAGTACTTTTGAACTACGCAAAGCCATAGGAGGTAAAATGTTCGGATATCCAGCAATATGGGAAATTGATCTTGATTTTGATGCACTTTCATTACAGCATGAATTCGACGCTGTTTATGCTGAAAAATTAGAGACAGTGTACGAGAGTAACGATGATTGGAAGGGAGTGACCGTATTTAAGGCTCCCAGTAAGCTAACTCTAAATGGGCTTCCAGAATTAGAAAAATTGGTAACCAAGCTTGGTAAACAAAATGTGATTGGAATTTCCTATTTTAATTTAGATCAAAATTCAAAACTTCATGAACATAGAGATATGAACGGAAATTTGTTATTTGGGATAGTGCGTATACATATCCCAATCAAGACCAATGACGAGGCTTTTATGATTATTGAGCGTGTTAAATACCAGTTGCCAATTGGCTCCGCTTGGGCCTTGGATACATCTGGGTTACATGCCCTCGCCAACGGATCAATAGATAATCGGATTCATCTTGTAATTGATGTTAAAAGAGCCTCGGCTACACAATTATTGTTCCCTAAATGGTCATTATCAGTTCTATTGCATCTTGGGGCTTTTGTTTCCATTATGGTAATTAAGATACTGAGGGACTTATTCCTGAACCCAGGAAGTTTATACAAGCGTCTTAAGAGTAAAATTAAGGAATCCTTTTAAAATGAAAATTAGCATGCAGTCTAAAAATCCCTATAGTGCGGTTAGAAATTCAAAATTTAATGGTGCCAAGGCTTATTTGGTTGAAATTTTAAACAAGTATAACTCTGAATTTCATTTGGATTTTGGCGCTCACGATGGCGAGTTCGTGGCCTCACTCAAGAATCAAAGATTAATCTCAAAAGGGGTAGGTTTGGATGCCAATAGCGATGCCGTTAATTCAAACAGAAAATCAATGCCAAATGGTGTAGAACTGAGGCTTATAAGGCCGAATGAACCTATCCTTTTTGAGGATGATACTTTTTCAAGTATTAGTATCATCGGAGTTTTGGAGCATGTTGTAGAGCAAAAAAAACTATTAAGTGAACTTCGTAGAATTTTGAAGCCGGGTGGAGAAATCCTAATTGCTGTGCCTGGGCAGCATTTATTTTCATTTTTAGACATGGGTAATTGGAAGTTTATGTTTCCTCGTCTGCATGAGTTCTATGTGACAAGAGCAAAAGGTGCGGATTATTTTAAAGCTAATTATAGTGAAAATCCCGATGGGCTTTATGGCGACGTTGAAAAAGAAAAGTTTTGGCATGAGCACTTCTCAAAAAAAGGTCTTAGTTCGTTAGTTCAAGAGATGGATTTCGTTGTCATTGAAATAGATGGATTTGGTTTTTTTAACAGAATATTGGCTAATGCTGCTTTTTTTATGCCCAAAATTTCAAGTGCTATTTTTGACAAGTTAATTGAGTGGGATGCGCGTTTTTTCTCATCGACTGAAATTTGGATTCGTTGCCAGAAGCCTAATGTTGATATTTAACTTTGTTAGAAAAAAGCAGTCTTACTTTTTGTTTGATCACAGGATGGGGTATTACAATGATAGCGTCCTCCTGTAATTTTTAGGGTCATTATATGTTAGGAATTATTGATTACGGGTCAGGAAATCTTTATGCCTTCGAGAGTATCTATAAGCAACTTAGCACTCCCTTCCGTTTCATTCGCTCGGTAGAAGATTTTGATGAGTGCTCGCATATAATTTTGCCCGGTGTAGGTGATTATGATGAAACTCTAAGATTACTCAACAATAAAGGGTTTGTAGAAAAATTAAATCAATGGATAACTAATGAAAGTAATTTCTTTTTGGGTGTATGCGTTGGTATGCAAATTTTAGGAAGTTTTAGCGAAGAGGGAAGTCAGCGTGGATTTAACTGGATACCCGGGGAAATAAAGAAAATTCCTGATCGTCATGATGGATCTCTTGTCAGGTTGCCACATATGGGTTGGAATTCTCTTAAAATCGTTAAAGAGAATGGTTTGTTTTCCAACATGGATCTAGAAGTGGGCGCTTATTTTCTTCATAACTATGAGTTTGTTGCTCAGGATTCTAAGTCTGTTATCTGCACGACAGACTATTTTAAAAAAATAACTAGCGTAGTTAATAAAGGCAATATTTATGGGATCCAATTTCACCCTGAAAAAAGTTTGAAAAATGGGGTAACACTACTAAATAATTTTGCCAATCTATAGTTTGCTCAAGGGTTCCTGAAACTTTCTGTTAATTAGAATTATCTTGGCAGGTGAACTTTGTATCATAAGAATTTTGTTCTACCATATGTGGTGAAGAGGTTTCTTTGACGGGAGGGTGTAGCACCATTTCTTTGCTGATTGGGTAGCCTAACCTTAAAGCCTTTCTTTTATTTGACTGGAGTTTTAAAAAGAGAAACAAATGAAAGCAATAATGTACCACTATGTTAGAAGATATGATTTTTCTCATCCAAATTTTCGATTTCTTGATATTGAAAATTTCCGTAATCAATTAACTTTTTTCGAAAGGGAATTTGGCTTCGTAGAAAAGGATGAGTGGTTGGAGTTTTTACATTTTGGTAAAGCGCAAAAAAAAAGTGGAAAGATACTACTAACATTTGATGATGCTATGAGTTGTCATTATGAATATGTGTTTCCGGAACTTATGGAGCGAGGCTTATGGGGTAATTTTTACGTTCCTACGTTGCCATATGCTACTAATAAAATACTTGATGTGCATAGAATCCATTTACTGTGTGGTCGTTTTGATGGAACGGAGTTATTAAATCTAGCGTCGAGTTTAATATCTGCGGATATGATTCCTGATGCTAGGAAAGAGTCTTTCCAGAAACATACTTACACTCGCCAACAAAACTATGCAGGCGTTACAGAATTTAAAAAGATCATGAACTACTTCATATCCTATAAATTTAGAGCTGGTATTATTGACGAAATTGCACGAAGACTTAATTATGTGTTTAAAGCAGATACATTTTATGTTGCTTTTGACTCACTATCAGAAATGAGCAGTAGTGGAATGGTTATAGGATGTCATACACACTCGCATCCAGTCATGTCCAAACTTGACGCAGCAGAGCAATTGTTAGAGTTGGAATCGTCTTTTTCTCTACTTAAAAAATTTGACGAACCTGGGTTTATCACCTACTGCCATCCCTATGGCGGTGCTCAATCATTTAATGCAACAACGATCTCTATCCTCGACAAGATGAACATAGATTATTCATTTATGGTGGATCCTCGAGATATTACAGTGTCTGATATTGGTTCCAGAAAACATCAATTACCTAGGTATGACTGTAATTCTTTTCCATTCGGGACCGCATCGTAAAGTTGACCAAGATTATCTAACAGATTTTATTATGCTACATTTAATCTTGTGAAGAGAACTCACGTGCTCCCTAGTTATAAACTTTGCCACATTTAGTAGATAGTGCTGGCCAATGTCAAGCCGCGGAGATGAAGAGCTTCTTTTTTTAATTAACGCTTACCCTATTTAAGTATTTTTTGACGGACTATATGATGGTTCAATTCACTTTTTTCTGGAGAAATATTAATGGAAGATACAATAAAACTACTAGTTCCCATTTTTAGGGATGTATTTAGTGATGATGAGATAGTTTTATCGGCAGAAACTACTGCCAATGAGATTGACGAGTGGGATAGTCTAGCTCACATTCGGTTGGTGATTTCCATTGAAAAGGCTCTAAATCTGTCTTTCTCCGCCGATGAAATTTCTGAGGCGCAGAATGTGGGAGAGTTTGCAGCATTGATTTTGAGGAAACAAGCTAATGGTTGAATCTGACCTGTGGAGAGCATACGAACTTGGTATGGTCATAGAATGGCCGGTATCTTTTAGTTCTCAAAATATAAATGAGTTTGCAGAATTAAGTGGTGATTACAACCCCCTTCATACTGATGGTGAATTTGCAAAGTCTAAAGGGTTTGATAAGCCATTAATGTATGGTCTACTTTTATCAAGCCAAATGTCTCGTTTAATAGGCCAACAATTACCTGATAAACATGCAATTTTGACTGGAATTAAGATGGATTTTCTTAGGCCCTCTTTCCCTAATGATCAGCTTTTATTTAAGGCTGTGCTCGTCAGTAAATCAGAGGCAGTATTTGCGCTCGAGTTTGATTGTGAAATTTCCAAGGAAGATGTTGTTTTATGTCGAGGAAAGGTAAATTCAGTATGGCGACCATGAATCCACAAAGGTATGTTCTTGTCACCGGCGGGTCTGGAGGTATAGGATCCGCACTCTGCAGTGCTTTAGCGAAAATAGATATAAAGCCGATCATTGGATACAGTACAAACATAGACAAGGCAAAGGATCTCGCTGATGATTTTGGTGGGATTTCGGTTCACCTTGACATGAATTCTGTTGAATCTTTGGACAAAGGCGTTACCAGTATAGTATCGGCGTTGGGCGTAAATGGATCTCTTGCTGGAGTTGTATTGGGCGCATCACCTCCGCCGGATCTAATACCATTCTCATCTCTAGAGCCCTACCATTTTCATAATCAATTTCAAATTAATGTAGTTGGGCATCACTTCTTACTTGCGCGTCTAATTAAAAATGTATTAAGGAAAAACAAATCTGGAACTGTTGTTGGTATATCTAGTGCCGCAGTTGGTATCAAAGGAGAAAATCCTGCTACTGGAATGGGAGCCTATGTTGTTGGCAAAGCGGCACTGAATAGCTTGCTGTCCGTTTGTAGTGCCGAGTTCACTTGGCTAAAAACTGTTGTCGTAAGTCCAACCTTTACAAAAACGCCAATGCTTGATGTTTTTGACTCGAGGTATTTGGAATTGATTGCGCAACAACAAGAAATCAGCTCTCCAGAAGATGTCGCTGAATTAATTTCTAAGGAGTTTATTGATGAATGACATCTATAAAAATTTAAGTTGGTTACATTCACCGCCTGATGATTTTGGGAAATTGGTTTCTGCGGCATCTACTATAGATAGCCTTGCTCAGCTATCTAAATTCTCACTTGATGTAAATCAACTTGCACGTTTATATAAATATGCCAAATTGCTTCACAAAAAGGACTGCCAATCATCACTAACACCATTCACCTTAGGTATAGTTAGCAATGCTACTACTGGATTGATGCTTCCAAGTATTATTTCAACAGCCATGAGATATGGTTTAGCTGTTAATATCTTTGAAACAGAATTCAATCAAGTTGCACAAGAAGCGTTTTCAACAGAATCAGCCTTTGACGATCTCAATTTAGATGGGATATTAATTGCTATAGATCATCACGGACTTCCTCTCAAGATCTGCCCTGGTGATGAAATAGCGGCTGAAAAGCAAATAAACATATGTATTGAGTACTTGAGATCAGTCATATCATCTCTACGAGAAAAGCACGGAACTCATATCATTGTACAAAATATTGCTTTGGTTCCTGATGAAATAATAGGTAGTTTTGAGGCAAGACTGCCCGGCACATTATCTTGGTTCATTACTAACATAAATATCCGGCTAAATTCAGTAATTGATAGTCAGGTTTCTATTCTAGATGTGAATGGATTGGCATCCAAAGTTGGATATGAAAATTGGCATGACCCCAAATTATGGAACCTTGCAAAGCTGTCTTTTTCTCAAACCTACTTGCCTATATATGCTGAATACATTTGTCGTATTATCGGATCAATAGCCGGTAAGAGCAGTAGGTGTTTGATTTTAGATCTCGACAATACACTTTGGGGTGGAGTTATCGGAGATGATGGTGTTGATGGAATATTGATTGGTAATGGATCCCCTTTGGGCGAGGCTCACCTTGATTTACAAAGAACAATTTTGAATATATATTCTCAGGGTATTGTGCTTGCTGTGTCGTCTAAAAATGAGGATTCTGCAGCTCGGCTGCCTTTTAGACACCATCCAGATATGCTTTTAAAAGAGGAACATATTGCGCTATTTCAAGCTAATTGGACTGATAAAGCCTCCAACATAAAAGTTATAGCGGAAACTTTATCCCTTGGCCTTGAAAGTATGGTTTTTCTTGATGACAATCCTGCAGAACGATTGCAGGTAAGATCTCAATTGCCAGAGGTAAAGGTGCCAGAGCTACCAGATGACCCTGCCTTTTATTCTCGAACACTTCTCGCTGCGGGTTATTTTGAAGCTATAACTTTTTCAAAAGAAGATAGTAGGCGTCCTGGTTTTTATAAAGAAAATGCCTTGAGAGCTGAAGTTTTAAAAAAATCTTCGGATATGGAGTCATATCTCGAGTCATTGAAGATGGCCCTATCCATCAACTCATTTAATTCACAAGGAAGGGCGCGTGTAGCACAGTTAATAAGCAAATCTAATCAGTTTAATCTTACAACGCGTCGGCATACTGCGGCTGACGTTGAGAGGATGGAATGTGACCCGAATTATTATACTCAGGAATTAAGACTTGTTGATGTTTTTGGTGATAATGGAATGATTGGTGTTGTCATTTGTCAAATACACAAAGATTATTGGGATATAGATACATGGCTTATGAGTTGCAGGGTTCTCGGGCGACGTGTTGAAGAGGCTGTATTGAAAGAAATTGTTGGGCAAGCCAAGATTTCTGGAGCAAAAAAAATCGTAGGCTCATATATCCCTTCTGAACGGAACATTATAGTAAAAGATCACTATCTTAAATTGGGTTTTAGCAAAAAAACTGAAAAAGATGGCGTTGTTATTTGGGAATTAAAATTGTCAGATTACAAGAGTATAAGCCTCCCAATCGATATCGAAGGTATTGATCGTTAAAAAGCGTAGCGTAGTGTTATGAAAAACAACAACAAGAT
>MDTF01003414.1_pt1 | contig 18338 bp, 19 predicted proteins | sample 811191 | NCBI WGS metagenome assembly MDTF01 (sample SAMN05326649, study PRJNA326480) | marine metagenome | isolation source: seawater | place: Southern Ocean | collected 2011 | reverse complement strand
GGTATGTTAGATATGAAGCATATTATTTATAGCAATAGTAAGTGTTCAAAAATGAATTTAGTCATTAATTCATTATTAGAGTGTTATGACTTTACTTATGATTTTCATTCTAACTGGGATGAAAGCCTATAATTTTTTCATTATTTCTTCAATATAAGTAGGCCCTCCTAAAAATAAATGTTATTTTTAGGAGGGCTCGAGGATTAATTAGCCATTAATTTTCAGTATGAGGATATCTGGTATAAGGACAAATTATTAACTTTTATTAGTTAATTTTCTATTTTTATATTAATCAATATAGCTTAACCAGTGTTTGTATTTATCATTGTTTCCCTTAACTGCGTCAAAGTATATCGATTGAATTTTACCTGTAATTTCGCCACGAACTCCACTTCCTATGTCTCGTTTATCTAATTGGCGGATAGGAGTTACTTCCGCAGCTGTTCCAGTGAAGAATGCTTCATCTGCTGTATATATTTCATCCCGAGTGATATTTCTCTCAATAACATCAATTCCTAGATCCTTAGAGATTGTCATTACAGAATCTCGAGTAATCCCTTCCAGGGCACTAGTTAGTGAAGGCGTTAAAAGCTTTCCATTTTTAATGATAAAAATATTTTCTCCAGAGCCTTCGGCAACAAAGCCTTGAGTGTCTAGTAAAAGAGCCTCATCATATCCATCGGTAGTTGCTTCCTGATGAGCGAGGATTGAGTTTAGATAATTACCATTTGCTTTAGCCTTACACATAGTACTGTTTATATGATGTCTAGAAAAAGATGATGTTTTAACAGTTATTCCTTTTTCTAAAGCTTCTTGACCCATATATGCACCCCAACTCCATGCAGCAACAATTAGGTGGGTTGTAAGTGTTGTTGCAGAGATACCCATAGCCTCAGACCCGTAAAATGCCATTGGTCTAATATAGGCTGATTGTAAATTATTTTCACGTACTGCTGTTTTATGAGCTTTATTAACAGTCTCTTTATCGTACGGCATCTTCATACCAACAATATGTGCTGAATTGAATAATCTTTTTGTATGGTCTTCAAGCCTAAATATAGCGGCGCCAGTTTTTGTTTCATAAGCCCTAACACCCTCGAATACACCAAGTCCATAATGAAGCGTGTGAGTTAAAACGTGCGTTTTAGCATCGCGCCATGGAACTAATTTATTATTAAACCAAATAAATCCGTCTCTATCGTCCATTGATTGTGGGATTGCCATATTTTTCCTTTAAATAATTCTTAACAAAGCGTATGAGGGTTTATTTTGACACAAGATAACATGATAAAATAAATAATTATTTTATAGAAACCTCATTATGCGTAATTATCTATTATTATTCCCATTATTATTTCTTCTATTTTCTTGTTCAGAGAGCTTAGATTTAAAGTTTAATGGTTCAGATATTACTGAAGCCAGACTAAACCCCTCATTTAAATTAACTTCTCATTTAGGGAAAGTCACAAAATTAGAGGACTTTAGTGGGAAAGTGCTAGCAATATTTTTTGGATTCACTCATTGTCCGGATGTTTGCCCAACTACGATGTATGAACTCAAGGCGATAAAAGAGTCATTAGGAGGTGATGGAGATAAGTTGCAAGTTATATTTGTATCACTTGATCCTGAGAGGGATAGTATTGAGCTTCTAGAAAAATTTATTCCATCATTTGATTCTTCTTTTATTGGGCTAACAGGTAGTGCCACCGACATAAAAAAAATAGCTGGTCAATATAAAATTTATTACCAGAAAGTTGGAAGTGATAAAAATTATACAATTGATCATTCTTCAGCTATCTATTTAATTGATAAAAAAGGAAGTATTCGGATACGCCACACTTACGGATCATCTCAGGAAATGATTGTTAATGACATTAGATCCTTATTATCAATCTAATTGATAAAGTTGGAAGCCTATTAATTTGAGTTGTGTTTGTGTTTGTTTAAAGTCTGGAAAGATTTCACTAACCAAACTCCAAAACTGTTGTGAATGATTCATAAATTTTAGATGAGAAAGTTCGTGGCAAATCACATAATCAACAATGTGTTCAGTAGATTGAATAAGTCGCCAATTTAATCTTATTTCTTTCTTGTTATTACAAGAGCCCCATTTAGTTTTTGCGCTAGATAGAAGAACTTTTTTTGGAATAAGGTTGTTATTTATTGAATAAAATCTCACCCTTTCCTTGAAGTAATTAAGTGAATATTCTTTAAGCCAAACAATAAAATATTTCTTCAATTTATCTTGCTTAGTGAGATCGTTAAAAGCTAAGAAGCATGCATTATTTTCGAGGTATATTTTTTTAGGACCCTCTGATAATTGAAGTGTAATTTTCTTACCAAGAAGATTAAATTCCTGCCCATTTTTTATAGTGAATGAAAGAGATTTTATATTTATAAGATTTAATTTGGATTCTATCCATTTTTGTTTTGAAATAATTACTGTCTTTATATATTTTTTTGACACAAATATTGGGGCATGAACGATTAGCCCATCTTTGGTAATTTTTAATCCAATTGAGCGTCTATATTTTTTCACTAATAAAAAGCTAATTGTATCGCCGTTGATTAAATCGACAGACTCTGTCGATTTAAATTTAGTATTAAGCATTGATAGTTTCCATCTCATTTTCTATCCAATTTTTAACATCCTCATTCAATTTCTCAGCAGTTATTCCTTTGGATGATATTGGCTTACCTATAGATACATTAATTATGCCTGGATTCTTTATGAATGAGTTCTTAGGCCAAAATGTTCCGGCATTATGTGCAACAGGTACAATATCGGTATTCGATTTTATTGCAAGCCAAGCCCCTCCAATATGGTATTTACTTAATTCCCCTGGTTTAATTCGAGTACCTTCTGGAAATATTACAATACAAAAACCTTTTTTTAAGCGATCAAGTCCTTGGATAAGCATCTGCTCTAAGGATTTTTTACCTGCTCTCCGATTTATTGCGATGGGTGACGTCATTGCTAATCCCCAACCAAAAAATGGGACCAATAGCAATTCCCTTTTAAGGACCCACACTTGAGGCGGAAATATCATTTGAAACGCTAAGGTCTCCCATGCTGATTGATGTTTAGAAAGGATTAATGAAGGGTGCTTAGGAATATTTTCTATACCATTAATCTTGTAACTAATATTACAAGTTATTTGCAACCAAAAAAGTATTGTTTTTGCCCACAATGATATATATTGGTATCGTTTAAGAGGGCTAAATGGAATACATAATAATATTGAAATTGTGAAGGGTATTGTAAATGCCCACATACCTACTTGAAAAACTAATGATCTAATAATTAGTATCATATATATTTAATATTTCTCTATTATGGCTTCTGCTGCTTCAAATAAGTCATTAAAAATCCATGTATTTTTTGGATATTTTTTTTGAAGTAATGTTTCTTCACCATTTCCTGTCTTAACTAGGATAGGCTGAGCCCCAATTTTTTTATACGCCTGAAGGTCTCTTATTGAGTCTCCTACGGCAGGTATTTTTTTTAATGAAATTGAAAATCTTTTACTAATTTCTTCATACATTCCAATGTCTGGCTTTCTGCAATTACAGTTATCCTCGTCTGTATGAGGACAGTAAAAAATTGCATCAATCGACCCACCTAGTTGTCCTAGCATTTTAATCATTTTTCCATGAATAAGATTAAGATTATCAAAGTCAAATAATCCACGACCAATTCCTGATTGATTGGTTGCTATAACGACATAAAATCCATGTTGGTTTAATAGGGTAATAGCCTCTAAACTTTGAGGAATCGGAATCCACTCGTTTGGGCTCTTAATATGGTTAACATTATCTTGATTAATAACTCCATCACGATCTAATATAACAATTTTCATGAGCTTGTAACTTTAGAGATATCAGCAACACAATTTAATATTTCATGTAACTGTATTAAAAGATTATGGCGATTATTTTTTATATTAATATCTTTATCATTGACCATAACTTTATCAAAAAAATTATCAATAGGTTTTTTTAGTTCCACTAAGCCTCTTAGAGCGTCAACGTAATTATTATCTTCTAGATATTTTTTGACGATTGGCATTTGTTTATTTAATGACTCATAAAGTTCTTTTTCTTGAGGCTCTTTAAGAAGTGAAGTTATAATTTCTATATTATTTGTTGCCTGATATTTTTTTAGTATATTAGAGACACGCTTATTTGCTGCCGCTAGCTCTTGAGCCTCTTCAAGCGAAGAGAAAACTCTAATTGCTTCAATCTTATTCATAATATCATGAAGATAAGCTGGGCTATTTGACATAACTGCATCAATCTCTTGTGAAAGGTAACTTTTTTCTTTTAGATAATTTACTAGTCTTTCATCAATAAAATTCTTCAAGTCAGTTGCTTTCCCTGCAGAAGTTATTGGCATAAATTTCTCAATTAAATGTCTGGTATTTAGGGGGAGATTACTTTCGATTAAAAGTCTAATTATACCAATTGCATTTCTTCTTAGCCCAAAAGGATCCTTAACCCCCGTGGCTTTTTCATTAATTGAAAATAAACTAATTAAAGTTTCGAATTTATCAGCTAGAGAAAAAGTTACTCCCAATATACTTCTGGGTAATGTGTCTCCAGAAAATTTTGGCTTGTAATGATCTTCTATGGCGTCAGCAATGCTTATACTTTCATTTGAGTTAATCGCATAGTATCTTCCCATTGTTCCCTGTAACTCTGGAAATTCTCCAACCATCAAGCTTACTAAATCAGCTTTTGCTAAAAGTGCAATCCGATCAAAATCTTCAAAGTCACTAATGGATAGCTCGTGGTATATATGTTGATGAATTTTAGATACTCTTTTAGCCCTATCTGACTGAGAGCCTAATTTATTATGATAAATAATTTTATCAAGTTTATGAGACATCTCTAGAAGAGTGTTTTTCTTGTCCTGCTTAAAAAAGAATTCAGCATCTGCGAGCCGTGGACGAATAACCTTTTCATTTCCCTCTATAATTAGTTTTGGGTTGGTTGGGGTAAGGTTTGAAACTATTATAAATTGATTAGTAAGTTTATTTTTATGGTCGATGATTGGGAAATATTTTTGGTTTGATTTCATGGTAAGTATTAAACATTCTTGAGGGACCTCTAGGTATTTAATCTCAAACTCACCAATTAATATATTTGGCATTTCAACTAATGCAGTTACTTCTTCTAAGAGTTTATCGTCACTTATAGCTAAAACATTTTTGTTGAGTGATTGTGTTGCAAGGTTAATAGAGTTTTTAATAGAGAGTTTTCGCCTCTCAAAACTAGCAATTACAGAACCTTCTTTTAGAAGTTTGTCCTCATAATCATCAGCATGAGATAATTCTATTGATTTATTTTTTGCCTCGAATCTATGACCAACTGTAGTCCTTGAAGATTTAATCCCAAGAATATTTACATCAATAAGTTTTTCTCCATGAAGAATTACTAAATTTTTAGCAGGCCTTACAAAATTTACTGTTTCCCATCCATCGTCTAATTGGTAAGCCATAAATTTTTTTATGGGAAGCTTAATAAGGCAATCACGAATAACATCTTCTATGATTTCATATAATTGTTTACCAACAATATCTTTTTCTATATACAGGGTTTCTTCTTTAGATATAATTTTTGAAAGAGATGATTCTTTTTCCCCAATGGACTCCAATTTTTTAATTAATGCATGTTGAGCATTCCCATTATTATTGAAACCTATTTTTTTTGGCATTAGCTTAATTAGCTTTTTTTCTGTAGGGGCTTCAAATAAGACCTTAGTTATTTTGACACCCAATCTTCGAGGGGTGCTGAAAACCTCAAATGTTGATCCGTTAATTAATTTATGGCTTAACAGACTTTCAAAAATATTTTTTCCAAAACTTTCCCCAAGTTCTTTTTGTGATTGTGGAGGTAGTTCTTCAGTAACAAGCTCTATTAGTAAGTTTTCTTCAATCATTATTAAGTTGATCCATTGTTTCTTTTGCGTGTACAGGTTTTGCCAAGGGGAAGCCAAGTTTTTTCCTACTATCAAGATATGTGGCTGCAACTTCACGAGAAATTTTTCTAATCTTAGCAATATAGTCTGCTCTTTCTGTCACACTAATTACACCTCTTGCATCAAGCAGGTTGAATGTATGTGCTGCCTTTAAAACTTGTTCGTATGCTGGTAAGGCAAGAGACTTGCTAACTAAATTACTTGCTTGTTTCTCGTATGCTTCGAATGCGCTTAATAGAAATTTTGCATCGCTGTGCTCGAAATTATATGCACTCTGTTCCATCTCATTTTGAAGAAAAACATCCCCGTATTTTAAATCTTGTGTCCATTGAATATCGTAAATACTATCAACATTTTGTATATACATTGCCAGCCTTTCTAATCCATAAGTGATTTCGCCAGTTATTGGTTTACAGGCTATCCCGCCGACTTGTTGAAAGTAGGTGAATTGTGTAATTTCCATACCATTTAACCATACTTCCCATCCTAGACCCCAGGCCCCTAACGTTGGATTTTCCCAATTATCTTCTACCAATCTCACATCATTTTCTTTTAAGTTGAAACCTAAATCTTCAAGTGATCCCATATATAAATCCACGATATTCAATGGTGAAGGCTTGAGTACTACTTGAAATTGATAATAATGCTGTAGGCGATTAGGGTTTTCTCCATATCGACCATCTTTAGGTCGACGGCTAGGCTGAACGTATGCAGCTTTCCATGGCTCTGGTCCCAGTGATCTTAAGAATGTAGCGGTATGCGATGTTCCTGCACCTACTTCCATATCATAAGGTTGGATAAGTGCACATCCTTTATCTGACCAGTATTTTTGGAGATTAAGAATGATTTCTTGGAATGTAGGTTTCATAATTTTAATTGTATTTTCAATTGGTTATTTTACTGTTTTTTTTGTGTCACATCAAAGAGAGGATATATATCTTTTATCTTTTTGTTTTAACAATGAATAAAAGGCTTAATAAGCAGAAAATAACAAGTGGGTAGTTACCGTACTTACTAAATGGTGTGCTTCCTTTATAGCCCTGAACAATACCATCTAATATTCCTACCTCATGCTGAGGTAAAGAGCTGATGAGGTTACCATTTATGTCAATAATAGCAGTTACGCCAGTGTTGGTTGCTCTTATCATCATTCTTTGAGTTTCCATCGCCCTAGCTTGGGATATTTGAAAGTGCTGACTGGCAGCGATTGATTTTCCATACCAAGCATCATTACTAATATTTATTAATAATGTTGCCTCTGGGAGTGATTTGATAATTTCATAACCAAAAACATCCTCATAGCATATATTTAACCCCAATCTTTGGCCGCTCAAAGTTATAAGTGGTTGCATTTGTGAGCCTCTTGATAAATTACTGAATGGAATATCTAACCAGTTTTTATAAACGTAGCCAATTATTTTATCAAATGGGATAAATTCTCCAAAAGGGACTAAATGAGATTTTCTGTAGTGTTGCATTGGCGTAGATCCAATTGATATAGCACTGTTATAAAATTCACCATTCTCTTTTTCGATCACTCCAAGAATAACGTCCCCACCATTTTTACTTACATGACTCCTTATTTCGTTAAGATAGCCATTAGGAATTTGATGCAGCATTAGTGGGATTGATGTCTCCGGAAGAATAATAAGCGAAGCGCTAGAGCTTTTTATTAATTCCATATATTTTGCGAGACTTTCTTTTAAAAATTTACTGTCCCATTTTTTATCCTGAGAAATATTTCCTTGAATAAGACTAACTTCCAACGGGCTGTTAATTTTACTAACCCAGGATTTATTTTTTAGTAACTCACCGGACCCCCAAATAAATATTAAAAATAAAAAAAGCCCAATAGACTTCTGACTATATATATCTTGAAAAATTTTTAATGTGATTGTTATAGATAGGAGAACTAAAAAAGTTACCCCATGGATGCCTACGATAGAAATATAGCCAGCTAAAGGGCTATTTGGGACCTGGCTGTAACCTAGAGATAGCCAGGGGAATCCTGTAAAAATTACCCCTCTGAACCATTCAATAAGTGTAAAAATAATTGGTACAAAAAATAAGCTTGTGTAGTATTTTTTATAGAAAGTAATAGGATAAAAGAATAAAGATAAAAAGATGCAAAGAATAAATGTAAAGAGAGCGGCAAGGAAAAAATTCATTTGCCCATATTGATTTAGACATATTACAAGCCAATAAACTCCTGATAAGAAAAATCCAAGCCCAAAAATTAAAGCATGATAGTTGGGCTTATTATTCATTCTTATTAATAATAATAGAGCAGTAAAGGAGAAAAAAATAACAAAATAAAAATTGAATGGAGCGAAAGAAAGAACACTTAGCCCCCCAAAAAACAAAGAGAGGGTAAGAGTTAGGAATGTTTTTTTCTTTAGGAGACTACTTGATAGCATAAAGCAATTGTACATTGCTTTATTTTTTTGTTACCTCTATTAAAAAATATTATCTTGTTTTGTAACGTCGAACTGTGTTCCTTCAGTAAGGTTTGATTCATTTATGTTATTCATGAAAGTTACAGATTCGACAAACCCATCAATGATATCGAGTTCTGTTGTAGGAAAATACTTTCCTGACTCATCTGTATTTAAATTATGGTAATACCAAGTGCTAGCAATAATGTTATTGGATGATTGCATTTTAATATTTATTTTTTTAGCTGGCTCACCTATTAACGCGATGATCTCGTCTGTTGTGAGTATCCCTACTACCCCTACAAACTCATGGTAGAGAGAGGGGAGGTTATCTACTATTGGGGAATCATCTGACTTAGGAGTTTCGTTATGATGCTGAGAAAATGTTATGTTTGAAAACAGTAAGAGGCTTATAAGTATTAGGCGCATTATATTTTTTTCCTTTAAAATTGTATGAGCAATAGATGTATAGATTAGTTCAATTTTTAACTTTCATTATTTTCGGGAAGCGTAATTTTTATCAATACTGAGTGAATTTGCCTACTATCTGATCGAAGTATTTTTATATCAAATGCATCGAATGAAGTTGTTTCGTCCTTGCTTGGTAGATATCCAAAATGATGGGTCACCAGTCCTCCAATAGTAGAAAATTCTTCATCGCTATAGCTTGTTCCAAAATAACTATTAAAATCATCAATTTCAGTTGTGGCTTTTACTCTAAATTCTCTTTCCTTGTCTTCAATAATATTATCTTCTGTTTCATCATAATCAAATTCATCCTCTATATCGCCTACAATCTGTTCTAATACATCTTCGATAGTAACCATTCCACTCACCCCGCCATATTCATCTACTACAATAGCAATATGATTGCGGTTGCTTCGAAATTCTTTAAGTAGAACATTGAGTCGCTTTGATTCTGGAATAAAGATGGCAGGCCTTAATTTATCACGCAACTCAAACTCATCCCCAGCAATGTACCTTAGTAAGTCCTTTGCCAATAAAATACCTAAAACATCGTTAACATCATCTTCAATTACTGGAAATCGTGAATGAGCAGTTTCAATAACATAAGGAATAAATTGTTCGGGTTTTTTTGTAATATCAATAAAGTCAATTTGTGATCTTGGGATCATAATATCCCTTACTTGCATTTCAGACACATTAAGAACTCCTTCTAACATTGTGAGGGAGTCTGAATCTATTATTCGTTGATCAAAAGCTGCTTTTATAATCTCAGAGACTTGCTCTTTATCTTGAGGCTTAAATAGAAGCTTTCTAATTTTTTTAAATATTCGACTTTTTTTATTTTTCATTAATTAGATTATATTTGAAGTATATGGATTTGGAAAACCATGCTTACTTAACACCCCAATCTCTTTGGCTTCCATTTTTTTTGCTTCTTTGTCATTTTCGTGATCATATCCCAGCAAATGAAGGTATCCATGAATCACTAGGTGGGCATAGTGCGAAATTATGTCTTTATTTTGATCTCTAGCCTCTTCTTTAATAATTGGATGGCACAAAATAAGATCTCCAGTCAAAGGGCTATCATCAATTAGGAAAGATAAAACATTGGTAGGCTTATCAATTTTTCTGTACTTTTTATTAAGCTCCGCAGAATCATTTTCAGAAACTAGCCTTATCGTAATAAATGATTTTTGTGTGACTATCTCAGATAGCCACAATTTACAGTCTTTCGCTTTAATTATTTTGGTTCTATTTAACGTATCCTGAATCTTCAATGATATGTTGGATGTGGTTGACATAATTTATTTATCTGAAAATTTTTCATATGCGTTGATAATTTTTTGTACCAATGGATGTCGTACCACATCATCTGATTTAAATTGAGTAAATTCGATCCCTTTAATATTGGCAAGAATTTTTTGTATCTCAATTAAACCACTTAGCTGTCCTTTTGCTAGGTCAATTTGAGTTACATCACCTGTGATGACTGCTTTGGTGCCAAAACCAATTCTTGTTAAAAACATTTTCATTTGTTCTGGGGTGGTATTTTGTGCTTCGTCAAGAATTATGAAGCTTTGATTTAAAGTTCTTCCACGCATATATGCGAGAGGAGCTACCTCTAATATTCCTTTTTCAAATAATTTTGTAACATTATCATAGCCAGCTAAATCATATAGCGCATCATATAACGGACGAAGATAAGGATCAACTTTTTGAGCTAAATCACCCGGTAAAAATCCTAATCTCTCACCAGCTTCGACAGCAGGCCTAACTAAAACAATTCGCTTTACTTTTTCTTTATTTAAAGCATCTACTGCTGATGCAACTGCTAGATAGGTTTTTCCTGTACCAGCCGGGCCAATCCCAAAATTGATATCATGCTTTTGAATATTATGTAGATAGGCAATTTGACGTGGAGTCCTACCTTGTAAATCATTTTTCTTAGTTAATAGCTGCGGTGAGGAGTTTAGTTGGTCATGAGTTACTTTATTTACTTCAACCATCAAAAGCTGGATATCTTCTGGTGATATAGGATTGTTCGCTCGATGATAAAAGCTTTCAATTAATTGTGACGCAAGCGTTATTTCTTTCTTATTACCATTTAGTGTAAAAAGCGATCCTTTCCTTAAAATAGAAATATCAAAACCAGCAGCAATTTGTTTTAAATTTTCATCAAGTACGCCACATAAGTTAGCAAGCTTTTTATTGTCATCGTCTGGAAGATTTAAATTAACTTTCATAAGACTAAAGACTCAATCTGTAAATTTTTTGTGTCAGTATGGGCAACCTTAACATTTACGAACTTGTTAAGTAATCCAGAGCCTGCATTAGCCTCAACAATACGATTATTATCTGTTTTCCCTAGCAATACATCTTTATTTTTCTTCGAGTAGTGGTCAAAAAGCACTCTTTGGTTCGTGCCTTGCATTGATTCTGTGAAAGCCTTTCCTTGGGAAACATTTATTTTTTGAAGCTCCTCAAGACGTTGTTGTTTTATTTCATTAGGAATACTGTCTTCAATGTAAGATGCAGGGGTACCTGGTCTTGGGCTGTATAGAAAACTAAAACTGTAATCAAACTCAAGATCTTTCATTATTTTTATTGTCGACTCGAACTCGTTATCTGTTTCATTTGGAAATCCGACAATGAAATCTGAGGTTAACGAGATTTCGGGACACACCTTTCTAATCTTTCGGATTATTGCTTTATATTCTAATGTCGTATAATTTCTCTTCATTGCTGATAGCACCCTATCAGATCCAGACTGTATAGGGAGATGGATAGTTTTCGCAAGCTTATCAATGCTCCCAAAGCAATTAATTAGGTTGTCAGTCATTTCATTAGGATGATTTGTAGTGAAGCGGATGCGTTTTATTTCTTTAATTTCCGCAACATATTCTAATAAGAGTGAAAAATCGGCGATATCTCCATTGTCCATTATTCCCCGGTAGGCATTTACATTTTGCCCAAGCAAAGTAATTTCACTTACACCATTAAATGTTAATCTTACTATCTCATTTAGGATACCTTCTAAAGGCCGCGATATTTCCTCCCCTCTTGTATATGGGACAACACAAAAAGAACAATATTTGCTACAACCCTCCATAATCGAAACAGAAGCAGATACACGATTTTTATTTATAATTGGAAGATAATCAAATTTTTCAATTTCTGGAAATGAAATATCAATCTGTGGTTTACCAGAAATTTCTCTTTTGTTGAGCAGCTCTGAAACTCTATGAAGTGATTGAGGCCCAAAAACAAGGTCAACATAAGGGGCTCTTTTAATTATATTTTCGCCTTCTTGACTCGCAACACAACCACCTACAGCTATTCTGAGGCCCGGTTTTTTTTCTTTTAGTTCTCGAAATCGCCCAAGATCACTAAAGACCTTTACCTCCGCCTTTTCTCTAATGGAGCAAGTATTAAGAATAATCAGATCTGCGTCTTCTGGCATTGATGTTTCTGTAAGCTGGTTTTTTTTACTTAAGACACTTCCAATTTTTTCAGAATCATACTCATTCATCTGGCAGCCGAATGTTTTAATATAGTATTTGTTTGTCATTAATTTATTTTAAATTTTTTCATAAAAAGCATTATAAGGCTTTATATCAGAAATTTTTAGTTGATTCTGTATATACCGACACGAATAGAGTAACATTTTGTAATGGAAAACTTCCCTATATTTATAGATATTAAGTCTAAGCCAGTCACTGTAATTGGAGGAGGTGCTATTGCACTAAGAAAAGTTATCCTGTTAGCCAAAGCTAACCCTAAAATAACCGTTATTTCTGAAACTATTTGTGTCGAGCTTAGTGAATTATTAAAAAAAATCCAAGGTAAATTTATTCAAAAAAGCTTTACCGAAAATGATATTAAGAGTCCCATTTTAATTGTTGCTGCAACAAACAACATTAAGGTTAATAAAGAAATATATCGTGTGGCTAATAAAAAAAATATACCCATAAATGTTGTTGATCAACCTAAACTTTGTTCCTTTACAATGGGTTCAATTATTGAAAGAGATGCATTAGTCATAGCAATCACAAGCGGAGGAAAGGCTCCTGTGCTTGCAAGAATGTTAAGAGAAAAAATTGAGGCACTTATCCCAGCTTCATACGCAGGCCTCGTTAATTATGTTGGAAACCTAAGGAGCTTTGTTAAGAAAAATATTAAATCAGGTAATAAGAGAAGGATATTTTGGGAGAATTTTTTTGAAAGCAATTTTATATATAAATTTAATTCTAAAAAAAATAATCCTTCTAAAAAAGAATTCACTGATTTCTTTAATAAACAAAAATCTAAGAATTATGGTGAAGTATTTCTTGTTGGGGCAGGCCCGGGCGAAAGAGACCTTCTAACATTAAGAGCTCTTCACTTGATGCAGAAATGTGATGTTTGTATTTACGATAATTTAGTATCAGATGACGTTCTCGAGCTTGTTAGGCGTGATGCTGAGATGGTTTATGCTGGAAAAAAAAGAGATCAACATACAATCTCTCAAGATAAAATTAATGAATTTTTAGTATCACATGCAAAGCAAGGAAAAAGGGTCCTAAGGCTTAAAGGTGGCGATCCTTTTATATTTGGGAGAGGAGGGGAGGAGATTGAAAGTTTAATGAAGCATAAGATAGCTTTTCAGGTAGTGCCTGGAATATCTGCTGCTAATGGAATTTCCTCATATGCTGGAATACCTCTTACACATCGAGATCACTCTCAAAGTTGTTTATTTTTAACTGGCCACTTTAAGGATGGAGCAATTGATTTTGAATGGCCTAAACTTATCGTTGAAAAACAAACACTAGTTATCTATATGGGGCTTCTTAGTCTTGGAAATTTAACTCGTAAGCTAATAACGCATGGAATGTCTAAAGCCATGCCAATTGCTGTGGTTGAAAATGGAACAACTAAAAGTCAAAAAGTAGTCGTTGGTCAGTTGAGCAATATTAAATCAAAGGTTTCTAGAGCCAAGATTAAATCCCCAGCGTTAATTATTATTGGGACCGTAGTAAATTTGAGAGATCAGCTTAATTGGTTTAGTTAGAAGCTATCCAAGGTTCAATGGGATTGTTAATTTAGCTTCAAGGCCCCCTTCCTCTAGATTAATTAACTCTAACTTTCCCCAATGAGCTTTAGCAATTTGATCCGCAATAGTTAATCCTAAGCCTGATCCGCCTGCATTACCTCTAGCTACATCAACTCTCTCAAATGGCTCTAATAGCTTTTTCTTCTGGCTCTCAGGGATTCCTGGACCTTCGTCAATAATGCTTATTGAAAAACTTTCTTCATGTAGTGTAGCTACAACCTTAACGTCACCTTTTGTATAGAAAAATGCATTATTAATGAGGTTATCAAGACATCTTTTAAATGCCAATACCCTTAAATCAACAAATAATTTTTTAGGAATATCAGCTTTTTTATTTGTTTTTCTAAGCTTAAAACTATGCCCTGTTCTTTGATGTTTTAATTGCATCTCTTTAAGAAGTTGACCTAAATTTACACTTGTTATTGGTTCATCTTCAAAGCCCCTAGCAAAGTCTAAGAACTGGTTAATAATTTCATTTATTTCAGAAATATCTTGATCCATACTTTCTTTAGTCCCTTTAGATTTTTCGGGTAACATTTCAGAGGCAAGTCTTAGTCTTGTTAATGGTGTTCTGATGTCATGCGAAACACTAGCAAGTAAGAATCTTCTATTTTTGTTAATTTTATCTAAATTATCTGACATTTCATTAAATGCTTCACTCACTGCATTAAATTCTGTAACACTGTCGCTAGGCAAGGGCTTTATCACTTGCCCAAATCGTATTTTATCTACACCATTAATTAGCCTATCCAGCGGTCTACTTATTCTTTGCGTTACAAAATAGGCTGCTGCAATTGCAACTCCCAAAATAATTAGCCCCCAACCAATCCAATGTAAAGGGAAGGGACGATCAATAATTTTTCTTGGAATTACTATCCAAAAAAGATCACTATCAATCTCAAAGCTTATCCATATGCCAGGAATATCATAATGATTTACAGTTATCATTGTGCCTTGTGGCAATGCCTGGCTAATTTTTCTAGTTACTGACTTAAGAAATGGGTCGTCCGGTATATCCTCTAAAGGTTCAAAATAGTATGCGGGATAAATATTTATATCACCGATTCCTGAGAGTTGACTTAAGAGGTTTATTCTTTTGCTAGTTGCTGCGGCTTCAATAGAAACTTTTGTAAAGTTTACAATTGTAATAATTTCCTGGGCCATTGATTTTGCCCGCGACTCTCTTTCATAATAGTCAAATATTTTTAACGATACAAATTGTGACAGGATAAGAAGAACTGAAATTATCAGTGTAAATCTTGAAAGAAGGCTGGAAGGAAGAAGTTTCAATTATTTGGCAGTACCGTCTGGGTTAAATATGTAACCGAACCCCCATTTTGTTTGAAGATACCCTGGTTTATTTGGGTCCTCTTCAATCAGCCTTCTAAGTCGAGAAATTTGTACGTCAATACTTCGGTCAAATACATCAAGTTCCCTTCCTTTGGAAAGCTGCATGATTTGATCTCTAGATAATGGCTGCATAGGGCGTTCAGCAAAAACTTTTAGTAAATCATATTCACCAGTAGTAATTGAAACTTCAACATTTTTTTTATGTAGGCTTCTTTGCTCAATATTAAAAACATACTCACCAAATTTAACTACTTTATTTTTAGATGAGACTTTTGCACTATCTTGTCTTCTTAGTATCGCAGTAATACGAGCTAGAAGCTCCCTAGGATTAAAGGGTTTGGGGAGGTAGTCGTCAGCCCCCATCTCTAGACCAACAATTCTATCAACCTCATCTCCTTTTGCTGTGAGCATAATTATTGGAATGCTAATCCCATTTACTCGCAGCCTCTGACAAATATTTAGACCACTTTCATCTGGCATCATTAAATCTAGAACAATAAGGCTAATATCATTATTTTTTAGCACTAAATCTAAAGATTTACCACTATCTGCTGTAACTGTAGATAAACCCTGGTCAGCTAGATATTTGGCTGTAAGCTCTCTAATACCCTCGTCATCATCAACTAGTACCACTAACTGTTCTTTTTTTTCTGTCATCTAATTATCATCTTAAGTAGGATTAAATTTTTACTAATACATTTTAACCTTTATTCATCGTTAATGTAATGTTACAATTTTGTTACAATTTAGCTATGATTTGTAATATTAAATTAACAATTGATTTGCATACTAACTGTCCACTTAAAGAAAATAATGCTTAGCTTATATGGTATCAAATTTTAATAAAACACTGATTATTATAGGTTTATTTGCAACTAGCGTAGCATATAGCGATGTAAATACTAATCAAATATCGATAGCACAACAAAAGATAGATGATGAATCAGCTGAATTACAACAAATTCATGATGCGTTAACAAAATTTTCCCAATCCGATGACAAAAATAGTATTATTTATCAGCAAAAGCTAAGAGAGATGCTTGATAGTGTTGAACTTCGATTCCTATCATGTGATATGGATAATGATCAAACACTCGACGTCTTTGAAACAACACAATGCCTACCTCAGGTTGCAAGACAATTCCGAAAAGTGGATATAGATAATGACAATGTAATAACATTGGATGAGATTTCAATTATGGCTAGAAAATTTTCTGAAAAAAGAAAGATTTCCAGTGACTTTATTGCAAATGATTTAGATGCACCTTCAAGCATTATCTCCTCAGAGAAGCAGGGCGAATTTAAACAGGAATCTCCACTTTAACTCGTCAGTAATTTGGGATAAAATCCCTACCTAATGATAGAAATTTCCTCTAGTAATACTTTTCATAATATTACATTACCCAATGTCGAAAATAGTCAGCATAACCCCTTTCTGGACCTAAAATTCTTACTTGCATTAGAGGATTCAAATTCAATTGGAAAGGGGACTGGTTGGATTGCCTTCCCAATTATCGCAAAAAAAGATAATGAAACAGTTGGTTTCATGCCAATTTTTCTTAAAGAGCATTCTTATGGAGAATATGTTTTTGATTGGGCATGGGCGGAAGCATTTCATAAGCATGGCTTGGATTACTACCCAAAGATGCTGTGTGGAATTCCATTTACTCCAATAACGGGCCCTAGAATTTATACTCAAGATATTGAGGTAAAAAAAATACTTATTAAAGCACTTGAGAGAATACTAAAAGAGCATGGTATATCTTCATGTCATATTCTATTTCCTGACCAGGAAGATCATAAGTTACTAAAAGAAATTGGGTGGCTATCAAGACATGGAGTTCAATTCAAATGGCAGAACAAAAACTATAATAATTTTGAAGCGTTCCTAACAACCTTAACTCATAACAAAAGAAAAAAGATTAAGCAGGAGCGAAAAAAAATAAAAAATAGTAATATTTTTATAACTCGAAAAACCGCAGAACAAATTAAAATTGAGGATATAAATTTTTTTTACAAATGCTACTGCAATACATATAGAGAGCATCATTCAACTCCATATTTAACCATTGATTTTTTCCACCGACTATTAAAAACGATGCCTGAAAAATTATTATTAGTAGAAGCGGAGTTTGAAAGTAAAAGAGTAGCTAGTGCTTTCAATATTATTGGGGCTGATACTCTTTATGGAAGGTACTGGGGAGCACTTACATATGTTCCAGGACTTCATTTTGAATTATGTTACTACCAAGGACAAGAGTTTTGTATTGAAGAAAAAATAGAATTCTTTGAAGGGGGTGCCCAGGGTGAGCATAAATTAGCTCGTGGTTTTGAGCCTTTCTCAACATATTCTAATCACTATATTTCAAATCCTGATTTTAAAATAGCTATCGAGAGCTTTTTGAGTGATGAATCTGGAAAAATGCATGAATATTCAAACGAGTTAGATGATAGGAAGCCATTCAAGAGGGCTTAATAGTTAACCTACTACAAAGCTTACAAATAAAATTAAAAGGCTAAGAAGTATAAAAATTAAAATAAAGCCAATTATTAAAAAATATTTTACTCCATTTTCCTCAATAAATTTATCATCTTGGTCAAATTTATTATTATTTTGAACACCAAAAAATGCTGCCAATACACTTTGTACAATACGAAAAATTTTCATTAAAGTATTTTAGCCTGATTTTAAGGTAATTTTTAAATGACGGTACTTTTTTATTATTTAAATTATGGGCTTATGCAGCAATCACCATGCTCTTAAAGATAAAATTTTGTTATAATTAATTACATTTTTTCATTCTTTTATTACTTATTATGACAGACATAAATTTTGTATTTTTTCATGTTGGAGATGTTGAGCAACCAAGATTGCTCGTAAAGAGTATTAGGAAATTTAATCCCGACTCTAAGATTTATTTTATTACGGACAAAGTTACGGAAAATATTGATGATGTAACTGAAACTCTTAGGATTGAATGCGATCGAGATAACTTAATGACATCAAGACTAAAAG
>MDTF01009271.1_pt1 | contig 18361 bp, 20 predicted proteins | sample 811191 | NCBI WGS metagenome assembly MDTF01 (sample SAMN05326649, study PRJNA326480) | marine metagenome | isolation source: seawater | place: Southern Ocean | collected 2011 | reverse complement strand
TTTTTTTATAAATTGCTTAAAACTATCAAAAGTTTTCCCTGATTTAATCCTATAATACCTGTCTTGAGATTCTCTTTGATATTTATGATCTTCATCAAACGAATATGAGCTAATATCGATTCTATCAACTTTAAGATTAAATTTATCACAGATAGATACTATACTTTTTTTAGTATAAAATAGAAGGTGTGGCCCATCATACGGTCTTCCAGAAAAATACTCCTCTGGACAATTAGGAACTTCAAAAAATATTTTTCCACCTGGTTTTAATATTTCATTAAAATTATTAAAAACACTAACATCAGTTAAGTGCTCTAATGAATGCAAAGTTATTATTAAATCAAATTTTTCATTAATATTTTCAAGAGGTTCATTATTATAACCTCTTTTTTTAAGTATATCGCTGCATTGCTTGTCATATTCTGTACAAAACAAGTTTACATGAGGAAATTTTTTTTTAATTGCATAACCTAGATCACCAAAACCAGCTCCAAAATCATAGATATTTTTAATTTCCTTTAAATCTACTAAAGTAGATAAATATAATAAATAATTTAGATTTTTATCTTCTAAAAATCTTTTTTCAGAATCTTTATCATTTTTAGTAACCCAATAAGGTGGTCTATTTACTTGACGATATATATTTTCATAAAAAAAATTTAAATCTTTTTCTATTGGCATTGGATTTGCATAGCTGAATTCACAATTTTTACATTTATCAATTTTTAAGTCACCAAAATATTTTTGGTCTTCAAGTATTTCAAATTTATAATCACATCTAAAATTTGAACTTTCTGTAGATTTACATATGGGACAATTCATTATTCTACTTTCTTTATAGCAATTTGTATAAATTACAATCGCCAATTAGATGATTTATGTGAGATATGATTCGTAAATTGTTTTTTTTTGTATCTATATATAATCTTGCCTACACTTTTAAATTTCAACCAAAATATTTTACAAAATTCCAAAACTGTTAGACGATTAGACTCAGAAACATGAAATGTTTGATAATATTTAAACTTTCTTTTATTAAAATTAAGCGCATCAAATAAATTTTTTACTACAAAATCTATATGGCTAAAATCTTTAACTTTAAATGGATTTTTTATAATCAAATCTTTATTGTTTTTTGCATGTCTTTTTATAGTTGAATAAAGTCTATCAGTATTCTCTCCCGGTCCATAAACTGGAAATAATCTCATGATCCGGAATTTACATTTATATTTTTTTGATAGTTTGAAAATAATTTTATTAAACATAACCTTGCTTAATCCATAAGGGTCACTGGGGTGTTTAATGTCATTCTTTTTTACACCTGTCGATTTTGCATTTAATTCTCCAAATTCAGATGAGCTACTAATTATTAAGAATTTTTTACAATTATTTTTAATAGCATTAAGTATCATCTCTTTAGATTGGTAAACATTTACATCTAAAATTTTATCAATTTCTTTGTGATGATTTAACTTAACACCTGCTGCAGCAAAATGTACCAATATATCGATTTTTCCATACTTTCTAAAATTAATTTTATTAAACTTTCCTTTAATCCATATTAAATTTTTGTTTGGTAAACAATTTTTTTTTCTAGATAAGGCAATAATTTTTATTTTTTTGCTTAAAGCAAACTTAATAAAATTTTTAGCTATAAAACCGTTTGCACCTGTAACTAAAATTTTCATTAGTTAAAATTAAAAATAATTAATTATTTTCTGAAAGTCTTTTATTTGTTTTAATGTTAAATTAATAACTTCTTTCTTTTTTTTTCTATTTAAATAGAAACATTTAAACCAGCTAAAAGTTAAATCTAAAGATTTTTCAGGACTCATACAAACCTTCCAATTTAAATTTTTTAGTGATTTATTAGAGTTTAAGGCTAAATACTTAGCTTCGTGTCTGTTTTTTAAATTTTTTTGATTTATTATAATTTTAGATTTTGAATTAAGAATTTTTTTTCCCAATTTTGCAAAATTTAAAACACTTAAATTTATTTTACTAGGTCCAAAATTCCATGATCCTATGAACTTATCTGCATTTTTTGAATTTAGTTTTTCTACCAATTTTAAGTATCCATGCAGAGGTTCAATAACATGCTGCCATGGTCTAGTAGCTTTTGGACTTCTAACAGTTAGTTTTTTATTATAAATAAATGACTCTACACAATCTTTAACTATACGGTCCTCTGTCCAGTCTCCTCCTCCAATACAGTTGCCCGATCTAACTGTCGCTATTCTACACTTTTTAGAGTTAATAAAAGACTTTCTGAAACTATCAGTTAAAATCTCACAACATGCTTTACTAGAACTGTAAATATCATGTCCACCTAGTTTACAATTCTCACTAAAATTAATTTTTTTATCTTCATTGAGATAAACTTTATCAGTTGTAACAATAATTGCTGATTTCACTGATTTATTTAACTCAATTGCTTTAAGAACATTAAATGTACCAAATATATTAGTATTAATAGTATCATGAGGATTATTATAACTAACTAACACACTTGATTGAGCAGCCATATGAAAAACAATTGAAGGTTTAGCTTTTCTAATAGCTTTATTTAAATCAGAAAAATTTGTTATATCTTTTCTACAATCTTCTTCCAAATATTGTGTCAAATTTAGATCATCAAAAAAAGTAGGCTTTGAAATTGGATTAAGAGCATATCCTGTGATTTTTGCACCTAGACCCTTTAAAATTAATACCAACCAACTTCCCTTAAATCCTGTGTGACCAGTAATAAAAACTTTTTTATTTTTCCAGAAATTTTTATTCACTAATTTTCTCTTTTATTTGATAAAATTTTTTTTTAATTTTACTTAATAATAAATATCTTAATCTTGACTCTTTCTTGTCATTAACAGCAAGAATATCTTTTATATTATCTATTGAATGCCAAAAACCTGAAAGTTTAATTAAATTTGTTTTATATTGATTAATAAAAAATGGAAAAAATTCTTTTTCAAAATTTAGTGAATTAGCAAATTTGCTACTATTTTTAACAAATTTCTTTGTATTTATTACAGACATTCCAGAATAATTATAAGCAACATAATTCTTTTCATTTCTTGTTATCAATGCTTCATAAACAAGATTTCTTTTAAAGTCTATAACTTTATTATTCTTAAGACCAATAGTGCCGTATGGGTAAGAAATCTCACTTGAAATAAATGTTAAATCTAAGTTGTTTTTTTCATGATTAAGGATAATTTTATTTAAATCAAAATCGAAGATAGCATCTCCATTTAATAACAAAAAATTCTTAGATTTAATTTTTTCTTTAATTATAGATAGTCGTTTACCAATATTTGTATTTATGCCTGTATTAATTAAATCAATATTATCTATAATTTTTTTATTTTTAGATATAAATTTTCTAATAAGATTTCCTTTATAACCTAGGGGTAAAATTACATGATTGAATCCATTTAATTTTAAATTTTTTAAAATATACCAAAGAATGTGTTTATCTTGGATTTTAACTAATGTTTTTGGAATATTTTTTCCAAGAACTCCTAGTCGTGTTCCTTTGCCACCACATAAAATTACTGCTGTTTTGATTTTATTCATATTTCTAAATTTTTTCTAAAAGATCATTAAAAATTTCATAATTTTTTTTTTTTGATATATTTTTTGATGAAACATAACTATGAAAATAATTATTATATTTTTTTTTATTAATAGATTTAATTAATTCCTCATTATCATAATTATTTAAATTTATAAAGTTTGCATCACACTTTCCTGCTATAAATTTAGTTACTTCAAATAATGAATTATTAAATTTTTTTATTTGATCATTATATGTTATTAATATTTTTTTATTACAGGCAACAGCAATTCCAATCGCTGTACTTGCGCCAATAGAAACTACTACTTTAGATTTTGGTATTAGTTTATGAACTGCATCAAGATCATGATTTACCTTAAATTTTTCATTATAATGGGGGTTTTTTAGTCTTTTTACCTTAGGGTGAGGTATTATAATTATTTTGCAAAAATAAATTTTTTCAACTTTAGATAGAAATTTATTTAAATCTCTATACCATTTTAGTTTGTCATAATTAAAATTTAAACCAAAAATAGAATAATCTTCTTTAAAATAAGGACCTGGAGAATCTAAATATACACCAATTGGTTTTTCTTTATAATTTGTTTTTTTATTAAAACTTAACCTTGAAAAATCATGTGAGTGATATGTTACAAATGTATTTTTTTTTGAATTAAGATTGGTATTAAAATTTATCTTATCTCCTCTAACTAGATAATATATTTCATCAAATATTATAAACTTTGCCAATAAATTAACTAATTTGGTTTTAAAATGAAAAATTAAAAAATTTAACCTTAATAAATATATTTTTTTTTTAATATCAAAAAAATTTTTCTTTCTTTTTTTTTCAATATAAAAATTTGGTAGTCCGGGAGATTTTAATTGAATAATTTTTTTTTTATATTTTTGAATAATAAAATGTATAAAGAGAGATTTAAAGTTTGTTAAGTCTAACAGATTTAAAATTTCAACTTTTTTATATTTTTTATTAACTTTTAAAAAATAATTTTGCCACTCCTTAATTGTAAAAAAAATCTTAGTTTTTTTATGCCTTTTAAGCTTAAATATTGTTTTTAATTTAGGATTTATAATGTTCGATAGATCATGGACTTCAAATTTATTTTTTAGTTTTTTTTCAAATATATCTAATTCATAGTGAATATAGTGATATTCAGTAAATTTGTATGGAACCAAAAGTATAAGCATCTGTATTAAATTTTTTTTATATTTTGAATCATCTTTAGAACTTTTAAACCATCATTTAATTTAGATAATGAACTTTTATCTTTACCATTTATAATTGCTTCGTGAGTTTTTAAAAATGTAAAATCTTGGGTATACTTTTTTCTTAATTCAAAAGATTTTTTATCTCTGTTTAATCTAAAAATATTTCTTTTTAAATCGACATATATTGAAAAATTCTTACTATCAATTAAAATTACTCTAATTTCATTTCTTGAATAATAATTTATATCTAAACTAATATTTGTTTTATTTGATCTAGCAGTAAGTCGCAAAAAATCTTCAGTATCTTTTGTTAAGTCAGATTTTTTTCCAAATAACACATTAACAATACTTATTTTTTTAAAGAAATTATTAATAATATCAAGTTCATGACTCAAATCTAAAATAACTCCTCCACCTTTTGATTTAAGAACTGTATAATTTTTTTTATAAGAAATATTTTTTCTCCAATTTGGTAAATAAGAATTTGTGATAAATTTAATATCATAAATTTTCTCTTTAAGTAAAATTTCTTTTAATTTTTTAATATATGGATGAAACCTTAAATTATAATTTATAAAAATATTATTTTTCTTAAAATTTAAATTATAAAATTTATGGAATAATGGTTTTTCGACTAAAATTTTTTTGTTTGTAAAATTTTTTTCTAAGTATTTAAGTTGATTTAAATGATTATAAGTTTCACTGGCAATAATTATATAATCTGGATTAATTACTTTTATATAACTTAGATTGTTAAATGATTTAAATTTTTTAATATTTTGTTTTGTAAAAATATAAATTTCTATATTTTTAAAATTTTTTTCTAAAATTTTGGCATGCCTTCTTCCTGCGGCTCCGTATCCAATAATAACAATTTTTATCATTAAATAGACGTCCAGCCACCATCCACAACAAGATTTGTTCCGGAAATATAGGACGCATCATCAGATGCTAAAAATACTATTGGATCGGCAATTTCCTCTGGTAGAGCCATTCTTCCAATTGGGCTTCTTATAGAATAGTTCTTTAAAAGTTTATTGTACGCTTTTGATTTTTTTTTATTTTTTATATCAAGTACACCTCCTGGACATACATTGTTAACTCTTATTCCAAATTTTGTATAATATGCACACATTTGTTTTGTTAAGTTTATTATGGCTCCTTTTATTATTGAATAAGATAAATTTTCTGTAATTTTTGTACCCTTATATATGGTGGTGTCTTGTCCAACTATTCCATAAATTGAACTTAATAATACAATGCTGCACTTCTTTTTTTTCTTTCTACTAATTTCTGCAACTTCTCTAACTAGAAAAGTAGATAGTATTAGCTGTTTTTCCAGATTATCTTTTAAAGATTTTAACTTTATTTCTTTGAAACTATTCTTATTCCAGTCTTTTGTTTTTGGATAAGAGCAGTTAATAAAAACATCAGGTAAGCCATATTTTTTTACTACTTTAAAATAATTTTGTATTATTTTTTTATTAGTGCAATCAAATTTAAAAAAATTATGTTTTGAGTTCTTAATTTTTTTTATATCTAAATTTACAATTTTACAGCCACACTTATCTAATTTACTAATCACAGCTCTCCCTATCAACCCAGATCCACCTAGTACATAAGCTGTTTTTTTTGAAAAATTAAACATGTCTATTTTTAAAAAAATATTTTATTAAATTTAAATCAAAATAACTATCAATATCAATAGACCTACTCTGTGGCATAATATAAATATCTGTATTTCTTGAAAATAATTTATCTGACCTTATAAGTCTTGATCTTTTCCAAATATAAATTGATGCATTCATGTCAAAAACTTTAGGTGCACTTTGTCTTCGATTAAAATAATTTTTTTTATCCAATTTTTTAATTAAGGATACTTTTTTATTTTTAATTTCAACCATATTATAGTATGGATTTTTTCTTGCCTCAGAAACTGAAAATAAGTTTTCTGTTTGTTTTTTTTTTAAAAATAATTTTAAAGCATCTTTGATATCTTTGACGTTTCGTAGTGGAGATGTAACATCTAAATCAATGCAAATATCAAATTTTTTTTTAAATTTAATCTCAGATTTTAAAAGAGCATCTCTTATAGAGGGTATTTTAGGTGCATAATCATTAGAAAGATTTTTAGATCTTAAAAACCAAGATTTGGCACCATTTTTATTTGCTATATTTTGAATTTTTTTTGAGTCAGTAGAAACTACAATTTCATCAAATACTTTAGATGATAAAGCTTGTTTAATTGTTATTTCAATTAAATGTTTTCCATTAATTTTTCTTAAAGCTTTATTTGCTACACCTTTGGATCCACCTCTAGCACATATAGTACAAAGTATATTCATCAATTTTTATATTTCATATTTTTCTGAATATTCTGAATAATTATCTTTTATCCATTTTATTGTTTTTTTTAATCCGTTATCTAATTTTGTTCTGGGTTTCCAATTGGTTAAATTTTTTATTTTTTTATTATCACACTGAAGATTATCTACTTCACTTAATTTAGGCCTTATTATTTTTTTATTTTTAATAAAGGTTAATTTTCTTCCAGTTAAATGCATTATTTTTTTTGCAATGTTTTCAATCGATATATTAGTATTGCTACCAACATTAATGGTCTTGCCAATCATTTTTTTATTTTTTAAAATATCAAAATAAGCTTCACAGGTATCTTCTACAAAGTTAAAATCTCTTGTTGGCTTTAAACTTCCTAAAATTAATTTTTTATTTTTTATATTTAAACATTGAATAATTATTCTTGGAATAACTGCTCTACTCGATTGTCTCGGCCCAAAAGTATTAAAAGGTCTAATTATTTTTACTGGTAAATTAAAAGATTTGTAATAACTTAATGACAATTGATCTGCAGAAATTTTTGATGCCGCATAAGGGGATTGAGCATTTAATGGGTGCTCTTCATCTATGGGCAAATATTTGGCTGACCCATATACCTCACTTGTGGATGTAACTATAATATTTTTTAATTTAAGATTTTTTGCAGATTCTAAAATATTATATGTTCCTTCAATATTAGTTTTTATATATGCTAGAGGAGATACATAAGAATAAGGAATTCCTATTAAAGCAGCAAGATGAAAAACTTTATCACAACCTTGCATCGATTTATAAACAGAGTCGTAGTCTCGAATATCTCCAAGAATTAGATCTATTTTTTTTAAATATTTACTCTTTTTTAACCATCCATAACTGTTATTTGAATTATAACGATCAAAACCTACTACTTTATAACCTTTTTTAACACTCATTTCACATAAATGAGATCCTATAAATCCTGTGGCTCCAGTTATAAATATTTTTTTACTCATTTTTTAATATCAAAAAATTTTTTTTCATTAAATTTATTTAAAATTTCTTTTTTTAAAATTTTAATCGCTTTTAAAGATGCTCCTCCTGAACCGTAAGGATTTTTCGTTTTTGGTAGCATTTTTTTAAAATTTTTTGAATATATTTTTTTAATTGCTTCAACTATATATTCAGATTTTGCAGGAACATCTAGTACACTTATTGCTTTTATTCTGCCCTTTTGTCTATTTCCAATATTAATAGTGGGTTTTTTAAAAGTTGGAGCCTCCAGAATACCACTAGATGAATTACCTAAAATTCCATCAACTAATTTTAAAGTTGATAGATAATTAATTTGTCCCATTGAACCAAAAACACAAGATCTTACTTCGTTATTTTTTACAAAATCATTTATCATTTTATTGACAATATTGCCATTAACATCGGCATTAGCTTTAGTAAAAATAATTTGAATATCTTCAAATTTTTTTAATGATTTCAAAACTTCAGAAAAATCTTTCACTGGATTTTTTCTATTAGTTGTTTCTGGGTGAAATGTTACTAGTAAATTTTTTTTTTTGAATTTAAATTGAAGGTTAGCTTCTATATCTTTTTTTAAAAGAAATTTTGTTTTTTTAATCAAATCTACTCCGAATCCTCCAACAATAAAAATATTTTTAGGATCTTCACCTAATTGTTTTACTCTTTTTTTATATTCTAAATTAGAAACAAAATGTAAATTAGACATTTTTGTTATTGAGTGTCTAAATGAATCATCAATCGATCCCATTGTAACTTCCCCTCCGTGTAGGTGACAAATTGGAATTTGATGAACTAAAGCTGCTGTTGAAGCAGCAAATATTTCATACCTATCTCCCAATAAAACAATTAGATCTGGTTTTAAAAAACTTAACTGTATAGAAATTTTATTAGTTGCTAAACTAATATATCTACAAATATCTTTAGGTTTATCGTCTTTAATTAATAGATTTATTTTGGCATCAATACTTAGATTGTCTTTGGAAAATTCTTTATAGGTAAGTCCATGTTTGACAGATAAATGAGTTCCAGTAGCAATTAATTGTAGAGATAAATTTGATTCCTTTTTGACTAACTTCATTAGATTCATCATTAAACCATAATCTGCTCTTGATCCTGATATAAAGCAAATTTTTTTCATTAAATTAAGTCATCCTTAGAATAATTTTTATTTGCCTTTTTTTTTAAATAAGAATTAAACCTCATTGGCGATATACCTCTGGCAGGTCTTTTTGTTGTTAAGTTTTTTTCAGAAAATTTTTCACCTTTTTTTATATCAATTTTAGCTACCAAAGATTTACGAGCAAATGGTTTGTTTTTTAATTCATTTTTAGTTGGAATTTTTTTTCCATTACCTAACATTTTTTCAGTTATCTTAATTTGGTTAACCATATTTTTAAATTGATGAGGATTAATACTGGCTTTATGGTCAGGCCCTAACATTTCTCTATTAAGTGTTAAATGTTTTTCTATTATTTTGGCTCCTAAAGCCACTGCAATAACTGCTGCATTAATACCATCACTGTGATCTGAAAAACCTATTCTTAAATTAAATTTGTTTTTTAAAGTTTGAATTACATTTAAATTTAAATTTGACAAATGAGATGGATAAGCCGAATGACAGTGAAGTATTGAAATATTTTTTTTATTTGTCCCATATTTTTTTAATATTTTTATAGCATTGTTGACTTCATTTAAATCAGACATACCAGTTGACAAAATGATCTTAGTGTTCAATTTCCCCAATGTTTTTAGATATGGGTAATTATCAATTTCTCCTGATGGGATTTTTATAAAATCTAAATTTAACTTATTTAAAAAAGATATGCTCTCAGTATCAAAGGGTGATGATAAAAATTTGATTTTTTTACTTTTAGCATATTTGATCAATATCTTATAAAAATTTTCTTTTAATTCATATTTCTTTAACATTTCAAATTGAGATTGAGATTTTTTCATATTATTTTTTTGATAACTGGCTAATTTTGAATTTGGAACTATCATACTTTCAGTTTTATAAGTCTGAAACTTAATATAATTTGCACCTGCATTTGCTGCAGCTAGTATTAATTTTTTGGCTAATTGAATTTTTCCATTATGATTTATTCCAGCTTCAGCAATTATTATTGTTTTCATAAATTATTTTTTTTAACTGTTCCAATCTTTATAAAAGAATTTTTTTTTAATTTTAAATTATTTAATATAATAGATCCTGATCCAATAAATGATCCTTCACAGATCTCACAGTTTCCATTGACTATAACTCCAGTAGAGATGTGGCAATGATCATGTATTATAACATCGTGTTCAATCAATGATTTATTATTTATTATACAGTTTTTACCAATAATACTTCCAGAATTTATAAAAACATGATTAAAAATAATTGTTCCCTCTCCTAACTTTGACTGATTAGAAACAAAAGAATATTTTGAAACTATATTTGGAAAATAAAAACCTAATTTTTTAAATTTATTAAAAATATTAATTCTTTTTGAATTATCATTTAAAGAACCAATGCCCAAAACAACATTATTTGTTATTTTTTTTAATTTTGAAATATTTTTCTCGTCGCAAATAACTTTATATTTTCTGATTTTTTTTTTTGGATCATTGTCAATTAAGCCTATAATTTCAATATTTTTATGTCCCTCAATAACCTCAATGCATGATTTTGCATGTCCACCAGATCCAATAATTGCTAATTTTAGTTTTTTCATTTCAGATATAATAACTGCTGGGTAAATTTATAATTCTATTTTCTAAAGATTTTGCATTATCAAGATTCATTTTTGGGTATTTTTTTAAATATTTCATTTTATGTAATGGTCTCCATACTGGTCTGGCTAATATTTTTTTTTTATGCAATTCTTTAAGAATATCATTTTTTTTTAATTTAGATGATTTTTTTAAAACCAAAGTTTGCAACCAAAAATTACTTCTACAATTTTCTGGTTCTCTTAAGATAATAAAATCGTTTGAGTTTTTAAACAGTTTATGTAGCCTATAAAATAATTTTCTTTTATGATCAATATATCTTGGTAACTTTTCAAGTTGGGAAATACCAAGTGATGCATTTAAGTTTGCTATACGATAATTATATCCTAATTTGTCATGCACAAAATCCCACTTATGTTTAATTTTCGCAGTAGTTGTTAGGTGTTTAGAGTTTTCAGCTAGTTTTTTTGAATTTGTCAAAATTGCTCCACCAACCCCAGTAGTTACAATTTTGTTTCCATTAAAACTTAATATGCCAATATCTCCATACGTTCCAACATGTTTACCTTTGTACAAGCTACCAAGCGCTTCTGCTGCGTCTTCTACAATCTTAATTTTATGTTTTTTACAAATAAATAAGATTTCTGAGATTTTTGCAGGATGTCCAAAAACGTGAACTAACACCAATGCTCTGACAATTTTTTTTGTTTTTTTATTAACACAAAAATTCTTTTTTATAAAAGTATTCTTTTTTAAGTAATCATCCAATTTTTTTGGATCAATGCCAAAATGATCAATTTCTGAATCAACAAAGTGCGGTGTTGCATTATTATATAGTACCGCATTTACAGACGCTACAAAACTCAAAGAAGGGACTAAAATTTCATCCTCAGGTTTTACACCAACCATCTTTAGGGCAACATGTAATGCAGATGTTCCATTAATTGTAGGTATTATAAATTTTGATTTCGTAATATATTTTAATTTTTTTTCAAATCTTATAATATCGTTACCAACAGAAGATACATAACCAGATTTAAGTCCTTTAATTACTTCTTTTTGATCTTTATAATCAATATCTGGCTCATGGAGTGGCAAATTACTCTTACCTAATTTAACTCTTATAGAATTAAAATAGTTAATTAAATCTTTCATCGATGTATCTTTAAAAGTAAAATTTTTCTTACTCATTTATTCCTAATTAATTGCTTAAAAATATCTTTATCGCCCATATCCGTCCAATATTCATAAATTGGATATATGTTTACATTGCATCCACTTTTAATTTTATTATGTATTAAATCTGGCATATCTATTGATGAAACACGCATTTTTTTTATCATTGTTTTTTTTATTAAGTATATTCCAGCATTAATAAAATTTTGCTTATCTGGTTTTTCAATTATCTTATTGATTTTATGGCCTACAAAAGAAATTTGTCCATATGGTGATGAATTTGAAAATTGCTTTGCACATACTGTTATATCTGATTTTGTATCTTGATGGAATTTTAATAAATTAATAATATTTAAATCAGTAATCACATCACCATTATAAATCAAAATATTTTCTTTTGTATTTTTGTAATTAAGTAAAGATAAACAACCTCCAGTGCCTAAAGGTTTTTTCTCTTCTAGATATCTAATTTTAAAATTATTAAATTTTTTTTTTTTAAAATATTTTTTAATTATGTTTGCTCTATAAAAAATAGAAATATAAAAATTTTTAAATCCATACTTATCAAAATTTTCCATTGCTATTTCGAGAACACTTTTTTTTTTTATCTTAAGTAATGGTTTGGGTATTTTTTTTGTGTATGGCATTAATCTTTTTCCATAACCACCTGCCATCAATACTATTTCTAAACTATCTTTATACTTATCTAGTATGTCTTTATTATTAAAAATTTCTAAGTATTTAATTTTGCCAAATTTATCTGTACAAGGAATTACATCAATATTTTTAAAATTTATATTTTTATCGTTATTGTTTCCAGTAAATTTTTTTACAGGATTTTTGTTTGCTATTAAATTAATGTTATCATTTACATCATATCCTTTTAACAGACCTCTTCTTATATCTCCATCAGTTACTGTGCCAAGGATTTTTTTGTTTTTATCAATTATAATTAAAGTTTTATATTTTATAATATTTAATTTTTTAATAGCTTCTAAGATCGTTACATCTTTTGATATTAAATTTTCTTTAATTGTCTTTAAACTAATATTCATTTTAAACTAAATAAATTTATAAAATTAATTATTTTTTAATTTTTTAAGTTCTTTCTTTAATTCATCATATTCTTGCATTTTTTTTTTCATAAACATGATTGTTAGTTGAGTTTTTGCTGTAATTCCCTTTGGTGTTAAAATATATAAATAGTTAATTTTATCAGGATTTTTTTTAAAATTATTAATCTTTACTAAACCTTTTGAATGCAAAGCTTTAAGACAATAGTTAATTTTTCCAAGACTAAATCCAAGCTCCGTTGCAAGCTCTCTTTGATTTGTCACAGGCTTATCTTGAATTTTTCTTAATACTTCAAAATAATCTTTTTTTAATTTATTGTTGTTCATTTAATGAACATTATAACGTTCATTTGTTGAACAGTAAAGACTAATACTAAACAAGTTATTTCTTTCTAATATCAATATAACTCCCACTATTTTTTTTTTTCAAATTTATAATATTTCTTAAAATATTATCTGCTACTTGATCTGGTGTTGGTACTTGATTGGTCTTATTTAAAATCTTAAATTTTTTTACAGATGAGATTTTCTTTTCATCTACTTTGCATATTTGTGATTGCATTTTAGTTTTTATTAATCCTGGTGAAACATTTATAAACTTTCTTTTCGTATTTTCTAATGCATATGATTCTATTAAAAATTTAAAAGCTGATTTTGAACTACAATACAAATACCATCCTATCTTTGGTGATAATGCAGCACCAGATGATATTGCAATGATTAATTTGGTTTTAATCTTTTTTTTAATAATAAAATCTAATATTTCTTTATTTGCCAATACATTAATTTTATAAATTTCTAGGATTTGTGAAAATTTTATTTTTTCAATTAAATTAATCTCACCAAGTATGCCAGCATTTAAAAAAACATAATCCAATTCTTTAGTATCTAATAATTTATTTAGTCTTTTTTTAATATTTTTTAAATCTTTAAAATTACATTTAACAGATTTGATATTATTGTTTTTAATTAAGGATCTTCCTAAACAGTATATTTTATTTTTTTCTTTAGCTAATTTAAGAGAAAGGGATTTTCCAAGACCTGAAGAACCACCAGTGATTAATATTTTTTTTCTTTTTATCAAGTTTTATTTTTTTAAAAATATTTAATATTAAAGTTATCCTTATCTGAACCCTTAATTTTCTGGCACAACTTAGAAAATACATCTATTTTCATATTCATTTTTTTTGCTTGGGTGGCATAATTATCGCTTATACCATATTGAGAAGATATTAATGTGAATATATTTTGAGGCATTGTAAGTAGTTCATTATATTTTTTAATCAATTTTCCAACAATATTAAAGTATTTTGGTTTTATTATTTGCTCTGTTCTTAAATTACCAAAACCTTTACCCATGCCTCTAACAGACGAGTCACATTTTGAAATTTTATATTTTGTTAACTGTCTATAATTAAAATAACCTTTACCACTATGGTCATGTAAGTGCATTCCTACTTTCTTTCCAGACTTAGTCAAAATATAAAGTGGTTTTTTAAATTTATTGTAAACCTTTTCTAAATCCATATCTCCATGGGTATCTGCAAAATACACATAATCTATTTTATGTTTTGCAACCAATTTACATACACTTAACAATTCTGTGCTACTATAATTTGTTGAATTAAAGATATTAAAACTTACGTTTAGTTTTGAATATTTTTTTAGTTTTTCAGCAAATTTTAAAGCTTTTGGAATGTCTTCTTTTCTTGAGCACATTCTAATCATTGAAATTTCTTTTTGATTATTTTTTGGGTAATCTGATAAATCTTTAGAGCAGTAATGATAATCGATCATTATTGATACATTATTTAATTTTTTACCTTTTGTTATTTTTTTAACTTTTTCAAAATTCAAATTATAAAAAGGATTTTTACTTTTAGATGTTTGTTTCCAATATCCTAGCTCTATAAGTTTTATCTCAGGTATTTTGCACAGAGAACTATAGTGATCTTGAGCAAACTTAATTGGCCAATTGAATTCTCTAACATGTCCACCGTCTCTTAATGTTACATCGATTATTTGCATATCTGCCTTGCTAAATTTAAATCTTCATAAGTATCGATTTCAATCGACTCAGGAAAATTGATTTCAAAATAATAAGGTTTTTTTCCAATTCTATTATTATATTTCATAAATGTTTTTTTTTTAAATATAAAAAAAGCACCATTTGATTGAATTATAGGATTTAAATTTTGTGTTTTAGTTATAACCTTAGGATCAAAATTTATCGGTACTAATTTCTTTTGTTTATTTTCTAACCAAGCAAAATTATAATCTTTCGTCACAGCAGCAACACTATCATAATTTTTTAATTTTTTAGCAGCTTTCTTGATTGTTTGCATTTTAAGAAATGGTGAAGTCACATGTGTTGTGACTACTATCTCATTTTCATTTTTTACGTATTGTTTTAAAAAATTTTTAATCATTAGTAGTGTTGGGCTCGCCTTTCTAGTATTTTCAATTTGAATGAATTTTTTATCTCTCACATACGCTTCAACCCAAGGAAATAATTTTTTACATTTTTTTAACACTATATCACTATCGGTATCAATAAAAACTTTTTGACCCTTGAGTGTTAGTATTAGATGTTCCCACATTTGGAGACTACCAATTTTTTTAAAATTTTTTTTTTTTTATTCTCGATGAATTATGTTTAATGATAATAAAAAATAACATTTATATTAAGACTTAATAAATGTGCATATAATTTCTCTTGATCTTACTGGGTCTAATTCAATACCAAATACTCGTTTCCAGTCACCTAAAATCAATTTTCCATTTTCAACAGGAATTGTTTCCGATGAATTAAAAAACATACTTCTAATGTGAGAATGTCCGTTGATTCTCTCTTCTATAGGAGCTTCTTCTCTCAAGGAAATTAAGTCATGCAAATATTTTACATTTTGCTGATCTCCTTCGGAATTTTTCCATCTTGGTGCCATCTTATCCAAGAAGAATCTTACATCAGTTTTATGTAGAATTTCATTTTCTGTGCACCAAATGCAGAAAGTAGTGTGTTTAGAATAAATATTCACTATTCCAGACTTACCCCAATCATTTGCAAAATTTGAAACACTGTCTGTAATATCAGTAAATAATTTATCTGTTTTAATTTTAATTATTTTATTCATAATAATAAAATATAGTTAATTAATTTATTAAAGTCTATTATTTTGTTCAAATATTGAACATTAATTAGATAAATTTGATATTATTCTTGAAATGTTTGAATAATTGGAAATAGTATAATGGGATTTTATTTCAGATGATTTCATTCTTGTGTATCCATTTCTCAAAAGAATAAATTTTATTTTAAAATTAATTGCTGATTTTGAGTCAACTTCACTATCACCAATAAAAATTGTTTCTTTTTTCTTAAAAAAAAATTTTTTTTGTAGTGCTTTTAGATGTAACGAGCTCGGTTTTTTATGCTTAAATGTATCTGAACCAGCAATAAAATCAAAATATTTTAAAATTTTTAATTTTTCTAAGATTAAAATCGCATTTTTTTCATTTTTATTTGTAGAAACAAAAAGTTTTAAGTTATTTTTTTTACAGTATTTTAAAAAGTTCAGAATATTTTTTTTTAAAGAAGATTTATTACAGATATTATGTTGATAGTGATGTAAAAAATCATCATTAATTTTTTTACATATTGAATTATTTTTTTTAGATATTGCTCTAACCATATGTAAAGAACCTTTATTCGCAATTTCTTTAAAGATTAAATAGTTTACTCGTTTTGTAATACCCCATTTCTTTAAGGAATAGTTTAAAGAAAAAATTATATCTTTATAAGTATCTGCCAAAGTTCCATCTAAATCAAAAATAATATTTTTAATCATTATTTTAGTAAGCCCAAATGATGACTAAGTTTCATTTTTACTAAATCAATTGTATTTTTATATTGATGTCTAAATACTAAGTATGCAGGCTTTTTATTGATCAAGTTCATATAATGATTTTTACTAATACTAATTATCTTTTTTGCTCTTTTTTCAAACTTATTGAAGTCATTATCATTTAAAGAGCAAATCCCCTTGATGGGAAAATCAAATATATTTGTTTTAGTAAAATTACATGCAAGAGTTTTTCCTTCCATATAAAGATTTTCTCTTAACATTGTTGACATTGTGCCAATAGTGATTTTACTTTTTTGCATTATTTCATACGTTTTGTAGTTTTTAGATCTAAAAAAAATATTTTTTAATAAAAATCTATATTCTTCATTAGTTAAATTTTTTTTATAAAAAATATCTTCATTATAAAAATGATTTTTGTGACTTCTGGCTGCAATTTTAATTTTTAATCTATTTTGAATTGCGAATTTGATTGTAAATTTAATAAGAGTAATGACTCCTTTTTCAATGGGGTAATTAAGTTTATCTAATATCAAATCCCAACAATTAACATCTGAAATTAATAAAATATCATTATTCCTTAAATTATTATTTTTAATATTTTTTTTGCTTAAAAGATAATTAGATAGCTTAAGACTTCCAACTTTAGTAAAGTTTTTAACTATTTGATAATTTTTTCTATAGTCATCAATCTCATATTTACCAAAACATAAGAAGTGGGGAATATGAAATTGTTGTATTTCTAATTTTTTTTTTATTATTTTTTTTTTTATTAATTCATTTAATATTTTATGCTCGTACCTTGCACCATTTTGTAAAGCTATAAATTTATATTTTTTATTTCGTAATTTTGAAAATTGACTAAATCTATAACTGTTATCAATATAAGTAAAAATAATTTTAGGCTTTATTTGATCAATTATAGTTAACAAATAAGAGCTAAATAAATTACCATTATAGTTTCTGATTATTTTAGAAATTATTTTTTTTGTAATAAAAAGTTTTTTTATTCTGTGAAATCGTGTTTCTAAAATACTATATTCAAAATCTTTCAGGACATGCTTCAGCTGTCCAGAGCTTTCACCATCAAATACAACTATATCTTTATAAGTTGGATTTTTAAAAATAAATTTAGCATTCAAAAGGGTATTAATTATTAAATTAATTTCTTTAAATATAATCATTTTAATTTAGATCGTTCTATATTAATTTAAATTTTTTAATGATAAAAATACTATTATACATTTAATTGAATATATTATATTGAATAATTTATGATATACCTTGGAGTAAATATTGGTCATGGTGCTAGTGCTGCCTTAATGATTGATGATGAAATAATTTTAACATTTCAGGAAGAAAGATTTACAAATATTAAAAATTTTGTTGGTTATCCAAAA
>MDTF01013317.1_pt1 | contig 18362 bp, 11 predicted proteins | sample 811191 | NCBI WGS metagenome assembly MDTF01 (sample SAMN05326649, study PRJNA326480) | marine metagenome | isolation source: seawater | place: Southern Ocean | collected 2011 | reverse complement strand
ACCTGTGACTTTGTTATTTTTTAAAAGAGAAGTATATGTGCTATCTATTTTTGCTTTTAACTCCTCAGAAACCTTATTAATTTGAGCAGTCGCAGAATAAGATATTACGAAGCAAAATGATAGTATTATGATAGATTTTAGTTTCATTATTTTTTGTATTTACTATTGATTGATCTCTTAAATTTCAGTGCCATTGTAATGATAAAGTAAAGCGCTAAATTGAGCAATAGCATGACAGGGATAAACCAATTGTCTAAAACATAAAGTCCTTCAGATTCATCAAGGGAACCAATTAAATAGGTGCCATCACCAATGAATAAATTGATTTCATTTCCTAAGAATATTCTAAGGAAAATGAAAAGTGTAAACATCCCTATTAAAAAATATAAAATCCCGAAAATGAAATAACCAATTCCATTTCCTATATTTAAAAACAAGGCTTTAAAAATGTCAGTAGGTTTAAAACTCCTTGTAGCCTTATCGAGCATTTTATCGGCAATGAATGGTTTTAAAACTTCTTCAGGCTCACCTAATTTATCAATGGCATTAAGTAGGTTGTCTATTTCTAATTTAGAGTTTTTGATTTCTGCAAATCGATTGATTTGTACACTTTCATAGAGATGACTATTGAATTCCATCAATATTTCAAGAGAATCTTCTGCAGTTAATTCTTTGGTTGCATTTCGAATGCTTTGAATATAATTTCTATAGACTCGTTGAGCATGACTATCAATAAATTGTATTTCTTTAAATTCCATGATGGGAGATTTTTTTAATTGATAGTTCTAAGTCTTTCCAATAGGCAGTCATTTCTTCAATTGTAACAACTCCTTCTTGTGTTAATACATAGTATTTCCTGGGTATTCCAGATTCTTGTTTCACCCATCTAGAGCTGACTAATTCTTCTTTTTTCAATCTGTTCAATAGAGGATATAAAGTGCCCTCTGCAATTTCAATCTTAGTCGTTTCCTTAATGATCTCAATCAGTTCATATCCATAGAGCTCTTTTTCCCGAATGGTCTTTAAGACAATAAAGGAAAGTGTTCCTTTCTTGACTTGTGATTTCCATTTGTCAACGAATTCTTTTTTCACATCAATTAGTTTTGCTATTGCCTAGTATAACAATGCAAACATACATCAGGTACATAGTAAAGCAATGTAATTAAGTAAAAATGTTTCACCACCTTGATTATCTCTGTATATTTACAATCTGTTTTTTTTACTTTTTTCGTGACACACATTTTTACAATACACAAATGAAAGATGATAAAAAATATGATTATATAATTGCTGGTTCTGGATGCTCAGGCATGAGTCTTTTATACAGGATGCTTAATAATCCAGAATTAAAATCAAAAAAAATTTTAGTTATTGATCACACGAAAAAAGTAACCAATGATAGAACTTGGTGCTTTTGGGAAAAAAAGGATGGCATATTTGAATCGATTGTCAGTCACCGTTGGAACTCTTTAAATTTTTTCTCAACTGATTTTGCTAAAAATCTTCATCTTAAAAAGTATACATATAAAATGATTCAAGGAATTGATTTCTATTCCTTCATCTTAAATTTCTCAAAAGATTTTGACAATGTAACTTTCAAATATGAAAATATTACAAAAATTTATTCCTTGAATGAAACAGGACATATAGAAACTGATAAGTCTAAATATGTTGCAAAATATATTTTCAACTCTACGAATCTTTTTAATCCTCAAATAACTGTAAAAAACTCGCTTTTACAGCATTTTGAGGGATGGGTTATCAAAGCCAAAGAATCTTCTTTCGACCCAAAAACGGGCACTCTCATGGACTTTAGAGTAGATCAAAAACATGGCGCAACTTTTATGTATGTTCTTCCGACTACTGAAAATGAAGCTCTGATTGAGCACACCCTATTCAGTGAAAAAATACTCAAAAAAGAAGAATATGAACTTGAACTCAAGAACTATATTTCAGAATATTTAAATATTAATGAATATGAGATTTTACATAAAGAGTTTGGAATTATTCCGATGTCTTTAGCTTCTTTTGAAAGAGACCCCAAATCCTCAAAATGTATTGTTAATATTGGTACAGCAGGCGGTTATACAAAAGCTAGTAGTGGATATACCTTTCAATTTATTCAAAACAACTGCGAAGTCATTATAAAAAATCTATTAAAAAACTTACCGCCAAATCCAAAGAAGACGGTGTCTGACAAAATTTTTGAATGGTACGATAAAGTATTGATTGAAGTTATTATCTCAAACAAGATGAAAGGAAGAGATGTTTTTTCAATGATGTTTAAAAAGAACAATGTCGATCAAATACTAGCTTTTTTAGGAAATGAAAGCTCAATGAAAGATGATTTTAAAATAATGATTAATTTTCCAGTAATGCCCTTTTTATTTTCAGGTTTAAAACATTTATTTAAAAAAAAATGAAGTAGAATTCAAATCACAATCTATCAAAGTTCGAAATCACACAGCTTTTAAGTCCTCCTCTTTTGGGGGATTCTATGTATTAGTTTCATTTTGTCTACAAAGGGGTTTAAGAAGGAGATGAAGAAATCAAAAATATTTTAGTGACTTAAGTACTAGCTTTTGATTAGATTTGAAAAATTTTAACAATATGTGCAACAGATTCATCAGTATAAATGCCTTTTTGGCGGTCACTTTTTTGTGTTTATTCAGCTGTACCAACAGCCCGGAAATGACAAAAAAAGATTCTAACAAGGCATTTGTAGATAGCCTTATGAGCAATTTGTCCTTAGAAGATAAAGTTGGTGAGATGACACAACTTACTTTAGGGATGTTGTGTGATGGAAGTGGTCCTTACTCTTTAGATGAACCCCATACTCTGAATGAAGAGAAATTAAAAACAGCCATCGTTGATTTAAAAATTGGCAGCATATTAAATTCAGGTGGTCACTCTTATTCTCCAACAAAATGGAATTCCTTGATCCAAAGCATCCAATCTGCTGCGATGAATGAAAAAACATCGGGAATACCCATTCTATACGGAATCGATGCAATTCATGGCGCTACCTATACTACAGGCTCTGACCTATGCCCTCAGCAAATTGGTCTAGCTGCGACTTGGAATACTGATCTCGTGAGAAAAATTGCTGAAAATGCTGCAAAAGATGTTTATGAATCAGGAATTCCATGGAATTTCTCTCCTGTTTTAGATTTAGGTATTGATCCACGTTGGCCTAGATTTTGGGAAACATTTGGGGAGGATCCATTGCTCACATCAGATATGGGAGAAGCCATGGTTTTAGGTTATCAAGAAGGTCCTTACCCAATTGCTGCAACCTTAAAACATTTTTATGGTTATGGCATGCCATTAAGCGGAAAGGATAGAACTCCCGCTTGGATACCAGAAAGGCAACTGAGAGAATATTTCCTTCCGCCTTTTGAGCGTGCTATCAATGCAGGAGCTAAGACGATCATGGTGAACAGTGGAGAGTTAAATGGAATCCCTGTCCATGTGAATAAAAAATTACTTCACGATTTACTGAGGGTAGAATTGGGTTTTGAGGGAGTTCTCGTCACCGACTGGGAAGACATTAAATACCTTGTCTCACGGCATAAAGTTGCTGAAAATTACAGAGATGCTGTGAAGTTAGCGATCAATGCAGGAATAGATATGAGCATGGTGCCTACAGATTTAGAATTTCCGGGTATTCTTCTTTCTTTGGTTCATGATGGTGAAATTTCAGTAGCGAGAATCGATGAAAGTGTGAGGCGGATACTTCATTTGAAACTAGCATTGGGCTTGTTCCAAAATTCAATACCAAAAACGAGTGCGAAAACTTCTGACGAAGGAGATTCAAAGAACATTGCACTCCAAGCAGCTGAAGAATCGATTACTCTGCTAAAAAATGATGATGAGATACTTCCACTTGATTTAGGTAGCAAAATTCTTGTGACTGGACCCACAGCCAACAGCCTTTTAGCACTGAATGGTGGATGGTCAGGAACCTGGCAGGGAGATGATCCTGCATATTCTAACTCTGAAAGACCAAATGCAGCGGAAGCGTTAATTAAAAAATACGGGAAAGATCAAGTCATTAATTTCCCTTTGGAGATGGATTTTGATGGATCCGACATTGTGAAAATAGTGTCAGAGATAAAACTGCAAAAACCAGATTGTGCCATTTTATTTCTTGGAGAAATGCCTTATACTGAAACTCCCGGTAACATTGAAGACCTGGAGTTGTTTCAAAATCAAAAAGATTTAGCTACAGCTCTTGAAGCTACAGGTATAAAAACAATCTATGTTTTTATCGAAGGAAGACCAAGGACATTCAATGAAATTGAGCCATTGGCCGATGGAATTGTCATGGCTTATTTACCTGGTGATTATGGTGGAGTGGCTTTGTCAAATGTTATTTCCGGAGAAATCAATCCTACAGGAAGGTTGCCATTTACATGGCCTAAGCATGCATCTTCACACATTCCTTATTTCAGGAAACACACCGAAGATATTCATACTGACTTCTCATTAAATGCTTTTAATCCTCAATTTCATTTCGGCTATGGATTGTCGTATTGCGAAGCAAGTGTTGACTCAATGTCAATAGATAAATCATCCTATTTACTGAATGATACTATTGAATTAACGGTGTCTATTTCTAATAAAAATGATTGTGAAGCAACAGAAATAATTCAAGTTTATGTCTCGGATCTTGTTGCCTCGATTACACCATCAGTAGAAAGATTAAGGGAATACAAGAAGGTCACCATAGGTCCTAATGAAGCGTTTGACGTGACAATAAAAATCCCTGTTAAAAACTTAGGGTTTGTAGGCATTGATCATTCCTACATCATAGAGCCAGGTAATTTTAAAATCCGTATCAATCAGATTTCAAAGACTTTTGATCTCTTTGAACAATAACAAAGAGTTCACCTTCTCTTAGGTTGTTTTAAAAATTAATTACTTATTGTACATTTTACTATTATGTTCACAGTATATTTACCTGTAACAGATTTGGTGTCAACTTTTATCATTTAATTTCTACCGCTATGAAACATCTTTTATTCATTTCTATTTTCCTTGTCCAACTTACCGCTTATTCTCAAACCACGAATACAAATGTTGTGTTTACAGGTGTTTTTGGCGGCACATCGGTTGTTGAAAACACCTATTTAAATCCAACAGGTTCTGAAGAATGGGCAGGTTTCGCCAATGAAGATGTGAGCCTTTATCCATTAAGCTTTTCAGAGGATGGCGACATCACGTTCACAGGTGCTACTGATGGAACAGACGTAGATGTGTATTTCAGGTTTGAGTTCAATCCATACCCAGACACTGAACCAAGTTTTAACACTGTGGGGGTAACCGTAAGTGGAACAGATGAAGCTTCTTATTCAATCGCTATTCCTGCTCAAGGTGAAAATACATTTAGTTCATTCCTACTCTATGTGACAACTCTGGATTCTCCAGTTACATTGACTAATATTACTGTAACTAGTAGTGGTTCTGGGTGTATTGATGAATCTTTGATCAATCCTGATTTCGTATGTCCTACTGTCATAGACTATGTGTGTGGTTGTGATGGGGTGACCTATACCAACGCCTGTTTTGCAATCAACGAAGGTGGTGTGTCAGTCTATTCTATGGGAGAATGTGTTAATTCTGTGAGTGTAACATTTCAAGTTGACATGTCGCAAGAAACGGTATTGGGCCCTGTATACATTACAGGAGAAAACATTGACAATTGGTGTGGTATTTGTGAAACGATGGATGATTCAGACGGTGACGGCATCTACACCTACACCACAGAATTGGGTTTAGGGGCACATGAATACGTCTTCAATAACGGAGGATGGGATGACAGTGAATCGTTAGACACGGATGAAGATGGAGCATGTACAATTACAACTATTGATGGTGATGTCACATATGTTAACCGAGTGGTAGAGTTAGCTTCTGATGATGCTCTAATTCTAGATGTTGTTTGTTTTAACTCTTGTGATGCTTGTGGGCTGGATCCTGTGAAAGACGATGTGGCAGTAACATTTAGTGTAGATATGACTGAAGAAATTGTTCTAGAGTCACTATATGTCACAGGTGCTAGCATTGACGGATGGAACGGTGCGTCAGTAGAAATGACGGACGACAATGGAGATGGTGTTTACAACGTAACTGTTGATTTGCCGGAAGGGATCCACGAATACAAGTTCAACAACGGAGGATGGGATGGTACAGAAACTCTTGATTCTACTGAAGATGCTCTATGTACGATAACAACTGATGGATTTACGAATAGAGTCATTGAGTTAGACGGTGCTTTACCTGAAGTTCAATTGGGCACAGTTTGCTTTAATTCCTGTGAAGAGTGTGAGGTTGAAAATACAATTGGTGACGTTCAAGCCCCCCTTTTTAACATGTATCCAACCGTAACGGAAAACTTTGCGACCTTAAAATTTCATGGGCATAACCAGCTAGATAGACTGCTTACAATTAATGATATATCAGGAAAGATGATCTTTAGAAAAGAGATAAGTGGCTCTGCTGAACAGGAAGTGATTGATGTAAGTTCTTACGAATCTGGTTTGTATATACTTCGTGTAATTACAGAGACGCAATCTTCTTCTATTCGACTTATCAAGTCCAAATGATTCAATTAAAAATGACGAATAAATTATCTATTGTCTTATTCTTTTTCTGTTTTTCATCACAGATTTTTGGACAAAATTTCACGATATCGGGTGTAGTAAAAGATGTTATCAGTGGTGAAAGCCTTCCTGGTGTTACTGTTTTAGAAAAAAACACATACAATGGTGTTTTTACAGATTCCAATGGTAGCTATTCAATAACGACTTCTTCAACATCACCAGTTCTCCTATTCACCTCGATTGGATACATTAAACAGGTGGTGGCTATAGAATCACTCTCTCAGACGGAAGCCAATGTTTTCAACATCGGTCTTCAACTAGATGTTGCTGGACTAGAAGAAGCCGTTGTGATGGGATATGGCAATCAGGAAAGAAGTAAAATTTCAGGAGCCGTTTCAACGATTGATACAAAAGAAATCACTTCCCTTCCTGTTTTAAGGACTGAACAAGCGCTTCAAGGAAGAACTTCTGGAGTGCAAGTTTCACAAAACTCTGGTCAACCTGGAAGTACACAATCTATAAGAATTCGTGGTACTGGGTCTCTGAACAATTCTGAGCCATTGTTTGTAGTTGATGGTATTCCTAGTTTTGGAATAGATTACCTCAATGCTTCAGATATTGAATCGATATCTGTTTTAAAAGATGCAGCATCTGCAGCTATATATGGAGCTAGAGGAGGAAATGGTGTTATTCTAGTGACCACAAAAAAAGGAAAGAAAAATCAGAAGGCTCAAATTAAGTACGACACATATTATGGAATGCAGGAGCCTTCAAAATACATGGCTTTGCTCAATGCTGAAGAGTATGCCATCTTGATGAACGAAAGCAGATCCGCTGCAGGTTATGCACCTTATTCAGATTTGCTGTCTCCAGAAGAATTGGGGGAAGGGACGCATTGGCAAAAGGAGATTTTCCAAAGAGCTCCAATCATGAACCATGCATTTAACTTCACCACTGGTACTGAATCAAGTTCAACCGCAGTGGGAGGTAGTTATTTTTCTCAAGACGGAATCATAGGTGGAGAAAAAAGTCAGTTTGAAAGATATACATTTAGAATATCCTCTACTCAAGATGGCACTGACAGATTTAGAATGGGACAGAATATTAATTTCACGAATCTAAGCCGCAATGCTTTAGGTGAAAACAATGAATTTGCAACTCCCGTGGTAAGAGCTTTGAATATGGACCCTGTGACCCCTGTGACTCGACCAGATGGAACGTTTTCTTATTCTAATTTCATTGACTCAGATATTGCAAATCCAGCAAATCAAATTGACAATACATTTGACAATTGGACAACAAACAGATTTGTAGGAAGTGCATTTGCAGAATATGACATTTTACAAAATCTATCCTTCAAATCAACTTTCTCAGCAGATTTGTCGCTTGGATCTCAAAAAATATTTATGCCAACATTTGATCTTGGTATTGGTTCGAATGATCCAAATAGACCAGCGTACGAATGGAGAGAGACAAATGTTCTCATTCAAGCTGAAAATAAATACACGAATTGGCAATGGGAAAACCTTGTGACCTACAATCAAGATTTAAAAAATGGAGATAAAATAGGTGTTATTGCTGGGTATTCCTCCTTGTACAACGAATACTCAAACCTAGTCGGAGTCAGGGATAGCTTAGCGACGAATGACCCTGGACAAGCTTTTTTAAACAACAGCATTAACTCTGCTGAACAGGCCCCCCAATCAAGTGGTGGGATAAGTCAGTCTGCTTTCTTATCAACGTTTGTGAGGACCAATTATGAACTGGGTGATCAGTGGTCCTTTTCAGGTACTGTCAGGAGAGATGGTTCATCAAAATTCGGTGAAAACAATAGATATGGTGTCTTCCCATCTGTTTCAGCTGCTTTTAACTTAACTGAGTTGCCATGGGTTGTTGAAAAAGATTGGATAGACTTTGTTAAACTGAGAAGCAGTTGGGGGAGAAATGGAAATGCCGATGGTATTGGAAACTTTGATTACACTTCGATTGTTTACAATGGTCTGAATTATACTTTCGGAACGGATCAGCAAATTTCCAACGGTGCCGGTCCTGTTAACACTTCCAATCCCGATTTAAAGTGGGAAACAGTGGAGCAGACTAATATTGGCTTAGATGTTGATCTTTTTCAAGGAAAGTTTAACATGGTGTTTGATTACTTTGTTAAAAACACAAATGACATGTTAGCTGTCGTTCCTGTCCCGGGTGTCGTAGGTTTTAACCCATCAGCTACGAATGTGGCGTCCGCAAAAAATTCAGGAATTGAGCTTGAGATGAGTTACAAAAATTTCGACAAACCTGTCAATTATAGTTTTGGAGGAAACATCTCGTTCATCAAAAATGAAGTAACTGGACTGGGAGAGGGGGGACAGCCAATTTCAAGTGGCAATGTGTTCGGCGCAGGTGATTTTGTTTCATATACTGAAATTGGTATGCCTATTGCCTATTTCTATGGATATGAGACGGGCGGTATTTTCCAAACCAATGATGCAGCTCAAGCAAACACTTCTCAACCCAATGCGCAAGCAGGAGACGTTATTTTTGTCGATCAAAATGCTGATGGACTGATTGACGGTGAGGATAAAGTGATGATTGGGAATCCTCATCCGGACTTCACCTATGCTGTGAATTGTGAATTGAATTACAAAGGTTTCGATTTAAGTATTTTTCTTCAAGGATCTCAAGGAAACGATATCTACAATGGTGTCTTTAGATATGACCTCAACACGACAAATCTTCCAATATCTGCACTTGAGAGATGGACTGGTGAGGGGTCTACAAATGTGTATCCAAGGATATCTCATTCAGATCCCAATCAAAACAACAGAGTGTCTGACCGATTTGTAGAAGATGGATCTTATTTCAGGTTGAAAAACTTACAGTTAGGCTATACCCTAGATAATGCTGCTTCTAAGAAGATTGGAGCGTCAAGTGTCAGAGTTTACATTTCTGCTCAAAATTTATTTACGATAACTAATTATTCTGGATTAGATCCTGAAATAGGGTCCAGAGGAACTCTAGAAATCGCTATCGACAGAGGGTTCTACCCTTCTCCAAGAATATTTATGGGGGGGCTAAATGTGTCATTTTAATTGCGCAACATGAAACAAATAACTACATATAGCAGTGTCATTTTTTTTCTGATACTCTCTTTAGGTTCTTGCAAAAAAGACTTCTTGGAAATTAATCCACTGGTAGGTTCGACAGAAGCTAATTTTTATCAAAATGAAGATGACGCCATATCGGCAACCATTGCTTGCTATAACAACCTTCAACAAGAAGTCACACCGCTTCAAGGTTTAGGAGGTTTGGCACCTCATTTCAGATGGTACTTTGGAGATGTTGTTTCCGACGACACACAAAAAGGAGGATCAGGAGATGGAGATGAACCTGATTTGATGAAATTTGAATCCTTTCAAGGAACCAGTGACAGTAAACTCGTCTTAGCTGAGTGGCAAACAGCTTACAAAGGAATTGCTTACTGCAACATAGCACTTGCAAATATTCCAGGAATTGAGATGGACAGCGATACCAAGAATATGTTGCTGAGTGAGATTCGATTTATCAGGGCTTACTGGTATTTCAATCTGAACATAATGTTTGGTGGAGTCCCGCTTATTGATGGATTGCTCGCTCCGAGTGAATACCAACAAGCAAAATCCACTGCAGAAGAAACGTGGGCATTTATTGAAGAAGATATTTCTCAAGCAATGTTGTTTTTACCCCGAAGAAGCGAGAGACCATTAAGCGAAACCGGAAGAGCAAATTGGGGCGCAGCCGCAAGCCTTTTGTTGAAGTCCTATGTGTATCAAGAAAAATGGTCTGATGCAATGGTAGTGGCTGATGAGATCTACAATTCAGGAGAATACTTCTTGGATCTGAATTACGCAAATATTTTTTCTAGTTTGGGAGAAAATGGCTCAGGTTCTATTTGGGAGATTCAATATATGAATGGATCTGGAGGCAATTGGGGCAACCAATTGGAGGGTACTTTTACTAACGTATTTCAAAGAGCTAGAGGCCAATTTGGAGGTTATGGATTTAACATCCCAACACAAAATTTCGTTGATGAATTTGAAGATAGCGACCCAAGGCTTGGTGCATCTATCTTTCAAGTTGGAGATGTGATGGGAGATCGTGGTCCTTTCACACTGGAAGCTACAGGTATGCCTTACTTGTACTACTGTAAAAAGTATTTCAACACTGCCGCAGAAGAGTCAGATGCTCTTGGAGATCCAAATCCCAATGGTTTGGCCAATGATCGAGTGATTAGATATGCTGATGTTTTACTCCTTCGGGCTGAGGCTGCATATCATACTGGGGCCAATGGCATTGCACTTGAAATGATTAATCAGGTCAGAGCTAGGGCAAGAGGTGGCGATGTTGCTATTCTGCCTGATGTTAACGCTGGAGGTCCTTATCTCCTAGAAGCCATTTATCATGAGCGTCGTGTAGAATTAGGACTTGAAGGGCATCGCTTCTTCGATGTAGTTCGTCAAAACAGAGGACAACAAATTCTTGGTGATGAAGGGTTTATGACTGGAACTCATGAGTTATTTCCGATTCCTTTAGCCGAGATTTCTCTATCAGGAGGATTATTAATTCAAAATCCAGGTTACTAATATGAATAAGATCAACATAGCCATCATTTTTTCTACAGCTGTTTTAATATATGCTTGTACCCCATATGAAGATGATGGGATTGACTTGCCTGAAGGGCCAAGTGCAACGTTTTCTTGGAGTTATCTTGAAAATGATTCCAACAGAATTGTCTTCACTGGATTGTCTTCAGAGGATTCGTTTCTTCATCTTTGGGAATTTGGAAATGGGCTTACCTCTATACTTGAATCGGACACAGCATTTTATCCACAATCCGGGGAATATGTGGTAACCTATACGGTACACAATCAAGGAGGAATGTCACAGTCTTCTCAGACGATTTCGATACTACAGACTCTTGAATTGCCCTGTGATGGCGATTTGGAACTTCTTACTGGTTGTGACAATGAAAAGACATGGGTATTTTCCTCAGAGATTGCAGCTATTGCCGTAGGTCCAGACCCATACTCAACAGCTTGGTTCACATCGCCACAAGGAGGATTGGTAGAGGAGCAATATGATGATTCATATCAATTTACATTTGATGGAGAGTTTATTTACAACAACAATGGAGGAACCATTAATCCTTTTGAAGGATATGTCGTCAATGAATTGGAGGTGCCTGAGTTGACATTTCTGTATTCTGAAGGAACCGGAACAAGTGGAGAAAATCAAATCATTATCCCAACGGTAGATGAATTCTGTTGGTTTATTGGAACATGGGATTCAGGACCTGCTTATGACATTGTAGAGCTTACTGAGACACGACTCGTCTTGCACTCAACACAACGCAATGGTGATTGTACGGTAGCGGAAGGTTTTTTCACCTATATTTTTGTGTCTCAATAATATTTTTTAGAGATGTCTGTAAAAAATTATGTTTTATATATAGTTACTTTATTTCTTTTAGTGGGTTGTGATAGTTGTGGTGATTCTGCAATCGAACCGTTTAACTCCGAAATAAAATTTCTGAACGATAGAAGTGCTTACGAAAATGAAAGCAACAGTAATTTTCTGTTTACCATTAAGTTAGACACTCCGAATCCGAATGTTGTTACTGTAGACTATGATACTGAAGATCTATCAGCTATTGCTGGCCAGGATTACATCTCAACCAATGGGACTGTCATATTCAACCCAGGCGAAATGGAGAAGGTTATCTCCGTCGAAATAGTTGTTGACGCATATCTTGAAAGTGACGAACAGTTCAAGGTCATCCTTACGAACCCTACTCAAGGCTACCTTAAAGACAACATTCAAGAAGCCACAGGTACGATTAAAAATGATGACTCCGAAGTTCTCGTAACAAATGAAGGTTATACTTCAGCAGATTCATATGACGGGATGGAATTGGTTTGGTCTGATGAGTTTGAAGGAACTGAGATCAACACGTCCAATTGGACTTATGATTTGGGAACTGGAAATTCAGGATGGGGGAACAACGAACTTCAGAACTATGTCCAAACTCAAGACAATTCGTACATTCAAAATGACAATTTATTTATAGTTGCTAGAGAAATATCGAATGGCCAGTATACATCAGCTAGGCTTAAATCACAGGGTTTACAGAGCTTCACCTACGGGCGTATAGACGTGCGTGCGATACTTCCTATAGGTCAAGGCTTGTGGCCTGCTATCTGGATGTTAGGTACAAACTTTGAAAGCTCAGGGTGGCCTTCGTGTGGAGAAATTGACATTGCTGAGCTCGTAGGGACCAATCCGAGAAGGGTTCATGGAACCTCTCATTGGGGTGCCAACAACTCCGTTCATCAATACAATGGAAATGGTGTATCACTGCCATTTCCAGAAACATTTGCCGATGAGTATCATGTATTCTCAATCGATTGGCAAGAAAACCAGATCACTTGGCTACTCGATGATGTTGAATTTTTCACCATCAATTCATCACAGATGAATGGTCAAGCATATCCATTTAACGATGACTTCTTCTTTATTTTAAACGTAGCTGTAGGAGGTAATTGGCCTGGATATCCAGATGAGTCAACATTGTTTCCGGTATATATGGCCATTGATTACGTGAGGGTTTTTCAATAACGACATTATTCTTTCACGAACCTCAGACCACTGAATTGTTGATTGTCTGAAACAAGAACAATCTCATACATCCCGCTACTCAAATTGCTGATGTCGAATCTGGTGTCTATATCCTCTAGCTGGTAATTTGAAACATGTGTTTTGCGTCCGTAAATGTCTGTTATCGAAAGAGACGCGTTTCCATGATCTGGCTTTTTAACTGTGATGTAATCTGAAGCGGGGTTGGGACTGATTGTGATCCCATTCAAATGGATAGATTCAATTTCATGGGCATCATAATCAAAAACTTCTGATTGAAATTGGCAGCCATTAATTTCAACTAAAAGTTGATATTCTCCTGAAGATAAAGGTGTGTAAAAAGTCCCATTTCCGACGAGTTCACCCTCTAAAAACCATTCATAACTTGATACGATATATGAGTCACTTAGGACAGGAATAAAGAGATCTCCATTGTTTTGTATTGAAACAGAAATTGTACCACTACATGGTTGGAATATCGCTTTAAACTCATCATCTTGAAGCAATTCTACATTGACTGTTTGGGTAGAAGAACTCATAGCCTCTTGGTTGATGTGCGCGTTGTTTTGCCATTCTAGAAACCCAAACCCTTCATTTGGTATGGCTTCTATTAGCACAGGGCAGCCCTTGAAATAAACGCCAGTCCAAGGAAAGGATTCAGGCACTGTAGAAGATATCTTCACTTTTCCAGCACCATCAGGGAATACGTTAAGAAGCAAGTCAACTTTCCCTGGTAACCCTAACGAATTAATAACGTTATCTCGGGCTGGATTCAATCGATTGTAATTGTAATACTTAATTGCCTGAACAGAAGCAGCCCAATCATTGTATGATGCTATCTGTCCCCATCTTTGAATATGCAAAGGCATGGTTTCAGACAACAAATAATACATTGAGTCCACGACATTGTTAAAGGAAGTCTGCCTGAAATTTGTATTTAGTAGGTCAGCATATCGATTCGCAAACAAGCATTTGAATTCATCATTTTCTAAAACATGATCGAAAATCATACTGTGGTTATTTGGGTAGGCCGGATTCCTTGCATAATCAATAAAATTGTCGGCAAGTCCAGCGCCAAAGTAACCAAATGAAGCATCCATGTCATACATGGCATACCTCCATTTTCCATCCAATTCATTGCTACGGAATAGCTTAATGTTGTTTGCTCCCCAAAAAATACCCATCCAATCTGAGTTTTGAGTATATGTTTCAAAAATGAAATAATCCACATATGAGTCCAGGTCAAAAATAGACCCGAAGACATTCATAAAATCAGAACTTTCAGGATCTAAATTGAGTGTTTGCTCAGCATCTGATTGAAAACGTACACCATCTCCATTCAGAACTCCAAATGAGTTCATTAAATCAACTGATTCAGAAGGCACAGCAAAATTATTTTCTACATAATGTTCGTCAATCTTTTCTCGAACGCCATAAATCCCCCAAAACTCCCCGTTTAAATACAAAACAGCTGGCTCCCATGATGAATTTGAAATGTGAGTTCCTCGTGCGATGTTTGAAATGATTGCATCTTGTAATTTATCACTCCAAACATGCTGGCCTCCATTTCGGAGATTCAAATTGTTAAAGCTCGAAATATCAGGTTTATTTCTCATGATAGAATGCTCAAATAGCCCTGAATACTCCTTTTTAAAATCCAATCTAAAAGACTTTTGTGGCTCAGCTCTAGACCAGCCTCCATGTATCTCCAAGTCAATAATCTCCTCGGACGTAAGTATACCCTCAGAATTAAAATATTTTAATCGAGATTCTTTTGACCACGGCTCCCAAAAATTACTTCCAAAATAGGGGTAATCAGAGGTAGCATTTTCACCTTGAACATAGATTCCAGTTTCCCAATCCCACAGATTCAAAGAATCCGTGATCACTGAAAACACATTCATGCCTGTTTGCTGTTCGTTGATGAGATAAATCACATCTGATGTTGAGCTGGGCAGGTTGTTGTTCGTGCTGAACGTTGTGGCGCTGATGATAGACGTCTCATACACTGAAATGGGTGTGGTATATTCTTCATCGTTGTCGTCAGGTTCATCTCCATTTTGGGTAAACCTGATGATGGCTTCTGGGTTGTTGGATTGAATAGAAACTTCTAAGTCTTCATTGTACCAACCTGATGGAATGGTAAAATTCGGCTCGTTCTCGATGCCGCTATAACACCAGCTGCTCTCATTACTCAACCCTGGTGTTGGATTGTCATAATAGCAAATGGCATTATAATTGTTCGAACTATAGCCCATGGTTACTTCGTTTCTTAGGTTCTCGTTTAATGCGATTACATCTATCAGAGAATCATTGATGGTACTTAGGATAAGAGGCTCTCCAGTGCTTAATTTAAAATTAGTGTGGAAATGTATTTGAGGAATCGTCCACCAATTTGAAGGTTCATTGCCACCAAGATCAAGTTCGTCAACAACTCCAACATGGAGAAAAGGCCTAGCTGTTAAGTCCGTAAAATTGGCAGATGCATTGTGAACTTGAACAGATAGAACATTGTTGCCTTCAAATAGATATTGAGTCATAAATTCATGGTCAAAAATATATTCATCGGGTTCTCCTCCAGAGTATATAACTGCTTCATTGTCAGTTTCTGCGAGGTCGTTGTAGTCCCCCATAACATGAGTCATATTGAGGGATCTTGCTATTTCATGACCATTAACATAGGCAATGAATCCATCATCATAATCCATATGAAAAGCCAAATATTTGACATTGTCAAATGAATCAATTTCAAACTGTCTTCTAATAAAAACCGAAGCCGCATTTGAGGCAACCGTATTGTCGTCATTGTCACCATATCCAATAGATAAAGGTCCGATCTGCCAAGATGTGTCATCAAAATTGAGCGAAGTCCAATCAGTATCTACCTGTGAATTGGGGGTTACATATCTACATAGAGATCCATCTCCTACAATTTGCTCCCAATGATCCACTAGATAACGCTTATCCATACCCGTAGCTAGCAACAACATGATTGATTCAGGTGGCAAATGATCACTGGGGAACATCCATTTACCCCAATTTTCAGAGTCATCAGATATTTGATAATCAGATAATTGAATAGTATCGGCGCTTGAATTGTACAACTCTATCCAGTCACATTTATTTCCCAATACATCATGATGACCACTGAAAGGTGATACTTCAGAAATGACCAATTGGCAAAGGCATAGCTTAGTGATACACAAAATAAAAACCGTTGAAATACAGAATTTCATCATGTTCTTTTATCGATTGCAATGGGGCTATTTATAAACACATGGCAAATATACCTCAAGACAGCGAACAGGTATGAATACATGATGTTAGAAGTACGCATTCACATGTTTGTGCAACACCTCTGAATCAAGCAGAGGCATCTCTGATGTTGTGCAGTTATTAGAAGATGGAAAATAATGAACTATCTTAACACTATGAAAAGAAAATCATTCCTTCGTTCTTTAGGTTTTGCGAGTGGCGCTGTGATTTCAGCCCCGATTTTTGCTGCATCTTCTGTTGCTCAAATGTCAAACAAACCTGCAGCAGGTCAAGGAGGGTGTTCCTTGGTGCCATCTGAAACTCCAGGTCCATTTCCTCTCGATTTGTCTGACAACACGTTTTTCTTCAGACAAGACATTACTGAGGGTAGGCCAGGGATACGTGTCATTCAGCGTATGCGTGTTGTGGGCGTTGAAAATTGTCTGCCCATGCCTAATCTGCGTGTGAACATCTGGGCTTGTGATGTTGAGGGAGATTACTCGGGGTATTCAGCATTTGGTAGTGAAGGACAGACGTACATGCGTGGATACCAAATCACAGATGACAACGGTGATGTTGAGTTTATTTCAATATTGCCTGGTTGGTACCCTGGACGTGTTGTGCACATGCACTTTCAAGTCCATGTCAGCACTTCGTTTGCAGCAGTCTCACAATTTACGTGGCCTCACCAAGAGGCTGTTGATATAGCGACGAACAACCCAACCATACATACCCAAGGTCCTGACCCGATGACACCTGAAGTGGATGGTGCTTTTATCGATGGGTATGAACATCAACTTGCGACGCTCATCTGGGATGAGTTTCTGCAGTCGTATGTGAGCGATATTGAAGTTGCGGTTGAAGGAGCAGGCGTCAGTGGAGTTGGATATTTGGAAAGAGAAGCTGCAAAAGTATTTTCTTTAGGTGATCCCACCCCCAACCCACTTTCGTTACATTCAAATGTTTCCTTAAATCTGCTAGCATCCTCAGATGTGGATGTTTCTATTTATGCCATTAGTGGACGAAGAGTGTATGAGAAAGCTTTAGGCACGATGCAGGAAGGTAACCATCAAATTGCATTGCAACCAGGATCTCAAAAGCTTGCTCCTGGAGCGTATGTTTTTCAGATTAATGTGTTAAGTAGTGGAAGGGTGCACCACGATGTGAAAAGATTTGTCGTTAACTAGCCCATTTATTCAGAGACATTCACTTGGAAAATGTGGATGCCATTTCAATGCTGATGAATGGGTGCAAGTCAGCATTATCTTGTTTTATGATGCTAGGGAGTGTTTTCTTAGACAATCCCCATCAAAAGTCATGTAAAGACTTGTCAATTGGTTTCGCTGAGTGATGGATGAGCTCAGAAAAAGAGCGACAAGAAGCAGTAGATGCAATTTAAAATCAGGTTCAAGAACTACTCAGGTAAGAATTCTAGAGGAACTCAGTTGTGAAGGAAATGAAGCGAATTGAACATAGAATTAGCCCTATAAAATCAAGCTAATATTTCCATCTGAACAATCTGGATTATTCGAAATTTAAACCTTGTTGGTTAAGAGATCGTTTTGCAAACCATGCATAAAAAAACAAGTATGCAAAGCACAAACCACCAATCACAAAGGAGTTTTGAATTCCCACAAATTCAAGGTCTGCTAGTTTCCCTTGGATGGGAGGAATGATAGCGCCTCCGAGAATCATCATTACGAGGAATGCAGATCCCTGGGTAGTGTACTTCCCTAGTCCCGCTACCGCTAAAGAGAAGATGCATGGCCACATGATAGAGCATGCAAGTCCACAAGCAAGCAGAGCGTAAACTGCGACCAATCCTGTCGTATT
>MDTF01013857.1_pt1 | contig 18372 bp, 19 predicted proteins | sample 811191 | NCBI WGS metagenome assembly MDTF01 (sample SAMN05326649, study PRJNA326480) | marine metagenome | isolation source: seawater | place: Southern Ocean | collected 2011 | reverse complement strand
CGTGAGTTGCTTTCTAAATTAGATGTTGAGCTTACCGAAATGAAGCGCTGCAAAGATCGTGGTTTTTGCTGTGGAGCAGGTGGTGCTCAAATGTTTAAAGAAGCAGAAAAAGGTGACAAAGAAGTTAATATAGAAAGAACAGAAGAAGCATTAGCTACGGGTTCAAATGTTATTGCAACAGGATGTCCATTCTGTAATACAATGATGACAGATGGCGTTAAAAACTTCAACAAAGAAGGTGAAGTTGCCGTATATGATATTGCAGAATTAATAGCTAACGCTGCAGACTTATAAGATTATGGTTAACGTAGCAATACAATCAACCGGATGGGCAGAATTGCCTGAAACAAGCCGCCTTTGGATTTACCAAGCAGATCGTGAATTAACCGATGCTGAACTGGATAGATGCATGCAAGAATTGGATGTGTTTATGGGCGAGTGGAACACACACGGTAAAAAGCTACAAGCTGGATATGCAATCCGATACAATCGTTTTATCATTTTAGCTGTTGATGAAGATCAACAATATGCTAGTGGATGTAGTATTGATTCATCGGTTAAGATTATGAAGGCATTATCTGCTGAATTCAACACCGATTTTTTCAATAGAACTACGATTGTATATAAAAGTGGAGATGATGTTGTATCACTTCCAATGATCGATTTTAAAGATCAATTAGCAGAAGGCAAGCTCAATGCTGATACAGTTGTTTTCAACAACTTGATTCAAAAGAAAGCCGAATTAGACGCTAATTGGGAAACCACTGTAACAAACAGCTGGCACGCTCAATTACTTAGATAAACTCAATTTACAATTGGAATACCCATCCCTTCAGTGGTGGGTTTCCAGTTGAATATATCTTCCATCACTTTAGGTTGTTCTTCTTCTCGCCATTTGAAATAGCGGAAATAGCGAATATCATTGGTTAACTCTTTCAGTGGATGAAGTACACCGCTTGGTTTTACATAAAAGCGGATATCTTTGATTTTACTCTCTACTATGTATAAGGTCATGTTTGAGCAGTCTAATCTGTTTAAACCAAATACAGAACCATCTTCCTCTTCAGCATAATAAATGGTTTGACCATTTCCTTCAACGTTTATTTTAAAGATCTCATTATCTCTAAAGAAAGCTGTTAACTCTCTACCTTGAATCTGATTGAAATCGTAAATAGTATCAGCTTCAGGAGCTGTATCGTTTTTAGAAATGATCAATGCGTCTTCATCGATGTACATTTTCTCAATTATGCCATCGTATGTTTTAATGAAAATATGCTCACCTGTAATTTGACTAGCTCCATTCCACAAAACAGGATCATGAAACATCTTCAACAATGAATCTCCTTGATACATAGTTAAAGAATCACATTTACCTTGTAAATCAGGTTTGTAAAATTGAACGTGATGATAAGCAGCAATAGCTTTTTTACTCAAGCTATCGTTAAATGCTAAAAGTGTATCAGCATGTAAATACAAAGTATCATCAGTAAATATCTGAGTCATTAGAGTATGACCAGTAACCATAGAAGAGGAGTCTACCTCATTGTAGTATCCGTAATCTCCAGCAACAGTTACTTTATTGATAGTATCTTCAATTGATACATTATTGAAGAACTCACCAAACCCTATATTTTGATCGTAAAGAATACTATCTCCTCTTAAGATTTGCTCTTTGTCTTGGATATAGGCATTTTTAGTAAAAACAGACTTCTTGTTCAATCGATCGTAAAATCCACTTTCACAATAAATATCTGTAGAGTCATCGTAAATGTGTGTGGGGCCAAAGAAAGTGGCCAATTCTGTTGACGTATTGTATTGTAAGGTATCTGATACTATTCGGAAATTAGAATCTTGAATATCAACGTTGGTTTTAAAGTAATAGGTACTTTCATTAACTACGTAAGTACCTCTATCACTGCGGAGTTTCTGGTTATTTTCGGTATCAGTAATTACACCACCACCAGCATAATAAACAATGTTGTTACCAATATCATAATCCAAGTAAGAGGTAATCAATTGTTGGGTTGGAGTAGTGGCGGTAATATCGCCTCTTAATTCGGCAAACTTGGTGTCACCGTAATATTTAAGTGAATCGCCAGTAAGTTCAAGTGAGTCGCCTCTAATAATACGCACGTTAGAGTAAGCGTAGAGTTTGTTTTCTAAAGTAAAGAGATATGCACTATCGCAATACATCAACACATCATCGTGTTTGAATCGAACATCTCCCAAAAGTTTACGAACATCCTTATTGGATTCCTCATCGTAAATCAATTCCTCTGCGTTGAGCAATTTGATCTTTTTGGGCTTGTTTTGCGCATTAGACGGTTGAATTTCACCCTTATTGAGTGATTCGGTTTTATTATTTGTGTCTTGCGCTAAAGAATGGTTCAGTGTAAGGAACCAAAAAATAGGCAGGCTCAACAATATGAGAGCCTGCCTAATGATTTTGTTATGTGATAGAATATTAGTCACGTATAATTGTTTGTTCACGATCTGGACCGGTAGAAACAATATCAACTGATACTCCAACTTCTTTTTCTACAAAAGCGATGTATGCTTTTAAGTTTTCAGGAAATTCAGATTCAGACTTCAATTGAGTCAAATCAGTTTTCCATCCTGGAAGCTTTGTGAATATCGGTTCTGCCGGTATATTACAAATATCGTAAGGTAGGTAATCAATAACCTCGCCATTATAGTTGTAATGCGTACAAACTTCAATTTCGTCAAAGGTATCCATTACGTCACCTTTGGTCATAATCAGTTTTGTAACACCGTTTAACATTACTGCATATTTCAAAGCAGGAAGGTCTAACCAACCGCATCTTCTTGGACGTCCGGTAGTTGCACCAAATTCATGTCCACGAGTTGCTAATTCTTTTCCTGTTTCGTCTTCTAATTCTGTAGGGAATGGTCCGCTACCAACACGCGTACAGTAAGCTTTAAAAATACCGTAAACATCACCAATGTTTTTAGGAGCAACTCCTAAACCAGTACAAGCACCAGCTGTAATGGTATTTGATGAAGTAACAAATGGATAAGAACCAAAGTCGATATCTAATAAAGAACCTTGAGCTCCTTCAGCCAATACTTTTTTACCGGCTTTGATGGCGTTGTTGATATAGTGTTCGCTATCAATAAACTCGATGTCTTTCATCAACTCAACAGCCTCTAACCACTCAGTTTCTAACTCAGCTAATTTAGAAGTATCAAAGTTGTAGTTACCCAACATTTCCAAATGCTTGTTTTTCAGCTTTTCGTAAAGCTCTTTGAAGTTAGGAGCAATGGTGTCACCAACACGTAAACCATTACGTCCAGTTTTATCCATATAAGTTGGTCCGATACCTTTTAGAGTAGAACCAATTTTTTCTTTTCCTTTTGCTTGTTCAGAAGCAGCATCTAACATGCGATGAGTTGGAAGAATCAAGTGCGCTTTTTTAGAAATTAAAAGCACTTGTTTTACATCTACACCAGCAGCAACCAAGTTAGCAATCTCAGTTTTAAAAATAACCGGATCGATAACAACGCCATTTCCAATAACGTTTTTAGATTCTTTTCTGAATACACCCGATGGGATGGTGTGCAACACGTGTTTTTTACCGTTAAAGATCAAAGTGTGACCAGCATTTGGACCACCTTGAAAACGGGCTATGATGTCATACTCAGGGGTAAGAACATCAACAATTTTTCCTTTACCTTCATCACCCCATTGAAGGCCTAAAAGTACATCTACTTTCATGAATATTTTTAACGTTTCGGGATACTAACTTTCCGTTTCTTCTTTTGCGTCTGATTGACTATCAGAGTCGAAGCGTGCATAGATATTAAGTGAATGGTGCAATACTTCAGCACCAAAATGCTCAGCAATGGTGTTTTTAATTAACTGCACACGCGGGTCACAAAATTCAAGCACTTCGCCTGTATCAACATTGATTAAATGATCGTGTTGTTTATTGGCGTATGATTTCTCAAACTGAGCAATATTCTTTCCGAATTGATGCTTGCGAATGAGGTTACAAGCCAACAACAAATCAATGGTGTTGTACAGTGTAGCTCTACTAACTCTGTATTTCTTATTTTTCATGAGAAGGTATAGCGATTCAACGTCAAAATGACCGTCATTGCTATATATCTCATCCAGTATGGCAAATCGCTCAGGAGTTTTGCGATGCCCATTCTTCTCCAGAAATCTGGCGAATATTTGTTTTACTTTCTCTTTCGTTTCTTCCGAAGTCATGAACCTCGTATTAAGTGACAAATGTATATAAATAATCGAGCTGATTACTCAATTCTGTTGACAGTCATTACACCTTCAATAGCTGCAATTTTATCTCTCAGATTTTTAAGGTGTTGCGTATTGGTAACATACACTTTAACAACACCTTCAAATAAACCATCATTACTTTCAAATGTAATTGATCGCATACCAACATCCATTTCATTAGAAATCACTTTAGTAATTTCATTAACGATACCAGTGCGGTCAAATCCATTCATTTTCAATCCGGCAAGGAAGGTGATAGATTCTTTACTATCCCATTTAGCTTTAACAACACGGTAACCGTAGTTACTCATGATTCGGATTGTATTCGGACAGTTTACGCGATGAATAAAGATGGTTCCGTCATTAGTAACAAATCCCAAAACTTCATCACCAGGAATTGGATTACAACAAGTGGCTAATTTGTATTTCAGTTCTTGTTGGTTACCAATTACCAAGGCATCTTTCTTGCCTCGAGTGGCTTCAACAATCTCTTCGAGTGTTTTTAAACTATCTGCTTTGTACGTTTTGTATGAGATTTTCCCATTAACAACACGCAAGCTCATGATGTTTTCCAACTCAATCTGACCTGAACCAACTTTATAATACAAGTCTTGCAGCGAATTTGTTTTGAATATTCCTTGCAACGACTGCATATTCTCTTGAATGTTCTTGATTCCTTTTTTAGCAAACAAGTCTTTGAGCATTTGCTCACCTTGTTTAGAAACCTTTTTACGCTCTACACGCAATTTAGATTTGATGGCACTTTTGGCTTTTGCCGTAACCGCAATCTCTAACCAATCTTCTTTGGGTTGCTGTGCTTTTGATCGAATAATTTCAACCTGATCACCACTTTGTAAGTCGTAGGAGATGGGAACCAGCTTCTGATTCACTTTAGCACCTACACAATGATTTCCCAACTGCGAGTGAATTTCATAAGCGAAGTCCAATACGGTTGAATTATGTGGTAATGCTTTAATATCTCCTTTAGGTGTGAAGACAAATATTTCTTTCGCGAAGAGATTCAGCTTAAAGTCGTCAACAAAGTCGATGGCGTTGGTATCTGGATTTTCCAATAAATCGCGGATACGACTAACCCAGTCATCTAATGCTGTTTCTTGCTGAGTTCTTTCTTTGTATTTCCAGTGCGCAGCGTAACCTTTTTCGGCAATTTCGTCCATGCGCTTGGTTCTGATTTGCACTTCAACCCATTTACCACTTGGCGACATTACAGTAGTGTGTAATGATTCATAACCATTGGCTTTTGGAGTCGAAATCCAATCGCGAAGTCTATCTGGATTGGGTTGATAAAAATCCGTTACGATGGAATAGATTTTCCAACAATCGGCTTTCTCATCTTCCAATTTAGAATCAATAATTACTCGAATGGCAAACACGTCATAAACCTCTTCAAAAGGAATATTCTTGTTTTTCATTTTCGAGTAAATAGAGTAGATGCTCTTGGGTCTTCCTTTAATTTCATATGGAAGTTCCAGTTTGTCTAACTCTCTGCGTAACGGCTGTGTAAAGCGATTGATAAATCGTGTACGAACCGCCTTGGTCTTCTGTAACTTTTCTTTGATCTCGTTGTAAACCGATGGTGTTTTGTACATCAACGACAAATCTTCCAATTCAGATTTGATGTTGTACAAGCCCAAACGGTGAGCCAAAGGAGCGTAAATAAATAATGTTTCAGCTGCAATTTTCAATTGCTTGTCTTTGCGCATAGAACCCAAAGTGCGCATGTTGTGCAAGCGATCTGCTAGTTTGATGAGAATTACACGAACATCATCAGCTAGCGTTAATAGAATTTTACGGAAATTCTCAGCTTGCAAGCTTCCTGATTGATCGAAAAGTCCCTCAACTTTAGTAAGCCCATCAATGATTCGAGCTACTTTTTCGCCAAATAGATCTTCGATATCGGCAATAGTCATGTCGGTGTCTTCAACCACATCGTGGAGAATGGCACCAACAATAGAAGTGGGGCCTAAGCCTATTTCTTCTACACAAATACGAGCAACTGCTAACGGATGAAGAATGTAAGGTTCACCCGATTTTCTGCGAACATCTTTGTGAGCCTCTAAAGCAATGTCAAAAGCCTTGCGTACTTGAGCAAGATCTTCATCATCTTGCATGTTGGCAATACGAAGCAAACTGCGGTATTCACGCAGAATGAGTTTTCTATTTTTTTCTTCGTCTATGATAATGTCTTCAGACATACGGTAAAGTCAATTTGAGATGAGCGAACCTCGAAATTAATGAAAAATGCAGCCTGTTTAACCGATTAAGCGAATCTTAGTTTGACGATTCTATCTGAGATAACTTTTTAAGCTTTCCAGTTTTAGGATCGCACGGATATTCAAACAAACAGTTCTTTTTAATGGCTTTGGCCACTTTATTCGGAACGTTTTTCTCCCAACCTTTTTCGCCACACTTGATCATGTCTAAAACATCATCACTGAAAATTGTCAGCAACTCTTGATTTACTCCTTCAATGTCTTCTATTTTGTTGTTGTCTAATAGGTATTGGAATAGATGACGGTTGTTTTGCTCAATCATAAAATTCTCACAATTGTGCAAGCCATCAACATGCGAATTGGTTGCAGGATATACCAATAGCTTCACATTTCTCCCAAACATAATTCCGAAAGACTCTAACAAACCTCCACTTAAGTGGCGATAATATTTGGCATCAAAAATGGCAGATAAGTTGTTGACACCCAGAATCACACCGATTTTACGGCCTTTGTTGATATCGCTCAAGTATTCCACAAATTTGTAGTAGTACTTAAAGTTGGTGATAACAACAGTTTGTCCTAGCGAGCACAAAATATCTACTCGATCTAAAAAGTCTTTTTCATCGATTCCTTCACCAGCATGAATTAGATTGTTGAGCGATAACTCACACAGTACAATCAGTTTTTCTTTGATGACTTCAGGATCATTTTTGAATTGTCGATAAGCTGTTAAAAGCATATCTACATTCACTTTTGTAGGAGGACGAAAACGACCACGAAGAACTAAGATGTTCTTTTTGTACAGCATTTCAGATGGCTGAACATTGTTGCCGTCAGGACCAAACATGGCAGCTGGAGTAAGACCGTTTCTAACCAAAATTAAACTCATCAAACGGTTGTCGATGCGTTCAAAATCAGGTCCTGTAATGTTAAACATATCAATCTCAACTCTACCTGGAGCAATTGAATCAGTTAGCGATCCAATAAATTCTTCCATGTTGTCATTGAGGTAGAAGCAAGCAAATATGAGGTTGACACCTAATCTTCCAACTGCTTTTTGCTGCATAAGGGCGTCATTATCGTTTAGCTTAACGTGAATAATACACGTGTTGTAATCTCCTTCAGGGTGCATTTGAAAACGAACACCTAACCAGCCGTGACCCTGATTGGTACGGTGAAAGTTGAGTGATTCAATGGTATCAGCAAATGCAAAGAATTTAGTGTGATCTGAGCGGTGATTGAGTTTTTCAACGATGTTTAGGTAATCCTTCTCCAACATAGCTTCAAGTCGCTCACCACTAACATAGCGAGGACTTTCACCATAAATCGAATCGGAAATTTTCATGTCATAAGCACTCTGAGTCATGGCAACCGTTCCTGAAGCAGCGCCTGCTTGGAAAAATGTTGCTGCCACATCTTGACCAGCTCCAATTTCTGATAAAGAACCATAAATAGCTGGATCTAAATTGACTTTCAGTGCTTTTTGTCTTGTGGTGAAATCCCTGTAATTCGTATTATTCATGATGTTTGGATGGGGTTTTTCATCGAATTTCAAAACAAAATTACCCATTCTAACTAACTCAGTTAAAGAGATAATTGTTTTTATTACATCTGAACGTTGATAACCTCGTAAAGGTTTGGTATTCAGTTGTTAAATCAGTTTAGGCTGGTATCGGCTAATTCGCTAATAGAAATGGTGTTGGCACATTGATAATGTTTCAACGGACAAGCTTTGTAACCGTGTAACCCACATGGTCTGCAATCTAGATTCTCTCTGGTTTGAACAACGTAACTTATATCAGCTAGTGGACCAAAACCAAATTTCGGAACTGTAGAGCAGAATACAGCTGTTGTTGGTGCATTCATAGAACTTGCCATGTGCATAGGAGCAGAGTCGTTGGTGTAGTTCATGTGCGCCTGCTGCATCAATGCTGCTGATTGCAGCATGCTTAGCTTTCCAGCTAAGTTGGTTACACCTTGAGTTACTTTAGCGTCTTTTATGATTTGTTCGCAAGCTTCAAAATCGCCTGGAGCTCCCAATAAATAGATCTGAAAACGAGAAGCAAGCTCTCTTATTAAATACACCCATTTAGCAGCCGGTAATTGCTTGGTAAACCAAACACTGGTTGGAGCTAAACATACAAAAGGTTTTTTTAGATAAGCCTCAACCTTTTGTTTATCAGCGATTGATGGGTAAAGTTTAGGTTTGGTAGCATGTTGGTCGGTAAAAGATGCGATAAGCACATGGTTACGCTCAATTTCATGCGTTCCGTTACCTATTTCATGGGGATGTTTCTCTGTAAATAAGAATGAAAATGGATTTTTCTTGAAACCTATTTTCTCTTTTGCACCTGATAATCCTGTGAGTAAACCAGTGGCACCAAAACGCTGTAAATTGATGACTTTATCGTAATGAGTGGCTCTGATTTTTTGGAGTTGTTGATTCAGGTTTTTGTACTTGCCAGATTTTTTATCCCAAATCAATACTTCGCGTAAATGTGGATTATTTTGAAGCAGACCTTCGTTGCCTTTGCGAACCAACATATCGATGGCGGCATCAGGAAAATGCTGAGCTAACTTTTCAACCATTCCGGTAGCCAAAATAGCATCACCGATAAAGGCCGTTTGTATGATTAGGAATTGTTTCACTGTGCTTCAAAAATTCCGCGAATAATAGGAGCGAGGCCGCTGAAGAAGAACTCAACAGCAATAACCATTACGATTAATCCCATCAAACGCATCATCACTTTATTTCCAGTATCACCCAACCAAATCATGATTTTTCCCGATCCCCAAAGAATTAAGAAGGTAACTAACAAGACTATAGCCATGACACCAATGAGTATAGCTTTCATTATCCATGAGTTGGTATCATCCCATAGGATAATGGAGTTGGTAATGGCTCCAGGGCCGCAAATCATAGGAATGGCTAAAGGTGTAATTGAAATATCATCTACGTAGCTTTTAACCTCCGAATCAGTAACCTTTACCTTAGTTAATTTGGCTTGAAGCATATCTTGACCCATGGTAAAGAAAATAATGCCCCCCACAACTCGGAGGGCATTTACAGATATTCCAAAAAAGTTGAAAAGTATCTCGCCACTAATGGCAAAAGCAATCATGGTAATAAAGGCCACGATAACTGCTTTTTGAGCGGTTTTTCTTCGCTGATCCTGCGATAATTCGCTGGTCATAGTCATAAACACCGGCATCGTACCCAGCGGATTGATGATGGTAATAAATGACGTAAAAGCCACTAAAGCAAAAGATACAATTTCGTTTTCCATATAATTAAACAGCTACATTGAAATCTCTCAATGCATCATTCAAAGATGTTTTTAAATCTGTACTAGGCTTTCTCTGACCAATAATTAAAGCACATGGTACTTGATATTCTCCAGCAGGGAATTTTTTAGTGATTGAACCAGGAATTACTACCGAACGAGCAGGAACTTTTCCTCTGTATTCAACAGGTTCATCACCAGTTACGTCAATAATTTTAGTTGATTTAGTCAAAACCACGTTTGCACCTAAAACAGCTTCTTTTTCAACGTGTACACCTTCAACCACGATACAACGTGATCCGATGAATGCATTGTCTTCGATGATAACAGGACTCGCTTGTAATGGTTCTAGAACTCCACCGATACCAACACCACCAGAAAGGTGAACGTTTTTACCAATTTGAGCACAAGACCCAACAGTAGCCCAAGTATCAACCATAGTACCTGAATCTACATAAGCACCAATGTTAACGTATGAAGGCATCATAACTACGTTTGGAGCAACGTGCGCGCCATAACGAGCAATTGCATGCGGAACAACACGAACACCTTTTTCTTTGTATCCGGTTTTTAAAGCCATTTTATCGTGAAACTCAAACGGACCCACTTCAATGGTTTCCATTTGTCGGATCGGGAAATAAAGCACAACAGCTTTCTTTACCCATTCGTTTACTTGCCAGCCGTTTTCTGTTGGCTCAGCACAACGTAATTTTCCTTCGTCAATTTGTTGAATTACAGCTTCAATAGCCTCAACAGTTTTTGCGTCTTTTAAAAGTGAGCGATCTTCCCAGGCAGCGTTAATTAAGTCTTGCATTGTTGAATTAAAACTTTAGAGTTTGTTTAATCGGGTGCAAATGTAGCAAATCGTGGTGCTTTAGCGTTCAAGATAACCAGCTTTGCTATTTTTGTGGTGTGGGAAGAATTGTTGCTTTAGACTACGGAAAGAAACGAACAGGTATTGCCGTAACCGATATTCTTAAAATTACTGCCAATGGTTTAGATACCATTGAGACACCTAAATTGTGGGATTTTTTGGTGAATTACATAACCAAAGAAGAAGTGGAAGCATTGGTTGTTGGAGAGCCAACTCGGATGAATGATGAGCCTTCTGAAATTGAAAAGTCGATAACTCCATTTGTCAACCGTTTTAAAAAACAATTCCCTCAAATTCCCGTTTATCGCCAAGATGAGCGTTTTACATCTAAAATGGCTATGCAAGCAATGATAGCTGGAGGTGTGAAAAAAATGGCAAGAAGAAACAAAGCCTTAGTTGATAAAGTAAGCGCAACTATTATATTGCAATCGTTTTTAGAACAACATAATTTATGATATACCCAATTGTAGCATACGGTGATCCGGTGTTGAAGAAAATGGCCGAAGAAATTGATGAGGATTTCGAAAACCTAGATCAATTTATTCAAGATATGTATGAAACCATGGAAGCTGCACAAGGAGTGGGCTTGGCTGCTCCGCAAATTGGCAAATCCATTCGTTTGTTTGTAGTTGATGGAACTCCATTTCATGAAGATGAAGATTTAGAAGACGAAGAGCGAGAAGTATTAAAAACCTTCCGCAAGGTGTTTATTAATCCAATCATATTAGAAGAAAAAGGTGAGGAGTGGGATTTTGAAGAAGGCTGCTTAAGTATTCCAGGTATCCGTGAAGATGTTAGTCGCCATGATGAATTAACGATTGAATATTACGATGAAAATTGGGAATTGAAAGAAGAAGTTTATTCTGGAATTCCAGCTCGTATTATTCAGCACGAATACGATCATGTTGAAGGAATTTTATTTACCGACAAACTAGGAGCTCTTAAAAAACGTATGCTCAAAAAACGTTTAACCAATATTTCGAAAGGTATTGTAGACGTGAATTATAGAATGAAATTTCCAGCTTTAAAAAAGTAACACACTGATTTTATGAAAAAACTTGTTTTACCATTTTTATCGATAGTATTCAGCATAGGTATTTATTCATGTTCCAACACAGAATCAAATGATTCTGAAAAAGTTGATGTTGAATTGAGTGATGAAGCTTCTGAAGCTGCCGCTAAAGAAGAATTTAAGGCTGAAATCAAAGAGATAGAAAAAGTAATTAAACAGACATCAGGTAAAAATGCTAGGTCGCATACAGAGCGATTAGCCAATCGGTTAATAGCATTTGCTGATGAGTTTCCGAAAGACTCATTAGCTCCCGAAATGATATTTAAAGCCGGAAACGTTTACATTGGTTTGGGAGAGTACAACAAAGCCATTAGCTTTTTTGATCGAGCTGCGAAACATTATCCTGAGTACATTAAAAGACCTGAATTGGTTTATATGAGTGGATTTGTATATGATTATCACTTATCTCAAAAGGGCAAAGCAAAAGAATATTACGAGCGTGTAATTGCTGAATATCCCAATCACATTTTTGCTAAAGATGCCAAACAGGCGATTGAAAATTTAAGTATGAGTGATGAGGATTTAATTCGAAAATTTGAAGCTCAAAACAAGAAGGCTAGCTAAAAATAGCGATTAAAAAAAATTGAAAAGCCTCTTTTGGATTCCAAAAGAGGCTTTTTTGTTGCTCATTAACAGTTAGTTGTATTTGATTTCTGCTGCTTGGCTTAATTCAGTCACTTGAAGATAAATGTTCCAGAAGCAGAATGATTATCAGAAGTCTGAATTTGATAAAAATACATTATTGTGATTTCACAGTAGTAGATAGAAGTGCGAGTAATAAAAGTAAAAAATATCTCATATTGAAGTGTATTAGTTTCAGGCCTAAAACTAACACTTATTCTGCATCAAATCCAGAGGGAAGGTAAAACTCCAAAGTTTCATGAGTGATAGGATGCTCTAGCTGCAAATAAGCAGCGTGTAGATGCAATCTATTAGCTCTGGTTCCGTATAAATCATCACCAACAATAGGTGTGTTGAGTCCTTTTGCATGAGCTGCATGTACACGCAATTGATGGGTTCTTCCAGTTATTGGGTAAAAGTTGACCAACGTTTTGCCACCAATCACTTTGATTTTCTCCCATTTTGTAACCGCCTTTTTTCCATGTTCGTAGCAAACCAATTGCTGCGGTCTATTGTCTAAATCTACTCGAAGAGGTAATTCAATAACTCCCGAATCGATTTCAATTTCACCATCTAAAAGAGCTTCGTATCGTTTGGTGATAGAACGTCTCAAAAACTGCGATTGAAGCTTTTTATGAATGTCTTTTCGTTTGGCTACAAGTAGTAATCCTGAAGTAGACATATCTAACCTGTGAACCAACAAAGGTCCAGTGGCATTAGGGTATCTAGCTTCCATGCGAGCCAAAACAGAATCGTAAATATTCTTACCAGGAACACTTAAAAACTCAGCGGGTTTATTAACTAGAAGGAAGTATTCATCTTCATAAATAATCTCTAATTCACCTACGTTTTCTGGTGCTTTCAACATGGGGTTGTCCTCAACATCAAGGCCTTGTAGCATGTGACCTAAAATAGGTTCACATTTTCCACGACAAGCAGGGTAGAATTGTTGGTGATTCCGTACTTCCGATTTAGGTGATGCTCCCCACCAAAATTCACCCATAGCAATAGGAGAGAGGTTGTGTTGATAGGCAAAATGCAAGAGCTTTGGAGCCGAACATTCGCCAGCACCAGCTGGTGGAGTAGTTTGGTCTTTCTCACTGAAAATAGAGAGTAAACTGCGTTTTTCTTGCTTAGCGTTTAAGAAAGTATAATCGCTGAATAAGCGTTTTTGAAGATTGGCTGATTTGTCTCTACGTTCATTTTTTAAAGACTCAATTTTAGAAGTAAAAACAGCTAATTGCTCTTCTGCTTCTTGAATTTTGTAGCGCCAATAGGTATTGGCATCTTTTAACGTAAATTGCTCCTTGATGCTTTCTTGAGATAGTTGCTCCTTGAGAGAATGAAATGCTTCTTCACTAAGCTTTTCTTGAGCCTCTTTCCTGATTTGCTTACGCTTTGCTTTACCCGCTTTTATTTCAGCTTTCAATCGAGCGATGTCTAGTTCGGCTTGCTGCTTTTGGTTTATCAGGAAATCTTGAGCTTCTTTATAAGCTTGGTCTTTTTCAAGTTTCTCAATTTCTAGAGTGTATTGATGAACTTCAACTTCTTCTTTTCGGTAATAACCTTTAGAATCGAGCATGTCGAAAACAGGAGGGACAAAACCTTTATGATGATTAGCATCAGCCAGTTTCCCTGAAAATGCAGCCAGATAACCAAGTTTACCAGATTGATCTTTTACAACCAAAACACCAAACATTTTTCCAATAATCAAGCCTTTTTTAGCCTTGTCTAAACCGAAGTTATGATCTAGCTCTCGAGTAGAAAGATCTTGTTGTAATTCATTTGCAGCCAATTCAACCAAAGGGTGTGGTTGATAGTAAAACGGGAAAGTAAACTTATTAGGAAGTGTATAGCTTTCCGTTTGTGATTGAAATCGTCTGATGAATTTGCTTAAGTCCATTTGCAGGTGCAAATGTCTATTTCTTATTTGAATAATCCTCAATTACCACAATGATCATTCTTTTGAGTGAATCTTGGAAGTATTGATATGTAAAGTAAGGATTAAAATACTTTGATAGCTATCAGAGTTATTTGTACTGAAAAACTAATGTGTTAGCTATATAGAGTTAGGTTGAGTGACTAGATTAAAACTTAATCTAAAAGGAGTAGTCAAACATTTCCAATTCTTTTTTGTAGTTCGTTTTAACCCATGAAATTTCAGAGTCATTTAAGATTTCTTGATAAGGCAGTTTGTTTTTACGTGTATTTCCTTTAAGCTTTTTCTTGGGTAGGGATATGGGATCATCCAAGTTCAGTTTTTCACTAACATCTTGTAACCCGTTAGCTATGTCTTCGAAGAAATATACTTGATCAACAATTACTTTACCTTGATCAGTGTACAGCTGATAACCTTTAACTTTTTTAGCATCGCCTGATTTGATAAAGTTGCTAATTGAGCCATATTTTTTATCACCGCCAGACCAATAATACCATGAAATTAATTTGTCAAAGGGATTTCTTTCAAAAGTGAACTTATAGTATGAATTCCAGATTTCTGGTTCGATTAGTCTTTTAACTTCTTTGGCGCTAATGTGGTTGAAAAAGCGTAACCTTTTTCTCTTTTTAACCATATGGATGAAATCGGATAAACTATACTTACTAAAGGGAATAAGATAGTTTTGACTGCCTGTATAATTTAGTTTTTGTCGATACTTTTCATCTTTTGGTGCTACAGGAGTTATGATGTCGTTTGGCCCACAAATTCTCGAAAGTGCTATTTCAATACTAGTTCCAGCTGTCTTTTCAGTTTTAATAAAAATAAATTTATGCTTGTGAGAAATAATCATGTTGAAATTGAAACTAGTATTTGGAAATTTGATTGAAAGTTGACGAAAATAAAATCTTTTTTATAACCACTCAGATGAAAGTCTATTATATAGGCTGTTTTAATTGGGGCTTGTTTGAAATATTAGTTAGATACTCTATAAATAACAATGTATCAGAGTCAAGTTAAACTCAAAAAGATAGCGTAACTTTTATCCAAACCTGATTCAGAATAAGAATCAACTATCGTAACCATTTTTTCATGTTAGGGAATTCTTTATTCTCACAAAGTTCCATCCAAACAAGTAAGGGGAGACCGATATATTTTTGGTTTCGGAATTGCTCAATTAACCATTCAGAGTCGTTTTTATATCCATTGGGGTGAAACACCACTTCTAAGTCAAGAGATAAGTGTTTACAAGCCGCATACGACCATAAAATAGCACCTAATTCATCACCATCTGTTGGCCAGTTTTCAGCCATTTCGGAGGAGCCAATTAATGGTCTTAAATGAGCTTCTGTAACGGCAATATGTCCAGCCTCATGAAGCAAATCACCCGGATATTTGAGTTGACTAGAATCTACTAGTATTGTAGACCCTAGAATATCAATTCCTGGCAGAAAAGTATCTGTTGGTAATTCTCTTTCAATGACTTGAATGCCAATGGAATTTAAAAACTCAAAAATGGTATATGTTGGGTTATTTTGCATGAGTAATGATTATTTTTCCCAGGTAAAATAATCAAACCCGACACCATGAAATAAAACTGGTTCTATAAAAATAGTTTTGTTTATATCTGAAAATTCTAGGATGTTATATTTGTGATTAGAGGAATTATCAACTGTTTGAGAGGGAAAGTTTAAATTTTGTCCACTTCCTATATGAATAATAAGAAGCTTTTTATTTCCAATTTGATATCTTCTTATTGAACCAATAAAGAGTTTTCTTTTGAGAGTTGTTGAACTTACTTCAATTGCACTGAAATTAGTGATATAATTATAAATGATTGAGGCTATTGAATTAGAGTCAAGAATCACTGGAGTCAAATCGTAGTATGTACAATTATTCAGCTTGACACCAACTTTATTTTGAATGGTGTCAAACACCAGTGTTGTTGATTTGGAAGTGTCTTGATAATCACTAAAGCTAAGATTTAACGGTGTGGCTTCTTTAAAGCCAGTTGATTTTTTAGCGATTTTCTGTGCCTTTATAAATGATACATTTATAATGCTATCATATTCATTTTGAGGGAATAATTTTATTGTATCAATTTCTAGAGAATATAATACATTATAGTTTGAGTCATAAATTTTGTAATAGCTTATACCAAACCAACCCATGTTTTCCCATCTACTATTAGAGTTGTCTATTTCATATTCAGTTCTTGACATTTGTACTTCTAATACGCATAATCCAGATTTATTCTCACCTATTGGAAAGATTCTATTTTGAGATGCAGAGAAACATCCAAAAGAGAGATTAGATATTAAAATGAAAACCGATATAAGAGTAATTATTCTCATGGCTTAAGAGTATAAAGGTAAAGTCTAATTCTGTTGAACTCTTAATTTACCCAATAGTTGAACTTCAACTTTAATAGCCTCGTTTATATTGTAATTATTGATAGAATCGAATAAAGTAAGGTGCGATTCAGTTAAAGAATTTTCTGCGTGAGGTAAGTGTAAGTCTTTGAATATTCTATTGTCTGTTGGTCTTTTAATATCTCTTGTAAGCCCGCATTCATTTACATAAAGTTGTTCCTGATTATCAGATAAATATACGATCCAGGTGTCAAGTGTATTTATTTGAGGTTCACAATAGGGGTTGTAGTGAACAGTGATTTCATCATGTATACTAAATTCACCTTTGTAAGCCGATAAAATATGAACACGAGCTGAATGGTCTTTTTCATTTATTTGGTTTACTTCAACTAGATAAACATCAGTAGAGTAACCATATTCATTAACTACCATTTGTTTGTGTTCTCTTGGAGGAATACAATCACAGTTAATAAAGATGATTGATGATAGAGTTAGTAACAAACGTAGGGCTGTCTTCATGGAATTTAAATTTATTCAAATTGAACAGGTATAGGTCTTCTAAACCTCCATTCGGGTGTTGTTAACAGTTCAGAATCAAATCTATACCAAGGACTTATTAAAGAGTCATTGGGATTTTTGAGAATTTGAATCTCTTGAGCAGGCATATAACTTTGGGCTAACAAGAATAACTTCTCTCCAGTTGATTTATTTTCAACCATATCAACAATTACAACACCATGTCCGGGACTTCCACCATAAATGAAAATATCACCTATTTGTATGCTGTCTTCACTAACAGGGATTAGTTTTTTTGAAAGCGATAATGTGCCTGCGTACGTGAATACAATTTCCATATAACTCCAGAAATCAGTGTAGGTGTTAGATGGTGATGTGGCGTTATACCATTTAGTTGTGTTCCCTTTTACACTAATTCGCTTCCCTTTCATCCATTCAGTATAATCGACCCGAAAACCATTGGTGAAATTGAAATGAATTTGATCGTATTGTTTGTTTTTCCAGAGGTATTCAGCTCGTAACCTCATAATGGCATCAGCACATTGGTGGAGGTCCTTGTTGCCTATTTCTAAATCTACAACGGCATCGTACACTTCATGATTTGGCTTTGTTGATCCATCATAAATTGTGACCAAACTACCGGCTGGTTTTAAGGGCAATGTTCTGAGGTATTCGTAGTACGAGTTCGGCTCTACACTTATTCTTTCATATCCTTCAGGGGGATTAAATCGAGTTTTTATACTGTTCCCTTCATAATTGATTATAGATTTATCTGGTTTTGGATCAGGTGATACATTGGTTTGAGTAAAACCTACTGATTCTACAAATTTATTGGAATTATTACTTGGTGTTTGGCAACCAAAAAGAATAAAAATAGAAAAGCACTTAATTGTATTGGTTAAAATCATGCTTAAAAGATAGTGTTGTGAGTTGAGAAACTACTTCCAACTAGAGCAATAAAAGCGTTATTTAGAAACTGTTTTTCGTCCAATAAACTTTCCTATGAAGTAAGCCGACAATACTGGAATTAACACAAAAGCCATTGATTTATCTCCGTAGTCAAACTCATTTAGTGTTATCAAGATTCCAGCTGAAATAACAATGAAAAGAATATCGAAAATGGAAAAATTATTTTTCATATCAAGTTTGGTTTTACTGTTAAGCATCGTATATCTTCAAATTTAGCAAAATCAGGTCTTTAT
>MDTF01017563.1_pt1 | contig 18376 bp, 14 predicted proteins | sample 811191 | NCBI WGS metagenome assembly MDTF01 (sample SAMN05326649, study PRJNA326480) | marine metagenome | isolation source: seawater | place: Southern Ocean | collected 2011 | reverse complement strand
TGGACCACTTGGACGCCGCTACTCATGCTGATTTTATGGAATTCTATGAGACTTTTTACGTGCCCAACAACGCCACGTTAAGTATCGCTGGCGACATCAATACGGATGAAGCGAAAACACTTGTAAGCAAGTACTTCTCCGAGATTCCTAAAGGAAAGAGGTCCATTCCTCGACCCGTCGAAGTTGAACCTACAAGAACAGAGGAACGCAGGAAAGTTGTATACGGAAAAGACCGACTCCCTGTTGTCATTCAAGCATACCCAATTCCAGCCCAAGGAACACCTGACTATTACGCGGTAGATATGCTTAACCAAGTTCTCTCAGGGGGAGCTTCGAGCAGGCTTAACAAATCTGTGGTCGACGAAAAACAATTGGCACTTTATTGTGGTGCATTCAGCTTTGGTCTAGAAGATCCAGGAGTAACCTTTGCATTTGCAATGGTGAATATGGGAGTTGAACCCTTGGAGGTGGAAAAGGCAATGAACGAAGAAATTGAAAAAATGAAGGTCGATGTTATTTCCGAAAGAGAATTACAAAAACTGAAAAATCAAATTGAGACTCAGTTCGTCTCATCCAACTCTACAATGGCCGGGATTGCCGAGGAACTTGCGAACTACCACACGTATTTCGGTGATGCGAATTTAATCAACACTGAAATCGATCGCTATCTTGCGATTACACCAGAAGACATTCGCCGCGCAGCAAACACCTATTACAACATAGATGCCCGCGCAACAATATACTTTCTTTTCCAAGACGACAACAACAAAGACTAAGTACGAAGAAATACTAAGACAATGAAGACTTTAAACAACATACTTGTAGCAGCCTTGTCCTTTGTGATAACCTCTACAGCATCCCTAGCCCAAGTAGACAGAAGTCAAGCTCCTGAAGCTGGACCTGCTCCGACTATTGAATTGGGAGAATCAACCACAAAACAGCTGGCCAATGGAATGCAGCTTATCGTTGTCGAGAATCACAGACTACCTAAGGTTAGTTGGACTTTATCTCTGGAGAACAGGCCCATATTCGAAGGAAGAAAAGTAGGCATGCTTGATCTTGTCGGAGAACTCATGCGTTCTGGAACAACGTTAAAATCTAAAGCAGAACTAGACGAAGCCGTTGATTTTATCGGTGCTTCTTTAAGCGCAAATTACAAGGGAATGCGTGGATCTTCACTCACGAAACACACTGATGAGCTCCTAAGCTTAATGGCTGAGGTTTTACTGAGCCCTTCGTTTCCAGAAAACGAATTGGAAAGATTAAGAACCCAAGCTCTTTCTGGATTACTTGCTTCAGAAAGCTCTCCATCCGACATATCTGAATCACTAACTCGGTCTCTCAACTTCACAAACAACCACCCTTATGGTGAGATTACTACGGCTGAGACTTTGGGATCACTAACACGTGAAGATTTTGAAAACTACCACAGTACTTACTTCCATCCCAACAAAGCTTATTTGGTTGTTGTTGGCGATATTGACGCCGAAACCGCTTTTGAAAAAGCGAACGCCTATTTCGGAAAATGGACCAGGGCAGATATTCCATTCAACAGATGGGACTCACCTGTCAGACTTAGGGCTACCCGCGTATGCCTTGCTCCAATAGAAGGTTCCGTACAAACTTCAATAAAACTCACTCACATCATCAATATGCCTCCTGGACACAAAGATGCTATTGCAGCATCAGTGATGAATAGTATCTTAGGTGGGGGTGGCTTCTCTGGAAGACTAATGCAGAACCTAAGAGAAGACAAAGCATACACGTATGGAGCACGCTCTAGCTTTTCAAAGGACCCACTAGTCGGCTCATTTACCGCTTACGCAGATGTAAGAAAAGAAGTTACAGATAGCGCAATCGTTGAGTTCATTTACGAAATCAAACGAATAACTACTGAAATGGTGGACAGCAATGAGCTCGCAGTTACGAAAAACTACATGAGTGGGAGTTTTGCACGCTCGCTTGAACTGCCAAATACAGCAGCCAACTTTGCGTTAAATATAAAACGCTACGACCTTGCTGATGACTACTACACTTCTTACCTGAAAAACCTCTCAAAAATCACACCTGAAGATGTCTTAGCAGTCGCTAAAAAGTACCTCAGACCAAATCAAATCAACATTGCATGCGTAGGAAACCCATCGATAACTGAATCACTGAAAAAATTCTCTCCCTCGGGAAAAGTTGAGTTGTACGATACCTATGGCCGTCCACTAATCGAAAAGTCACCTGCAGCAGCAGGCGTAACAGCAAAAAGCGTCATCACTGCCCATTACGAAGCCATTGGCGGGGTCAAGTCCTTTTCAAAACTGCAGTCACTTCAACAGTCAGGCTCTGTTGCGATGCCTGGAGGAATGAGTCTCCAATTTTCTCAAACGAATTCTTACAAGAAAAACAAGCGAGGTTTAAGAAGAAGCTTAAGCATGAGTGGACATGATATCTTGGTAAACATCGCAACTGACAGTGAAGGCTTTGTTGATGAAATGGGGGAGATAACCGAAACATTGGGCACCGAACTTCAACACATACAATGGACGGAGCTAGACCCAATATATATGCTTAACGCTTCGGAAAAAGGAATAACCACTGAACTTCAAGGCGTGGAAGAAATCAACAGTGTTAAATACCATGTGATCAACTTCTCACAAGATAATGTGATCAAGATGACATGCTATTTTGACATCGAAAAACAAACTCTGTCGATGACCAAGTCAATCAAAGATGGTCCGGAAGGTCCTACACTAACAACGATAGAATACAAAAAATACATAGAGTACGAAAAAGGGATGTCTTTTCCCATTGAAATTGTCACCACTGTGGGTCCTCAAACAATCATTACGAGGTTAAGCTATGTGACAATTAATCCAAAAGTTGACTCATCTATCTTTAACTTAGACTAAGGTGTCCGAAGTGATGAAGAAGTCTGTTTTACAAGAGGGGGCATCTCCCCTAGTCATACTGACTGATGTATCGCTTCATCATCAAGAGCACCAAGTATTACACGGAATCAATCTACAAATTAACCGAGGTGAGTTTCTCTATTTGATAGGAAAAACTGGAAGTGGAAAATCAAGTCTTTTAAGAGCTCTCTATGGTGATTTACAACTTGCAAGTGGATTAGGTGAAGTCTGCAATACCGATTTATCGAAACTAAACAGACGCAATGTTCACAAGCTGAGGCGCAAACTCGGAATTGTATTCCAAGATTTCGGATTGCTTACCGATCGAACCGTGAGTGACAACTTAACATTTTCCCTACGAGCAACCGGTTGGAAGAAAAAGAAAGACATTGAAATCCGAATTGGCGAAGTTCTTGAAACAGTCGGACTTCCTCACAAGGGATACAAGTTCCCACACGAACTTTCCGGAGGTGAGCAACAACGTGTAGGTATAGCACGTGCGTTACTTAATTCTCCAGAATTCCTTCTTGCTGACGAACCTACAGGCAACCTAGATCCAGAGACAACTAGAGAGATCCTTTCGCTTATGCATGGTCTTACAGCTTCAGGCTGCAGTGTACTTATGGCAACACATGATCACGCCTCCATGAGTGAATTTCCTGGAAAGATCTTGAAGTGTGAAGGTGGGGAAATACTCGAAGTGGAGAAAACGCATGAATCTGAATGAAGTCCGTTGTCTCCAAAACATCGCCTGTACTAAGTGTGATCATCCCCTCTTACAATCAACTTGAGGGACTCAAGAAAACCATTCACGCTTTTTACAGCTTACGTGAAAAAGGAATTGAAATAATCGTAGTCGATGGAGAGTCTAATGATGGAAGTGTTGATTGGATTTACTCAAACAGCTCCAACATCGATCAGGTGATCATTGAATCCGACTCTGGCATCTACGAGGCCATGAATAAGGGAATTAAATTGGCGAGAAGTGAATGGATTTGGTTTATGGGAACAGGAGACTGCCCTGTAATCGAAGGTGCAAAGGAAATGTTGCATATTGTTAAGAATGGTGCGATTGTAACAGAAGAAACCCCACCTGAAATGCTTGCCTTTGGTGTTCACTTACTCGCACCCCGAGAGCCAGGAGTGCCTGAGTTTTACAAGCCTTCGTGGAATGTAGAACTTGTTTGGCGTAACACCATTCATCACCAGGGAGCCGTCTATTCACGAAAACTTTTTACAAGCGAAACGTATGATGTCCGATTTCCTGTTTTGGCAGACTACCACTTTCATCTAAAGATTTGGAAGCAAGGAGTCACTTGCTGGTGCTCTCCTTTGGTTGTTTCAGAAGTTGCTCCAGGAGGAGTAAGCAGGGACTTTTCTCTGTCTCTATACCGAGAAGAGAGATTGTTAAAGCAAACAGTTTTGACAGGATGGCAAAATATGGTTCAGGGAGTTTGGACTCGGTCCAAGTGGCTGAAAAAAAAGATCTGGATTTACATCTAAAAACCCTAGTCCTTCAAGTGCTCTGCAATCAAATGAGAGTCAGCACCCCAGTGGAGGCGTTCTCTAGCAGCCATACATTTATCGAACCAGATTTCTCGTGGCTGAGAAAGAACCTCAGCAACCCCCAAAGCAATCGAGTCAGACGTCACCTCACTTAAAACAACACCCACTCCATTCAAAGACACGACGCGAGCAACTTCTACCATCGGACTTGCGACAATAGGCAAGCCAACATGAATAAAATCAAAAAGTTTGTTCGGAAGACTCAGTAGGTAATTTGCGTGGAGTCCTTTGTCTAAAGAGAGCCCGACATCAGCTGAGGCTGTGAGCTTACGAAGCTTTTCATAAGGCAGTCGAGGAATACAGTGCAGCCTTCCCTTCCATTTGGGGTCGTTCATTCGAACGATCGATTCCTCAAATTCAATACCAGCACCAACAAGAACCAATCTAACACCGGTCATCACTTCAAGTGCATCAACCGCATCAGAAGTCCCACGGTCTCTGTCCATAAACGCACCTTGTAGAATAAGGATAGGAAGGTCAATTGGAATACCAAATTCGATAAAAGCGACACGAGGCAAGACCTCCGGAATGGGCTTTAGGACCGGCATGTTGCGAAGAACATCAACTTGCACCCCGTAGCGCGAAACATAATGCCTGGCAATAGAATCATTGACAGTAAGCATCTTCTCTAATTTAGGAATGCAATATTTCTCGATCAGAAGCCAAATTTTCCTTTTCAAAGGCTTTCCCGTAAGTCCAGCAGCCTCTGTGAAAAACTCATGTGAATCATAAACCACAGGGAGTTTTCGATGCCGCCCCACAAGAACAGACGGCAAAAGTGTATCAAGGTCATTCGCCCAGATTCGATCTACGTCTGCAGAGCCTAACCACTTCAGTAAGGCAAGTTGTAACTCGATATAGAAAAGTGGCCCAGATTTAAAAAACAAAGGGAAACGAACAGCAGTTCCAGGCCCTTCATAGGGTATGGAGTCGGGCATCTCGCGCCCTACTAAAATGGGCTCGTGCCCATCTGCAATCATAACCTCACATGTTTTTCTTACACGCTGATCAAAAGTGAGATCGTTGGAGACTAAAACTGCGACTTTCAAACGAGATTATTTAAAAGTACCGTCTTTGATTTGTTCTAGGACACGCTTGGTATATCGTGGAAAGTCTCCCCTCATCATCCATCCGAAATATCCTGGGTCACGGTCAATCAAATCCTTGACCGAAACGCCTTTGTTTTTCCCGAAATTAAAGACGACGACGCCATCTTCGTTATAAATGAGTCTGCCCGCTAAATCTGCATTGCGGGTGCGTTGGCAAAATGTGTGGAGTTCGTCCATGTCAGAAGGAACTGGCCCCACTGTTTCACCTCTGCTGTCGCTAATCGTGGAATCGGAATATTTTTCGAGTTGGCTCACAAGAACTTCTAGTGTCGCTGCAGTATCAGGATAAGCTTCATGGGCTCCATCAAGTTCTTTGTCACAGTAGAACTTATAGGCAGCTTTCAGTGTACGCTGCTCCATCTTGTGAAAGATGTTTTGAACATCAATTAAATTTCGTCCTTCAAGCCCAAAGTCAACTCCCACCCTTAAAAACTCTTCAGCTAGCATAGGGACGTCAAAACGGTTGCTGTTAAATCCCCCCAAGTCACAATTCTGAAGAAATTTCACCAAGCCCGAAGCAATCGCGCCAAATGTGTGTTTGCTTTCAACATCTTCGTCATAGACCCCATGCACAAGTGACGACTCCAGAGGAATAGGCATTTCTGGGTTGACTAGAATTCTAAACTCTTTGCCTGGCTGCTCTGGCTTACGGACCACTGAACCATCAGGAGAAATCTTAATCATTGCAATTTCAACGATTCTATCCGTCCCAACTTGCACTCCTGTGGTTTCAAGATCAAAAACCACAAGTGGCTTCTTGAGGTGCAATTTTTTAAGTGCTGCTTCTAAATCCATCGTTTCTTAACCTTCTAATGGGCGATTTAATGAAAACGCTTCTAAGTAATCAGCGACTCTTTGAACAAAACTCCCTCCCAATTGACCATCTACAACTCTGTGGTCATAGCTGTGAGAAAGGAACATCATATGCCTAACTGCAATGACATCACCTTCAGGAGTCTCAATAACAGCTGGCTTTTTACGAATAGCACCCAGTGCTAGAATTCCAACCTGGGGTTGGTTAATAATTGGGGTTCCCATTACATTCCCAAATGTTCCCACGTTACTCATCGTGTAGGTTCCACCAGAAATATCATCCGGACCCAATTGACCTTGCCTTGCACGATTGGCCAAATCATTGATTGCACGAGCGAGCCCTTGTAAGTTATATGAATTGGCATTTTTAATCACTGGAACAATTAAGTTTCCAGAAGGAAGTGCGGCAGCCATGCCAAGATGAATGCCTTTGTGAATCACCACATTGTCGCCATCAATACTGGCATTAACACCTGGGAAATCACCTATAGCCTTAATAATGGCTTCCGCAATTAGCGGAGTAAAGGTGAGCTTCTCACCAAACTTCTCTTGAAATAGATTCTTGTTTTTATTCCTCCAAAGCACCAAACTCGTCACATCTGCTTCAACAAAAGAAGTGACATGAGGTGAAGTTTGCACAGAATCAACCATGTGCTTGGCGATCAACTTACGCATCCGGTCCATCTCCACAATTTCATATCCTCCAGAAACCGATTTAAATGCAGGGTGTGGCTCATTAGATGAAGCCGAAACTTGATGTGTTGCCGCAGGTTTGGAGATGTTCTTGGGTGCCGATTGGGTTGCTGTAACTGTCGGCTCAGAAGGCGATCCACCTCGGTTGACTAAATATGCAATCATGTCCTTCTTCGTCACGCGATCTTCAGAACCGGTTCCCTTTACAGATTCCAGTTCTTCAATACTTACTCCCTCTTCAGAAGCGATGCTTCTCACTAGAGGAGAATAAAAACGACCAGACTTGCCGGTTCTGGGTGGCTTGGAACCTGATGAAGCGACGAGAGGTGCAAAAACTGTTTCAACAACTTCTTTTGAAGGAACCGACTGTTCTGCGTCCTGAGGCACAGAGACTTCAGCACTGGCTTCGCCACCAATTTCATAACGAGCAATAGGGTCACCAACCTGTACTATGTCATCTTCAGAGACGAGCCATTCTACAAGCACTCCATCTTCAGGAGCTGGAACTTCACTATCAACCTTGTCAGTCGCAATTTCTACTATGGCTTCGTCTGCCTCGACACTTGCCCCAGCATCAACTAGAAACTTAATAATAGTGGCCTCTGCCACACTTTCGCCCATTTTTGGGAGGAGGATTTCTATGATTGCCATGAAATAGTTTTACAGATTACAAAAGTAATGCGTTCAGGACAAGCTTGAGGTCTAGAGAGCAATTGTATTTTTTACAGCATGCTATTTTAGACAACACACCCCGGAAATCTTAACAAGAACAATACACAGATGTTTCGTAACAGCAGCGTTAGGCAAACGAACGAAAACAAAAACAATACTTTATGTTCGGATAAAGAATTCGTGCATCACAAGCTTTAAATCTTCGAACCAATTGTATTTTCGAGCGTAAGCAAAGTTCATTCGCTCCCTGATTCTTTCGTCAGTTGTTTCGACTGCATTAAAGACCGAAGGACTTACATCTTTGTTTGGAGCGTCTATGCCTACCCAAGTTGCTTTTCCGAGACAGACTCTAACCGAGCGAGATATCCAAGGAGTCCGACCTGAAATGAGTAGAAATGGTATTACAAGCAAGAAGGAAAGCGCAAGAAGCAAATCGAAAATACGTTTTGAACGTCGGGCGGAGGGACCGTAAATAGCTCCGTCAAGCTCCGTTACTGGGTCTGGACCTGGACCTCCTGCCCCCATGACAGATCCGTCATCAGTCCAAGCAATTCGACACACGACTGTTTTATTGACCAAAGAAGCAAGAGCGGTTATAATTTCAGTAGCGCTTACATCTCTGCCGCTAAAGACAACCTCCCCGATTGACTTAACTCGAACGACATCAACAATTGAATGAATTTCTTCTGGGCTTATTACACTCGTAAATTCAGAAATCGAACCTCTTATCTCAACAGAGTCAAGCATATTTGAGATGGCTTTCGATTCTGGGGGGAACGCGATGATTAGGCGAGAAGTCGGTTTGGCATTCAAACGCCACCCTCCAATGACTATGCGACCTATAACAACAACAGATGCGAACCACATCGAACCCAATATTAAAATAGCTCTGGAAAATCTTAAAGCTTCTGGGAGCAGTCCATATCCAGCGATTAATGCGAGCGAACCTATCGCGACTCCGCGCATCACTCTCCTTGGAATCCATGGTTTATCATATCCGCCAAATAGCCAGAGAGTGAAAACCCAAAATACTGAATAGAGAGAAAGAAATTTGATCTCCCAGGATTCATCATATTGAATACCTGAGTAGTCTGAATAAAAGTGAAGTGAAAAGAAGAGTCCTATATAAAGCATAAAGCCCTCCAAAACTGGCCAACTTATTTGTGACAACAGTCTTCGGAGGATAGAAACACCCGCTCTGCCATAGATAGCGATGCGAATAAACATGTTAAAAATACTGGCCTGAGATCCCTCAAAATGCTTGGCCGCAAAAATGAGCATAGCATTGTAAAATACCGTAACATAGTTCAGGCTGCCTTTCTTCGTGCTTTCTCCCTTGTAGTGAATGATTCGCGTACCTGAAAAATAATAGTTGTCCCAACCGCCTTTGATAATCCGCCAACTCAAATCAATGTCTTCACCATACATGAAAAAATCTTCGTCCAACACACCCACCTCCAAAAGTGTTTCACGACGCATCCACATAAAAGCCCCACACAAAACTTCAATTTGATTTGTCTCATCAGAACGGAGGTGACCTGCATAGTAACCATTCAAATTCTCATTTCTGGGAGCGAGCCTGAACAAACCTGAGATTCTACAAAACGAAGCCCATGGTGAAGGGATGCCTCTTTTACTCTCTGGCAAAAATGTCCCAGTCCCATCATACATAGGCACACCCATACAGCCCAATTTAGGTGTAGCATCGGCGAACATCATACATTCGGTAAAAGTATCTTCTTGAACCACAGTATCTGGATTAAGTAGCAGTACATACTTCGCTTCTGAGATGTTGATCGCTTGGTTATTTGCAATCGAAAAACCGACGTTTTCTTTGTTTTCTATCAGTTTGACCCAAGGAAATTTGGACTTCACCATTTGTGTCGTACCATCGACCGATATGTTATCTACGACGAACACTTCGACAGCATTTGCGTTGCCTGAAGCTTCTGAATAATGTTTTATAGCACGTGACACAGAGACAAGACACTGCGCCAGGAATCCCTCGACGTTGTAGCTTACTATAATGACAGACAGTTTCATCAACTATATTTCGTAAATGGTTCTGTTGTCCATAGACCTTGCCAATGTGGCTTCATCAGCATGCTGCAATGCTTCTCCCACAGCAATACCTCTTGCAAGGGTTGTCACTTTTATCTCAAACTCAGCCAATTTTTTATACAGGTAAAATGAGGTAGTATCTCCTTCCATCGTCGATGGCAAGGCAAAAATCACTTCAGTTTCTTCATTCAATTCCGATATCCTGGAGACGAGAGCAGCGATATTAATGTCGGCTGGCCCGATTCCATCCATGGGACTAATTACACCAGCAAGCACATGATAGACACCTCGGTATGTTCCAACATTTTCAATGGCGAGAAGGTCTCGGATGTCTTCAACTACACAAATAAGCCCCCTGTTCCTTTCAGGTGTTTTACAAATAGAACACGTATCTTGTTCTGTCAGATTGTGACAAACGCGGCAGGGAGACACTCCCTCACTCATGTCAATAATCGCATCAGAAAGAGCTCTTACCCTCTCTGTATCACGACGTAACAAACTAAGAGCTAAACGCAACGCAGTGCGACGACCTATTCCAGGAAGTGTTGCTATTTGGTCTACTGCTGCTTCTATGAGACGCGATGGGAGTTGTTGCACGCTGTAAATATAAACTGCATATCGCGCGTATCGAAACAAGAACCCAACAAGTATATTGCACAATATGTCGCAGACCTTATTTTTAATTGTTGCCGGGCTCTATATCGGGATGCTATTTGTCATCGCTCACCTTACTGGCCGAAATAAAAAAGCATCTGACTTCTTTTTAGCTGGCAGAAAAGCACCTTGGTACGTTGTGGCATTTGGAATGGTGGGAGCGTCCCTAAGCGGAGTGACTTTCATCTCAGTTCCAGGAATGGTGGGTGCCAAAGACTTTACTTATCTGCAAATGGTGATGGGTTTTATGGCGGGATATCTTTTTATTATGGCTGTACTCCTACCCTTGTATTACAGGCTTGGCCTGACCAGTATTTACACTTATTTACAAGGACGTTTCGGAAATTACGCATACAAAACTGGGGCTTCATTTTTTATGTTATCAAGAATCATAGGTGCATCATTTCGCCTCTTTCTAGTAGCGATTGTTGTGGAGCTCGCCATCCTGGAACCCATGTACTCACAAAGTGTTCCCAGCTGGGCGTTCGCTTTGATTGTTGCTGTCGTCTTGGCAGTCATCTATCTCTACACACGCAAAGGGGGAATGGCTACCGTTATCTGGACAGACACAGTCCAAACTGCTGCGATGCTAACCGCTGTGACTCTTACCATCCTAGCCATAGGGAATGCACAAGGCTCACACTGGACAGAAATACCTGATCTCGTAAAGTCCTCTGGCATGACGAAAATCTTTGTCTTTGATGATTGGAAAGCAGGCAACCACTTCGTGAAACATTTTTTAGCGGGCGTCTTTGTGTGCATCGCCATGACAGGGTTAGATCAAGATATGATGCAGAAAAATCTTGCTTGCAAAAATTTGCGAGATGCGAGATGGAACATGGGCAGCTTCGCAATTGTATTGTTCTTGGCGAACATCCTGTTTCTCTCACTGGGAGCTCTTTTGTACATTCATGCAAACTCAAATGGTATATCCATTCCTGAGCAAACTGACAAACTGTTTCCCATGCTTGCATTGGATGGAACGCTAGGTGGGGTTATGGGTGGGGTGTTTTTAGTTGGGCTACTAGCTTCAGCATTTAGCTCTGCTGATTCAGCTTTAACGGCCCTTACAACCTCGACATGTGTTGATCTTTTAGACACATCTAGCATGGATGAGAAGCGGGCTGAACGAACTCGGGCTCGCGTCCACATTACCCTAACCGGAGTTCTTTTCATTGCGATTATGCTCTTTAAATCGTTGAACGACAGCAGTGTTGTCGCTGCTCTATTCACAGCTGCAAACTATACATATGGTCCACTTCTAGGCTTATTCTTCTATGGACTTTTGTCGAAACGAATTCCTGCCGACAGACTTATCCCCTATGTAGCAATAAGTGCACCCATTCTATGTTACATCTTGGAGTACACTTTAAAGGCGAAATATGGGTTCAGTTTTGGGTTTGCACTCCTTCCAATAAATGGAGCAATTACAGCAGTGGGACTCGCCCTGCTTCCTAAGAAATAACTACCTTTGACACATGGAAAAACACACTTCGGATCTTCTCAATCGCCTTTCTGAATCTGCCACACTGGCGATGGCTCGTATGGCTCGTGAACTCAAAGCTTCCGGAGTTGATATTATATCCCTTTCTTTAGGAGAACCTGACTTTGACACGCCGAGTGTACTGAAACAATCCGGAATCGATTCGATCAATGCAAATGAAACCCACTACACACCGGTTCCAGGCACCCAACGTGTGCGTGAGGCTATTTCCAAAAAATTTCAACGAGACAATGGTTTGGCCTACAATGCAGACCAAATTGTCGTTAGCACCGGAGCCAAACAATCTCTCGCCAATGTGATTCTGAGCCTTGTAAATCCTGGAGATGAAGTGATCTTACCAGCTCCATTTTGGGTTAGCTATGTTGAGCTTGTAAAAGTCGCTGGTGGCATACCCGTTATTCTCCCAACGAGCATTCAGGAAGACTACAAGATTCATCCAGACGCGATAGAAGCTGCAATTACTGCAAAGACCCGCCTCATGATCTACAGCTCTCCTTGCAACCCTTCAGGCTCTGTTTACACACAAAAAGAAACTGCAGCAATTGCTGCAGTGCTTAGAAAGCACGACAACATGTATACGATTTCAGATGAAATCTACGAACTAATTAACTTTACTCCCAAGCACGCTAGTCTTGCTGCAGAGCCGGGAATGATGGAAAGAGTCATCACGGTAAATGGAGTCTCTAAAGGATTTGCCATGACTGGCTGGCGTTTGGGATACATTGGAGCACCGAAATGGATCGCTGACGCTTGTACAAAAATACAAGGACAATTCACCTCTGCACCTTGCAGCATTGCTCAAGCAGCAGCAGCAACAGCGGTGGAGTCTGATCCTTCAATTTCTCAATCTATGGTATCTGCCTTCCTAAGAAGACGCAATGCCATGCACGCAAGCCTATCAAAAGTTCCGGGAATCAATCTCAACCTGCCCATGGGCGCGTTTTACCTTTTTCCTGATGTAAGTGATCTTTTTGGAAAGAGCTTTAAAGGAAAACGTCTTGAAAACTCTGACGATGTTGCCATGTTTCTCATCGAAGAAGCTCACGTAGCTACCGTCAGTGGCGCAGCATTTGGAACGCCAGAATGCATACGCATCTCCTACGCAGCAGCAGATGAGGTGCTAGAAGAAGCGGTTCGAAGAATTCATGTTGCAATCGGTCAACTAGCATAACTGGACATCAGTTTTGGCCTAAGAATCCAATGACAAAAAAAGAAGCCATAAAGAACATCTCAAATCTCACCGCTTTGGTAGTTGGTGATGTGATGCTTGATTCCTACCTTTTTGGGACAGTAGAGCGGTTGTCACCTGAGGCTCCTGTTCCTGTGGTTTTGATGTCAGGACGTGACGAAAGACCTGGAGGCGCGGCCAACGTAGCAAGGAATGTACAAGCACTGGGGGCGAAAGTTCATCTGGCAACAGTCGTTGGAAATGACCCGGCTGGCAAAAGGTTAAAAGATATTTTCACTTCTCTGTCTCTGGGAGTTTCTGCCTGTATTTCTGAAGATAAACGGATTACGACTGTGAAAACACGAATTATTCGAGACCATGAACACATGCTTAGGGTAGACGAAGAGACTGACGAACCCATTTGCGATGAAACCGCTGACAGACTTCTGAAGGCTTGTCTTGCAATTTTCACCAACTTCAAAATTGATGTTGTGATATTCGAAGACTACGACAAAGGCGTATTAACCCCCGCCCTGATAGACGCCATCATTGCTGAGTCAAAAAGACGTGGCATACCCGTTACCGTAGATCCTAAATTAAAAGGATTCTTCAATTATTCATACGTAGATCTTTTTAAGCCCAACCTCAAAGAACTGAGAGAAGGTCTTCATCGTGACATTGATCTTCCTGAAGGACTTGCTGAGGCGCTGAATGAATTACACGAGAAAATCTCCCCCAAGATATCTCTAACAACGCTAGGTTCTGAAGGATTGTGGGTTCAATGCTTAGACAATAGAAACCGGGAAACTGCGGTTCAAACACACGTCATGTCAAGACCAAGCAGTGTTGTTGACGTAAGTGGAGCTGGTGACACCGTGATCGCGACTGCGTCTCTTATGCTCGCCTCAGGCGCTTCACCTTTGCAAATCGCAGAAGTTGCAAACCTTGCTGGAGGGTTGGTATGTGAACACAGCGGTGTTGTTCCTGTTGATTTAGAACAACTCATCGCTGAGGTATGACCTTGAATAAATTGCGTGAACAAGGCAACAGGTTCTTAGGAACATCGACATCAATGAAACTGCTGTATTTGAAGGTTATTCAATTATTTGTATCGTTGGTCGCACTTGCAACGCTCACAATTTACCATGGCTTCCCTCACTCGAGTCAGGGCGATTCAAACATGATGAATGTGATGGCCTTCAGTTTTGGGTTTTATGTAGTTCAATATCTCATTAAGTTGTCATGCAACATTCATCCTAAAAAGCATTTTAAAGCAACTTGGCTTGAAGCAATTGTAATTGTCACGATTGTCACCGAGGTATCAAGCACCATTTTAACAGGAGACCTTTTAATCACCAACCTGTTTGAAAAGTACTCAATTTCATCTGGCAAAGACTTGAGCATCATCATGGTTCATGGATATTTTTTCCTCTCAACACTGATTGCGTTGGTGCGGAAAGAAAGATGCGTTGCTCTCATTAAGAGACATCCCGCTGTTGTTTTTTCTTTAAGTTTTCTAGGACTTATCTTCACAGGAACACTCCTGCTAACGATGCCTGAAATGACTTCAAGTGGAAGCAGCATGGCTCTATTAGATGCATTCTTCACCTCAACTTCCGCCACATGCGTCACAGGGCTAATGGTTCAGGATACAATGAGTTTCTTTGCTTTTAAAGGACAAATGGTGATGCTCTTGCTCATCCAACTAGGAGGCCTAAATGCCATTGCCCTCGCTTTAGTCCTCGCAAGAGCAATGCGATCAGGCAATTCCGTTCAACAACAAAATATCACCGAAGATGCAACCAACCTCGATACATTTCAAGGTGGTCTAGCCACGCTTCGAAAAGTGGCCTTGTGGTGCTTCACTATCGAGGCTTTGGGCGCTCTGGCGCTGGGTGTTGTCTGGTCTTCTGCAATTCCCTTTTCTGGATTGGGTGATCGAATTTTCTTGTCAGTTTTTCACAGTGTGTCTGCTTTTAACAATTCTGGAATCACACTGTATACTGATGGTTTTGCGCACCCTTGGCTCGCGACAAATTGGCTTGTGCACTGGGTAATCTCGACACTTGTGTTTTTAGGGGCATTGGGAATGTTCGCGTTGTTTGACATGTTCGAGCCTGCTCGACTGCGCGACAGACTCAGGCACCCAAATAAAACAATCGGGTTCGCGACAAAAATAGCTTTGTATGTCTCAATGATCGTGGTTGTGTTCGGTGCTGTTTCGTTCGCGATTCTTGAAAGCAAAGGCGTGTTGTTTGGCATGTCCAACTTCGGAAAGTTAACAACATCAATCTTCCAAAGCGTTTCAAGAACCGCTGGATTCAACTCTATAGACACAAGCGCAATCAGCTTGCCCATGAGCCTCATATTCATAGCCTTGATGTTCGTAGGTTCTTCTAACTCATCAACTGGAGGCGGAATAAAAACATCTACGTTTGCTGTAATTGGCAGTGATGTTTGGCGCAAAATACGAAGATTCGACCATGCTCAACTTTTCAATCGAACAGTCAATGCCACGCTGCGGTCCAAATCCTATGGCGTTCTCATCTTTTTTCTCTTGGGAAACATTGTGTTTCTGATGATACTATCGATCACCGAATCCTCACTGCTTTCAGGAGAAAAATACAACATAATAGACCTCGCGTTCGAACAAGTCAGCGCCATGAGCAACTCCGGGTTAAGCTCAGGCTTGACGCCATTCCTTTCACCGGCAGGGAAAATGACCATAGCGACATCAATGTTTGTAGGAAGGATTGGGACACTAGCGGCGGCGTTTGTCATAGCAAGCAACATAACAGATACATACTTCAAAAACCCTGAAGACCACACAGTGGTTGGTTAATCAACAAGTCAGAAACACAATGGGAACAAAAGTCACACCATACACCTCAGAATCTGAGGAAACTAAAAAGAAACAAGTCGAACGCATGTTTGACAGCATTGCTCCTAAATACGATTTTCTCAACCACTTCTTCTCACTGGGGATTGACGTTCTGTGGCGTAAAAAATGCGTGCGAATCCTGAAGCGCGAAAAGCACAAGCCTGAAACCATTCTAGACATGGCAACAGGTACAGCTGATTTCGCCATTGAAGCCGTACGAATGGGTCTTACGTCTCAAATAACAGGGATGGACATCTCACAAGGCATGCTTGATGTTGGGGTCAAAAAAGCCGCCACAAAAAACTTCAGTGATCGGATTACTTTAATCCAAGGGGACTCTGAAAACCTGCCATTTCAAGACGAATCATTCGAGGCATATACCGTGGCTTTCGGGGTGCGTAACTTTGAAAATTTAGACCGAGGTCTTTCTGAAATGTACAGAGTCTTAACACCCGGTTCACTTACAGTTATACTTGAGTTTAGTAAACCTAAAACGTTTCCTATCAAACAGTTATTTGGATTTTATTTTAGATATATTATGCCTTCATTGGGGAAACTCGTCTCAAAAGATCCCGCCGCATATACCTACCTTCCAGAAAGCGTGATGGCATTTCCTGAAGGCCAAGAGTTCCTAGACCGTTTGAAGAAAATCGGATTCATCGACCTGCGCGCCATCCCACTTACAGGAGGAATAGCAAGCATATACCTTGGCAGAAAACCAGGCGAAAAGCAATGATCATACGTATCTCACCGAGCACACTTTCAGGTGAAGTAACAGCTCCACCCTCTAAAAGCTTGAGCGCACGATTTATTGCCGCTGCCCTTTTGGCCGAATCCCCAACAATGCTTCACGGATTAAGCGATTGTGACGACACGACTGCCGCTTTAAGCATTGCTGCCGAACTTGGAGCCGAAATCGAACTGGGGAGTGACTCCATTCTTATCACCCCATGCCCTTCCAGCATTCCTAGGCCACGAAGTGAAAAACTAAACGCTTGTGAATCTGGACTTGCAGCCCGTCTATTCGCTCCAATAGCAGCGCTTTCACTCGAGACTTTAACCATGACTGGTGAAGGATCTTTAATGAAACGCCCCTTCGAAATGGTTTCAAGCGGCCTGGCTTCTTTGGGCGTAAAAACGACAGGCGGCAAGACTTTACCTCTGACATTGGAAGGACCCTTGGTGGGTGGCGAAATCGAAATTGACGGCAGCATTAGCTCACAATTCCTCACAGGTCTATTGCTAGCGCTGCCTTATGCTGAGAAGGATTCAAAGGTGGTGGTAAAAAACTTAACATCCCGTCCTTACATCGACATGACGCTTGAGGTGATGCAGGCATTTGACTTGGATTACGTGCATGAAAAACACGAGACACAAGACACATTTTTTATTCCCGCAGGCCAAACGGCACGATCACTTCCTCTGTCAACTGACGGAGATTGGAGCGCCGCAGCAACCCTTTTGGTTCTTGGAGGCCTTTGTGGCCAACCTGAGCTTGAAATCAAAGGCCTGCGCGGCACATACACTCAGGCGGACTCTGGAATTAAGGGAGCGATGCTCTTTGCAGGCTACCACATACTCGGAACAGATGAAGGACTAAGCTTAAAGAAAAAAAGACCTCGTGCAATGAAACTTGACTTATCCAATTCACCTGACCTCTTCCCTGTTCTTTGTGCTCTTGCTGCCTTTAGCAACAAACCATCTCATTTTAGCGGCGCCAACAGATTGGGGGCTAAAGAATCCGACAGAGCTTCAGTCCTGATTTCTGAATTTGCAAAAGCTGGGGTTACAATTGAAAGAGATGGAGACTCTTTAATTGTTCACCCGTGTAAGAAAACAACAGCTTGCCTCATGAATCCACATGGCGACCACCGCATTGCAATGGCAGCTGCTATCATAGGCTGCGCTGGCAATGCTGATATCGAAATATTAGACGCTGAATGCGTCGCAAAAAGCTACCCCATGTTTTTTGATGACCTTGCAAATATCGGAGGCTGCATCAGCGAAGTTCAACAAACCAAATACAAGTAAATACTTGAAAGCTTAGCGCAACTTTCGTGCGCCTCTTTTCAAAACCAATGTCGCAGCAACAGCAGTAAGAGCTGGTCCAAAAATCGGAGCAAGCGTAAAGTTAACGATGGGAATAGCCATCAAAACAGCAAAAACACTACCTAACCCCACAGCAAGACTGCGAAGTTTAAAAGCTTTACAAATAGATTCAACAGCGCCGGCACCTTCCCTTTCCCAAACGTAATCCATAGAAGCTGCTCCATAAAAAAAAGCTCCCAGAATAAAAGCGAGGAGCAACTCCAGAGGAGCAATGAAAGGAAGTAGAACAGGAAACATCACACCAGC
>MDTF01001694.1_pt1 | contig 18377 bp, 16 predicted proteins | sample 811191 | NCBI WGS metagenome assembly MDTF01 (sample SAMN05326649, study PRJNA326480) | marine metagenome | isolation source: seawater | place: Southern Ocean | collected 2011 | reverse complement strand
TACCTTCTTCAGATGCTTTCTTAACAATCCAGTCAGCACTGTGTCCTACTTTTTTCAACCAATCTTGGAAGTATTTACCTTTTGGATAACAGTTTAAAACATATGTAATCGATGGGTAAAACTCACCATTACGTCTGTAATACCTTGAATCAGGTAAAGTAATTTGTTTGTGATCATCTGAGATCTCTAGAATTCTGTTGTAAGATTTCTTTATCATATAGATAGTTTTTGTTCCATTAAATTATAATAGGTTAAAGGAACGGTTTGTTGAATCAATTTTGTGAAATTTTCGAAACCCATTTCACTCGGATCCTTATCTTGTAAGTCTACAAGATAGACTTCTTTACCTTCTGCCATTAATTTTTCACAGAAGTTTAAAGCTTGTTTAATTGCATCCCTATCTAATGCAATATAAATTTTATTTACTACAGATGTAACTATTTTTTTCATTAGGTTACTCTGAATATTCTTTCCTAATAGTGGAATTGCATTTCTTTTTATGGCCATAGCATCAAATAATCCTTCACATAATATAATTGGTAGATTCCAATTAATAAAATGTTCATTAGGTATGATGTCTCTTGACGCTTGTGGGTTTCTATATTTTACAAATGCTTCTTTTTCAAAACTACGAGCAGTAAAATAATTTAATCTACCATCTGCATCATAAGTTGGTATTATTATCATATTGTTATATAACCCACCCTCACAATAGCCAATATTATATTTATTAATGTCCGTAATATTAACGCCTCGCTTTTTTAAATATGCAGCAGCGTGGCGTTTAATTATACTATTGTTATTTGACTGGTCTAAACGTGTATACTCCGCAGGTAATTTTAATATACTAACTGATTTTTCAGTAGAAACATAATTAACATCTTTAACATAAGTTTTAGCTTCTGTAATTTTATCTTGTGATGCTCCTGCTTTCCTTAATAATTGTAATATTGATTTACCTTTTTTATTACATACCCAACAATGCCAGGGATTATTACCCTCTTTATTTTCAGTAAAATTTACTTCAAGTTTAGGTTTATGGTGATTACAGTGAGGGCAAGTGTAAGCAACATTGCCTCGAGCAGTTTGCTTACCTGTACCTAATACGGAATTTACTAATGTAACTAATAACTGGTTAACCATAATGTATAATATACGCTAGTGTTTTATGATTTCCAAAGGATCCTCATATTCGATATCTTCTAAGTCTTTAGTAAAAAACTTACCTAAAATATTGTCATTAAAAAATTCACTTGGTTTTTCTAAAACTTGATATAACATTTGATATTTTAATTCAAAATATGTAAGTTGTTTTTTTGTTCTTACACATTTTAAAATTGTTCTTTCGAATTCATCTTTTTTACCTTCTACTAACAATTTTTTAATATCTTTTTGGGAACCATAATAGTTTTTCCAATCTGATTCTTTAACTGATAATTTATATGAAGGTTTTCTTCCAACTACTGCTCCTAGAGCTGCAATTTCTTTTTTACCAAGTTTAACTTTTTTAGTAAATTGTAAAATCTTTTTTCCGATATATGATTTTCCAGTAGGGATGTGTCTATTAATATATACAAATCCGTATGTATTATCTGGAAATTGGGTAATATCATCTATTTCATTATTCTTGTATATCCAACTCATAATATTTTATTTTTTTAACATATAATCAGAAGCAAATAGTACTCGTTTATTATCATCAATAATACAATTATCAACTAAACTAGGATTTACCCACCAGTCTTCATAAGGGCTATCTTTATCTGGAGATATGTTACCTGCTACTAGTATATAACCTGCGTCTTTTAATAATTTTCTTGATTTATCTCTATAACTTTTAGTATCATCACAATAGTAGTCATGCTCATATGTAATAACGCCAAATTCTAATGTATTAAACGGTATATTTTGTAATACTTTATAGGTATTATGTGCTGGGTCGACATCTAATTGTAAATAATCTATATAACGGGATTTAATATGAGTATCACATATGTCAACATAATCAGCTGTTGTAGCATCTTGATTAATACATAAATCATTTGACCTTTCATTTTTCCATTTATCTAAAAATGGCTTATGTATATCTAATGAAACCCCCTTATAACCCCATTGTTTTAATAGTGCTGTATTATTACCATAGTAAGGACGTCCTGCTCCTATTTCTAAATAAGTACCATTTTTCTTACCATTTAAAGCAGTTAGTACAAATAAATCTTGATAACATTGAGAATAATTACTTGTAACATTTACTGCTCCCTTAAATTTTTTATTTAACGTTTTATATTCTGATTTTACGTAAGGTAATAAATCATGATATGTAACAATTTCTGGTTTTTTTTCTATTAAATCAAAGTTTATACAATTGTTAATTACTATTTCTCTATGGTGTTCGTCTACATGAGGGTTTTCTTTTAATTCTAACCATAATTTTTCAGACAAACTTCTTTGACCTGTGTACCAACAAACAAATGCTTTTTGGAATATTAATTCCCAATCGCCTAAATAGCCTACATCATATTTTAGGGGTTTTTGATTAAGATACTGTAATCCTAAATCTGCATATAAATTTGATGTTTTCCATTCTTCTTTATGACTATACCATTTACTTAAAAATAAATAAGCTTCAGGTCGAGTTGGTAAATATGAAATTGCCATTTCTAATTGACCTTTTTCATAGTTTTTTCTACGAGTTGTTTTATTTAACTGTAACCATGTTTTTAAAATACCATTATAAGCTAACTCAGGATCACTATCATGTGTTAGTTCTGATGCTCTTAAAAAGTAAGATAATGCAGCCGCCCCTTGACCTATATCCTCATAATTTTGCCCTAATTCAGCATTAATGTAAGGATTGGTTGGGTCCTGTAAGTATTTATGTAAATTTTCTTTTAATTCTTTCATTATAGTCCGTTATTAATCCAACTTTTTCTGTTTTCCCAATCTAAATTATCTAACAACTTAGTTGGCATCTTTAAAGCATATGCTGCGTTATCTTGATAACCGTATGTTATTATAAAATTGTCATCTTTTAAAGCTAAACCACAAGCAAATTCAATCTTGGCAGCCATAAACTTAAAGGGTTTTGATACTGCTTCTAAATTCCAATTTTTATCCCATATTACAAACCTATGATAATACTGAGCATCTTTATGATATCCTGGGTTATGGTAGAAATCTACTTCATGTGTTACACATATTCGGCTTCCATTTTTCCAAGGTATTACTTGTGACCCTCCTCTTAATTCCCAAGGGATTTCTAAATTATAATGTTTTTCCAGTACATTTTTACAGGTACCAGTTTTAGGATCAACTTTAGCTATTTGTAAAGGATTACACCATCTTACATAGTGAAATGGCATGTCTAAAATAGGCATCCAATTTTTTTCTAAATAAGTATGTGGGGTTACTTCAATCCTATCTCTTGTTCTCTCAACACATTTATCTTCAGTCCAATCTATTTCACATAGTTCCATTCTACCTTCCCCATCAGGTTTAGTATCTCTTCTTACACCTGAAACGTATAATTGACTATCCCATCTAAATACTCTAACATCTTCTAAACCTATAAATGTCCATACGGGTTTAACATCATGTTTAGATGTATCTATTTTAATGTGTGTTTCTACTTCTAAAGTGTCTGGGTTTAATTTACATAAATAATTACCAGTTCTTAATACAATATCATCTTCAGGATTTAAATATGCTAAACATCCCCAAACTGAATAGAAGTTTTGATCAAATTCACTATGATATAATGAATAGTGTACGTGTCTTATATTTGTAATAATGTCATCATTATCATCTATAAAAACAGATACATTACACAAACCTGTACCATCTGTTAATTCTCCGGGTATGATTAAGGGTGAAATTGTTCCACCATTATCTACAACTAACTTTGCTAAATTATCTATCATATATTATTTATAATGTCCTCCACCTAACCATAATACGAAAGATTTTCTGGTTCCCCTAGTAACGGGTGTGACTCTATGCATCATATAAGAAGGGAATAAAAATACACAACCGGCATTCTTTTCAGCTTTTAGAAAAGGACCATCCATACTTCCACCTCTAAATAATTCTAAATCACCACCTTCATATTCATCTGGCTCTGATAATTGTACAGTTATAGATACTTTTCTTTTAGATAATATACCTGGTCCTATATCAGCATGCCAATCATAATGACCCGCAGGTGCTTTATATTCAGTATATTGAATCATTTCTGGTACTTGGTGTAAATCAAATTTCCAAAGAGAATTATTAGCTTCAGTTGCCATATTTGCTAATTTTTCATATAACCAAAACCAATCTTCGTTTTGAGGGATCCATTTAATGTTAGAATCTCTAACTTCTACTTCTCCCCCAACTGTTTTAGCTATATTCCAAGGTAATTTTTTAATGTTTTTTGATATTTTAGTTAGCTCACTTTTATCAAATCCATTTTGGTAAAAATAGAAATTTTGTGAGTCAGTTTCTTCTTGTTCAAAGGTGTAATTTATATTCATTTTGTTATTTGTTTAATTGTTTAATATTAAATATATTAGCAGTACTTCTATATGGAAGGTTTTGTAGTGGTTCTACTAAATTATAGCCACTATAGCAATGCATTTTAGTCCCAAATTCAAACGGGGTTGATTTGATATTATTATGGATTGTATAACCTAACATTTCGGGTTTTGTTGTTACCCAACATACTGTAGAAGGTAGATCTAAAGCAGCAGCCATATGTTGTGAAAAACTATCTATTAATATTCTCTTATCGGATTGTTGTAATAAGGAAATTATTCCTCTTATATTAAATTCTGCTGGTTTAGCACCTTCATATATTAAGGGTTGGGATGGATGTTTAATATAATATATATCATATTCATCCTTGTATTTTTCAATTATTTGATTTGTAAGATTTATAGGTAAATCTCTTGACCAATTATAATTTAAAGGTTTAGTATAATGACTAATTAATTGATTTTCTCCATCTTTTAATATAGCTCCACCTTGAGGGTGAATTACTAGTATAGGTTTTTTGTTATTTAATTTTAATGGGCTTAATTTTTCTTCTTCACTAAGATATAATTTAGGTTTTTCCCCATTATATTCTAAACCATACATTTTAGCCCAAACTTCATAAATATTACCTTTGTTACTTATATAGTTAGGTTCATCATATACCTCTTTTATTAATACTAAACAATTATATAGTTGATGGTGTACATATGTATCTAAAATAAAATCTCTTTTATCAAACCCTACTACTATATCAGCATGTGGGTTTTTAAAAAATATTGCTTCTGAATCCGATATTACTATTATCTTGTCCTTGCTATATTTTTTTCTTAGTAATTCAAGTATTACAGTTGCAATGATATTTTTACCAATTCCACCCTTAATTTCAAAAATTATATTCATACTTGTATATTAAAATTAATTACTGCTCTATGTTCTTTACCATAAAATGGTTCTACTGAGTGTACAATGTCATGTGGCCAAATTAATAGCATTCCTGCTTTTGGCCTAATAAAATGTTTTTCTCCTCTAACATGAAAAGCAAATACACCACTATATGGGTGGTCTTTAATAGGATCACCATCACTTAAATAATATCCACCTGAATACATATTAGGTCTTTCTTCACTAAATTGCCATCTATTATGGTTATGAGCATTATGTCCTCTACCTTCTGTTGGGTTATAATATTGTAACCAACTTTCAGTTATTATTGGTTCTTTTGTTGTAGCTATTAATTCTTTAAAACCATTTTTAATTCTTCTATTAATAACATCTACATCTGGATTTTCTGCTTCTAAAAAATCATTAGGACTAACATAAAATCTACTCCCAATAGGTTGTAATTCGTGTTTTTCTACCCATTCATCTTGTCTATCATAATTTATTTCATAATTAGATTGTCTTTCATTATCGTATTGTCCTGGTAATTCTTGACCCATTCTTCTTTGCTCAGCATCTAATATACTTAAACCAAAATTATAAGCTCTATTAGTTATAATATCGTTTTCATATACCCTTTTATAAACTGGTATAGGAGCTAAATTAAATATATTTTCCTCTTTAGTCGGATGAAATATCATAGTTTTCTACTGTTGTAATATCAGAGTCGTTACCTGGTCTATGTTCAAAATACGAATCTTTTAGCTGGTCTCCACGGAAATCTTTAGATTTTCTTAAATCCCAAAAAGCCCAATCTAAACCTCTTCTTAATTTAGAAACATTTTCTACATAATCAACCATTTTTTTAGCACCTTCGGGCCATACCATATAAGCTGCTATGCTAGGTTCATTTTGAATAAACCAAAAAGCATCTAAATCATTAACTGATGATAATGTTTCGAAATAATTTTCAGGGGCTGTTTCATCTTTATTTAAAAATACATCATCTTCAAATATAATAAAAGGTAAATCTTGTTTTGAACACTCGTTTAATAAATTTAAGTGCATATAATTTGCACAAACTAAAGAGGGAATATGTACCCCCCATTTTTCATAATCATTACCTTTAATAAATTCTTTATCAAATTTAGTTAATTTATATTCCTTACCATCTATAGCATCTACAAATTCAAAAGGAACGTGTTGAAGCATATGTGACATTTTTTTACGTCTATCCTGGCGTTTTTTTAGTGATATTACTTTTACTTTATATGTGCTCATAATATATTTTCATTTTTAATTTGTTATTTATATAATTATTAAATTTTGATTGGATTAAACCAACTTTTGTTTCTGTATCTAATATGCTATTTGATACCCCAAATAGACAAGTAGGATGATGTTTTTCAATGTATTCATCTAAACTACAATCAGCATAAACCAACATAGCATGTTCTTCAACGCACCCTTCCATTTTATCTCTTATAGCTATATCTATTAATTTTTTACCTAAAGTTATATCATTACTATACACAAAACTAAAATTAGGACTTATTAAACCTTCTTCCCATTTCCAATTCCACTTTAAAAATCCTTTAGTAATAATTCTTAAATGGTTCTCTATTTTATCTGATATTGAATCATTTAATGTTGGGTGATTTTTAGGCATTGCTTCATATAAAGCATTATAACAATCTTCATGTTGAGCATATAGTGGTACTTGTACTGGTTTTTTGCGCAATTCATGTAAAAAATTATTATCTAAAGGTTTTAAAATATGACAATCCCAATCTAACATTATTACCTCACCAAATTCTTTTAGAGCTAAATCTAAAGCTATTAATTTTCTTTCATATATTAATTCTAATACATCATATGCAAAGGGTGATGTTTCTTCTTCTACATATCTAGTTTCAAAGCCACGTTTTTTTAACATAGCTTCATTTTCTTTACCCCAAACATACACAACTTCATTGGAGTGTAGGGGCATAGGTGGTATTTCTTTATAGGTATGATCACGAAAACCCCATAAAGATCTGATTATATGTATATTAGACGTGCTCAAAATATTCTGTTATGTTAATTTTAGTATCTAACCATTTAGTAAATTTTCTTGATATATCATGTAATCTATTATCAAATATTAACATTTGATCACTTCTACCTTTAAGTACTCTAGGAACATATTTTTCTATGAATTCTTCTAAACTACAGTCTGCATACAATAAAGTAGCAAATTCATCTACTACGGTTTCTAAATCATTATCAATAACTAATTTTAATAAATCAGCTCCAAACATAGTATCCCTACAATATACAAATCCAAAATTAGGTGCTACTATACCTTCTTCCCATTTCCATCCATATTTATGAAATCCTTCTTCCATAGTTTTCATTTCATTAATAAATGATTTTGAAGGGGGTATTGCTTGTATTTCTATAATAGCTTGAGCTGTGTCGTTATGTTGAATGTATAATGGTATTTGTATTGGTTTTTCTTTTAATGAATCATAAAAATCCTTATCAAGGGGTTTTAATATATAACAATCCCAATCTAATAATATTACTTCACCATATTCTTTTAGAGCTAAATCTAATGCTTGGAGTTTTTTACCAAAATTATTTAAATTCGGACCTTCAAATATATCATTTTTAACTAGGTGAGTTTTATAGCCTAAGTTTTGTGAAAACCAAAATGATTCATAATCAAAAGCATAAACTACTTCTTGATCTGGATATAATGGTATTCTAGGAACTTCGTTGTTAACTCCCTCCCCCCATAATACTCTAATTATTTTTATCATGTGCTTCCCAATATTTTCTCCACCTTACATCATTTGAAACAATGTCAGGTCTTTGAAATTCATTAACTATCTCATTAAACCACTCTTGAGTATTTAAATTTTCAGTATTAATTTTATCTAACCAAACATGAAAAAAATCTACTTCTTTTTCGGGTGCTGGTTTTTCCGGTGTATACCATTTTTCAGCTTTACCTTTATACCGTTTATTGCCTGATGTAGTATTATGGTGAGCTAACGCTATTTGATTGGTTAAAGCGTTGGTATTATAGTCATTTTCCCTAATAATATGACCTAAAATGCCTTGATCTGTTAATAGCCAAAACCATTCGGGTACTGTTTCTCCATTAGTATTAACTAATTTTTTATGCCATTCATGATATTTTTTTAGTAAATCCATATTGTTAAAACATAAAAATGAAGTATTAGGTGACCAATCATCTACATTATAGTTTTCAATCCAGGGTACGTGTGTTATTTCTTTTTCAAATTTTTCTCTGTCAAAATAATAATAACCTCTACCTATTTCCCAATGAGCTATAGTTAAATCACCTGTGCGAGTCCATTCAGGTAATTTTTCTTTTACAATCATATCATTGTCCATAAAAACAAAAGGTTCTGTTTGGTGTGCTAAACATTTTATTTTACCACTTGTCCAAAAATAAGCAGGATCAACTTTTGATTTTGAATATTTATTTAAAAACTCAATGTCTACTTCGTCATATAAATCTAATAAATTAAATCTATGATAAAATGAAGCCCCAATAGAATCAGTATACAATTTGATAGGACCATTATATTTTTTCCAATATAATATAGATAATATAGTATATAAAATTTGATGGTCTGGGAGATTATATGTGTCAGACTCAATACCTTTTATAGATTCAAAACCATGACCCCTTAATCTATGTTTTTCAAAATAAGGTTTAGTCCAATTAACGTGTATAGCTTTCATTTAGTCTTTTTGATTAAAAATCCAATCCTGATATATATCCCATTTGTCTTTTTGTGTAGAATTTATACATCGAAATAAATACATCATTTCGGTATGGTCTATTGACATTTTTTCTACACCATAATGCTTGTAATATAATGAGGTTTCTTGGAGATTCCAAATTCCTTTATTATCAATTTGTTGAGTCATTTCAACATCTTTACAATTAAATACGTTTTTAGATAATGGTTTATGGGGGATATTTTCCTTATGTAGCATTTGTTTTAACATTAACTGTTCTGATAGTATCATATAGTTAGTATTTTTAACTCCCATTGCTGTGAATTCCTTATGGTTTTTAAGTGTTTGTTTACCATATTTTCTAGCAAATTTGGGATTAGGTAAATAAAATAAAGAAACATTTGCTGCTTTATTAACTAGTCTATCAATAGGTTTTGATAATTTTTTAGAGTACTTTGTGTTTTTATCAGGATAGTAATTTTCTGCTAGTTCATTATATGTGTATAATACATTATCCTTTAAATGTTCATCTATATTTTTAAATATTAAAAAATCATGATCAACAATTAATATTGGTTTTTTTGTTTTACTAATTATTTTTGTTTTACTACTAGACCAAAATACTTCTCTATCAATTTTATCACTATAACTAAGTGGCCTTACTTCATCAAATAGATCAAGTAAGGGTGTTTCTTTATAAAAATTGCTAGTAAGATCATCAGCATATAATACTGTTTTATGGTCAGGGTGGTACCTTTTCCATAAACAAACTGACGCTGCTAATAGTAGTGTAAACTGTTTTGTGTAAAAATCTTCAGAACGTTTAACGTTTTCAATTACCCATAATACTTCCATAAACCTTTTTAAATATAACATCAATTTTAGAATAATCTACCATTAAATATCCATCCGGATGTTGAATGGATGCTTGAGGTACTTCTTGTGCTATAACACCTTCAAATACTCCTTTACCATCTCTTTCTTGGTTTTTATAAGTCCAAGTATAAATGTTTATTCCACTTGGTGATTTACCAACTAATCTAATATTTTCTTTTAATTTTCTATCTGATGGTTTACCTGCTACAGCAAACTGAGCAACAAGATTTTTAATATAAGCAAAGTTTTTACCACCATAACTACTGTTAAAAAACCAACTTACTGTTTGGGTACTGGTTAGTATGGTACCAGAAGAACTTTCTAACCTCCAAAACCCAAAACCATAACCATAAGCTGGAATGCCTGTAGTTGTAATGTAGTTCTGATTATTACTCATAGATTGGTTTTTATATGCACTTGCTAATGTATTACTTAAACTTGCTGCTCCTCCAAAAGGAGAACCAAATCCTGCTACGTTAGCAGCACCACCACCATTAATAACAACTACATTACATGAAAATTGTCTATCTTTATATCTCCAACCATCTGTTATGTTTATATTATTATTACCACTTTGACTCGTATTTAGTTTGGGGTCTACACCTGTCTGCATAGCACTAAAAAGGCTATAATTACCTGGTAGTCCCCAACCAGAACATATCCCCCACATACCATTATAATAACCACAAGCTGTTGTTGGGTTTTGACTAGTTCCAGTTGTTCCCGTTAATTGTAAAAATCCTGTGACGCTTCCGTAATACATTAAATAAGATCGTTTACATTACTAGCTCCAAATAATGACTTATAGTGGTTTTTTGCTACCTTATAAGCATATTGGAACATACTGCCAGTAATTATGTTAATATTTATTTTTGCTTTTGTTACCATTTCACTTCCCGTAGTAATGGTTTCTATAGATTCTGTCCTATATGCCGATACTTCATCTCCATCATCATTAAAATCTACATACTCAACTACTTGATCTGCGAATGAAGATGAATATGTTGTTTGTTCTACTTGTACACTTTCAGTAAGTGGGAATTCTAGTGCGTAAGCATAATTATATGACTCTCCATTATATGTAAATTGATTTATTAACATACCCGAAGCATCTAAGCCAACATAGTCTTCTTTATATATTGGCATACCTGATGATGATTCTTTACTTATATAGTGAGTAGAGTTAACTACTAAATCACCTGTAGTTTTATGTAAAGTATAATTTTCAATTCTTACATAAAAACTATCTACTTGTCTGTTTAGATTTCCATTTTCGGTTATTGAACCTGTAACTATAAATCCCATTATTTTTTATTTAAATTATCTACTTTATTATTTAATTCTTTAATTGCTTCAATTAATATTGCTACTAATTTTTCATATTGAACCGTAATATAATCTTCACCTGTTACACTAGCTCCTTCATCTCCATCTACATCGAAAGGTGCTTGTCTAATTATTTCAGGGAAATGTTTTTTAACTTGTTGTGCTATTACCCCAATTTGTCGATCTTTTTGATCATATCCAAATGATTCTGCTAATTCATTAGCTGTATAATAGATACCATCTAGTTCCATTATCTTATCTAGAGCGTTTTCTATTTTACCTTCAATGTCTTTTAATCTTTCATCTGAGTAATATGCGACTACATCCCCTGTTGATCTTACTGTACCAAACTGAACTGTTGAGTTAGTATTAACAAATTGGTTCATTGCCGTAGCATAGGTATTTGATGTACCTGATGGTCCTGTTGGTCCTGTTGGTCCTGTTCCACCAGTTGGTCCTGTTCCACCAGTTCCACCTGTTGGTCCTGTTGGTCCTGCTCCACCTGTTGGTCCTGTAGGTCCTGTTGGACCTCCTCCTCCAGTACTACCAATTGCTCCTTGTGATCCGGTTCCACCAGTTCCACCTGTTCCACCAGTTGCACCTTGTGGACCTGTTCCACCTGTTCCACCTGTTCCACCAGTTGCTCCTTGAGATCCTGTTGGTCCTGTTCCACCTGTTCCACCTGTTCCACCAGTTGCACCTTGTGATCCAGTTGGTCCTGTTCCTCCAGTTCCACCATCTGTACCTTGTGAACCTGTTGGTCCTGTTCCTCCAGTTCCACCTGTTGCACCTTGTGGTCCTGTTCCTCCAGTTCCACCATCTGTACCTTGTGAACCAGTTGGTCCTGTTCCTCCAGATCCACCAGTTGCACCTTGTGAACCTGTTCCACCTGTTCCACCAGTTGCTCCTTGAGGTCCTGTTGAACCTGTTCCACCGGTTCCACCAGTTGCACCTTGTGATCCAGTTGGTCCTGTTGGTCCTGTTGGTCCTGTTGAACCTGTTCCACCTGTTGTACCTACTGTACCTTGAGAACCTGTTGGTCCTGTTGGTCCTGTTGGTCCTGCTCCGCCTGTTCCACCTGTTGCACCTTGTGAACCTGTTGAACCTGTTCCTCCAGTTGTACCTACTGTACCTTGTGAACCAGTTGGTCCTGTTCCTCCAGTTGGTCCTGTTGGTCCTGTTCCACCTGTTCCTCCAGTTGGTCCTGTTGGACCAGTAGTACCTGTTGTACCTTGGGGTCCTGTTGAACCTGTTCCTCCAGTTGGTCCTGTTGGACCTGTTCCACCAGTATTACCTGTTGTACCTTGAATACCCTGTCCACCTGTTCCTCCAGTTGGTCCTGTTGGTCCTGTTCCACCAGTGTTACCTGTTGTACCTGTTGTACCTTGTGAACCAGTTGGTCCTGTTCCTCCAGTTGGTCCTGTTCCACCAGTGTTACCTGTTGTACCAATAGCACCTTGAGATCCATTTACACCATTATTTCCTTGTAGACCTTTTTGTCCTTTTACTCCTTGTCCTCCAGTTGGTCCTGTTCCACCTGTATTTCCTGTATTTCCTTTAGCACCTGTTGGTCCAGTGTTACCTGTTGTACCAATAGCACCTTGAGATCCAGTTACTCCTATTTCACCTTTTTGTCCTTTTACTCCTTGTCCTCCAGTTGGTCCTGTAGGTCCTGTTGGTCCTGTTGGTCCATTATTACCTTGTTGACCTTTTGCTCCTGTATCTCCTTTATCACCTGTTGATACAAATGACATTAATATATCTTCGTTATTTGTAAATGGTGCTACTGCTGATCCTGCTTCATTAGTTATATTTAATATCCACCATCCTCCTTGATCTGTAAGATCAGAAATTGCAAATGTTAAGAATTGAGAAGCATCTGTTCTATTTGTTATTCTAACGTGACCTTTTACTGCTGAAGTAACACTATCAATTGTATTAAGTGTTTGGTCAATATTATTACCATCATCATCAGTTTCGTCTATATACATTAATGTAGCAGAAGCCTGAGAAGTATTATTTAATTTTGCTCTACCTGTTCCTGGATCTGAAGCTCCTGTTGCACTACTAAATGTGTAATCGAATGAGTTACCACCGAAGTTACCCTCTGTACCCTGAGTACCTGTTGTACCTTGTGAACCAGTTGATCCAGTGTTACCATTTTGTCCTTTTTGTCCTGTTGTACCTTGTGCTCCTATTTCACCTTTTGCTCCTTTTGCTCCTGTTGTACCAGTTGCTCCTTGAGGTCCTGTTGATCCAGTATTACCTGTTGTACCCTGTGAACCAGTTGGTCCTGTAGGTCCTGTTGCTCCAGTGTTACCTGTAACACCAACTTCACCTTTTTGTCCTTGTGGTCCTGTTGAACCAATAGTACCTTGTGAACCTGTTGGTCCTGTAGGTCCTGTTGGTCCAGTGTTACCTGTAACCCCTAATTGTCCTTTTTGTCCTTTTATTCCAGTTGTACCTTGTGTACCAGTTGTACCTTGAGCACCTGGACTACCAGTTGTACCTGTAGTACCTTGTGTACCAGTTGGTCCTGTTGAACCTGTATTTCCTATAGTTCCTTGTGAACCAGTTGGTCCAGTAGTACCTGTTGCACCCTGTGACCCTGTAGTACCGGTATTACCATTTTGTCCTTTTTGTCCTGTTGTACCTTGTGAACCAGTTGATCCTGTGTTACCAGCAATACCTTGAGAACCTGTTGGTCCTGTATCTCCAGTAGTACCTATTGTACCTTGAGTACCTGTTGGTCCTGTAGGTCCTGTAGGTCCTGTTGAACCAGTAGTACCTATTGTACCTTGAGACCCAGTAGGTCCGGTATCTCCAGTAGTACCTATAGTTCCTTGTGAACCAGTTGGTCCTGTTGGACCAGTTGGTCCTGTTAAACCTGTAGTACCTGTTGCACCTTGAGATCCAGTTACTCCTATTCCACCTTTAGCACCTATTGTACCTTGTGAACCAGTTGGACCAGTTGGTCCTGTATTACCTATTGTACCTTGAGCTCCAGTAGGTCCTGTATTACCAGTAGTACCTATGGTTCCTTGTGAACCTGTTGTTCCTATTGTACCCTGTGTACCTGTTGTACCTATTGTACCTTGTGTACCTACTTCTCCTTTAGCACCTTTAACACCAATTTCACCTTGGATACCTCTTTGTCCTTTTTCACCTATTTCACCTTTTGCTCCTGTTACACCTTGTGAACCAGTTGGTCCTGTTGGACCAGTATCACCTTTTGTACCAATTGTACCTTGAGGTCCTGTTGCACCTTGAGGTCCTGTTGCACCTGTACCACCTTGAGCACCTGTATTACCAGTTAAACCTTGAGTACCTGTTGGTCCTGTAGGTCCTGTTGGTCCTGTATTTCCTGTTATACCTGTTGGTCCTGTTAAACCTTGTATACCAGTTGGTCCTGTATTACCTACTGTACCTTGTGGTCCATTTGGTCCTACAATTCCATTTGGTCCTGTTGTACCTTGTGGTCCATTTGGTCCTGTTACACCTTGTGTACCTGTAGTACCTTGAAGTGATAAATTTGTTCTATATTTTATATTACCAGTTGTATCTGAAACTAATACTCTTGTTTCTGAAGCTCCTACTGCTAAACCATTTAAAAGTACATTACTACCCGTAAATGAAGTTGATACTATCATTTTACTAGCAGTTATAGTGGAACTTGCACCACCTGCTGTTATATTACCAATTACCGTAAGTCCTCCTGCTGGGAACCACGTTAATTTATCTTGGTTGTCTTTGTATATTTGATCGTAATTATCCCCTGAAGATGTATCATAAAAAGCAATTGAATATGCTTTGTTGGGAACTGAACCAGAACCTGTAGGAGGGATAAAATAATTCCCTGCTTTTAATTTGTTTAAATCTGCATCACTACCGGATACAATTACTTTTTTCCAATTTGGCATGTCAATATCTTTAATTATGGTTGGTTACTCAATGAGCCCACTTCCGTTATGGCCTATAATATAGTCATACATATGAACAATATACGAAAAAATTAAAGAAAAAACAAATGATTTTAAATAATTATAAATATTTAGACGCAAGCACACTCGGCTTCAAGTTTAGGTATTAAAGCAAACAAATGTAAAAAGTGATTTAATTCACCACCACCAGATAACTGATCCACACAATACATTTGATTGTTGATGGAATTGAAACCAAAACCACTTTGTCCATCTCTATACCATTGTATTGGTTTAGACCAAAATCTACCTAATAATTGATTTGATTGACAATTAGGTTGAGTGTATCCTGGTATTCTAGTACCTGGGTTTGCTCTACCTATATATTCTATCCCTTGGGTATTATTATCAATAATGGGTACCCAAGATGTTGTTGTATTATTATTACCTAAATCATATTGAATTAGTACCATTTTATCATTTGCCCAACTAACACCACCATCATCTCTAAACATAAATGTATCACATAGTTGTGTATAATCACCAGAGGTTGTTGTTGCTGCTGTTAAAGCAGGTGTTATATTTGTAATAGATGATGATTTAAACATAGTATCTAAACCATAAGCTGTTGACATACTAACAACTGTTGTATAACTATTAGCCCCATTACCATAAACAAAAACACAACCAAACCCATCATTTGTAAAATTCAAACCATTAGGTATATTTGCTCCTGCAGTATCTAAAATAAAATCTTTATAATCATCTCCTGCTACTTGGTTTGATCTAAAAATTTCTGTTGGATTATTTGGTTTAGTTGTATAATGTTGTCTAATGGTCATTTCAGTAGATGATCCACCTACTGATCCTGAGCTTAACCATACTGAGGCTGTTTTAAATGTTATATTATCATATTGAAAATCTGCTATAAATCCACTTGATACAGCTCCAAAGTAAGCTAGTGAACTTGTTGTTGCTTTTTCAACACCCTTGTTTTCATAATCACCAGTAATATTAAATATATTTGGATTTGAATGTCCAGTATCAACATTTATTAAACTAGTTGCTGTACCTGTAATAGCTGCTGCTGCTCCACCTAATTTATCTGGACCAGTAATTATTGTAAAAAAAGCATTATCTAGTGTATCTACAGCAGGTGCTGCGTTATTTTGTAGTCTACCACTATTTTTCCCATTTGAAAATATCCTGATTTTTTTATTTACACCTGCTGAACTTGTGTTATAGAAATTTGCTGATGCTGTTATCCAGCTTAATTTTGCAGCATTATTATTATCTAAACGAATACTTGATGATTGGTAGCTTTGCCATATTTGATCACATGCAAAGGATAATGGGGTACCTTCACCAGGTTGTGAATTATAATACCCACGAACACCACAATTGTTACCACTTATAAAAGCTGAGCCTGATGCTACATAATTAAAATTATACTCTCCATCTTGAGGAGTAGCATTTTGTAATACCCTAAAAAAGTTTATATTTGACATTATTTTTCTTTTAATTGATCTATTTGGGCTTGTTGTTCCTTAATAGCTTCAATTAATAGAGCAACAATTTTTTCATATTTAACAGCTTTAAATCCTGTATCTCTTGTAGTTACTACTTCAGGTAGTACTTCTTCGATTTCTTGAGCTATAACTCCTATATCATGTCCTTCATGTGGATGAATATTAACTCTTTCTTTATCTGTTAATGGAATCCAATCAAAGCTAACACCACTAATTTTCATTAATTTAGCTAAAGCATTTGGTATAGGTATAATATTTTCTTTTAATCTTCTATCTGATGAAGAGTAAGCAATAACATCATTTGCAAATTGTCCTATACCTACTGTTGTCGGTATTGATGCTAACCCAACTGCAAGTCCACCTGATGATACTACTAATGAATTTGTAGTGGCATCAAATATTAAGTTTGATTCTCCTCTAATTCCGGTTGCTGATGTTGATGTTAATACTCTATCATTACTACCATCAGCATATGAAAGTACTGCTCCTCCTGGACCTGTTGCACCTTGTGAACCTGTTCCACCTCCAGGACCTTGTGTACCAGTAGCATTTGTTCCAGGTGTACCTTGTGTACCTGTACCATTTGACCCAGCTGGACCTTGTGAACCATCTCCACCATCTGTTCCATCTGTACCTTGTGAACCGTCCCCACCATCTGTTCCATCTGCACCTTGTGCTCCAGTTGCTCCTTGTGTGGTTGTTCCTGTTGCTCCTTGGGTTGCTGTTCCAGTTGCCCCTTGAGTTGTTGTTCCAGTTGCTCCTTGTGTAGTTGTTCCTGTTGCTCCTTGTGCTCCAGTACCTGTTGTACCTTGAGTACCCGTTGCTCCTTGAGCACCTGATGGTCCTGAAGGTGCTCCTACTGATGAACCTACTGTCCAAAAGAAATCTGTACCATCAAAATAAACACCTAATATTACTTGAGCATTTAATGTTGTAGGCATTGTAAATGTGTTACCATTTAAATATACATTTGCACCTGTAGAAGGTGTTAATGTTACTGTTCTAGCGGATGTTGCTGATTGTTTTATTCTTACAACTCCTGTATCACCTGCTATCCAGTGAGAAGTTGTATTTAATGTAATTGTTAAGTTACCTGTTAAAGCTGCTACTGTAGCATTTGAACCTAATCTAGGATCCCAAACTGTTGATGCAGTAGTACCTAATGCTTGTTGGTCAATAACTATTTTACCTGCTGATAATGTCATTGTACTACGAGTACCATCACTATCATATTGTAGTGTTGATTCCCCATTAAATGGTACTGCCGCATTACCTGTTGCAGTGACCATATAATGGTTAGTATTATTAGATATTCCTATAGCAGCATTTGTACCTTGTGTTCCTGTTGTACCTTGTGTAGCTGTTCCAGTTGCTCCTTGTGTAGCTGTTCCTGTTGTTCCTTGTGTACCTGTTCCGTCTGTTCCTTGTGTACCATCAGTACCTTGTGTTCCGTCTGTACCTTGTGTACCATCTTCACCTTTTTGTCCTTTTTGTCCTCCATCTCCTCCAATAGTAAATCCAATTACATCTTCATCTGAAAAAGCACTTGTTTGTCCTGAGTTACCTATATAGG